>Ga0153916_10000530_pt1 | contig 25626 bp, 34 predicted proteins | sample Opewatmetagenome_FD_109642 | JGI IMG/M metagenome (GOLD analysis project Ga0153916, IMG submission 109642) | Freshwater wetland microbial communities from Ohio, USA - Open water 3 Core 3 Depth 4 metaG | ecosystem: Environmental > Aquatic > Freshwater > Wetlands | place: USA: Ohio, Lake Erie...
TATGATTTGCTGAAAAATTTAAACCCAGTTCTACTTTATCTGCATTGATTCTTAGTATTCCAGTAGTGGCAATATTTTCAGTTATTGAACTCTTGCATTCAATGACTATGGAAATTTGTTTATTGTTGTATAAAAGAAAATCAAGTAATTCAAAAGAAAATAATTTATCAATTTGGTATTTATCAAAATTATATATGAAATAAAGCTGTTCAAGTATGAGTAATTCTTTTTTTCTTGTTTCTGGTGTGTCATATTTAGAATTAAAAATGTGTTTTATCTCATTCTCATAAGTCATAAAATCAACTCGCTTTTTGTTTTTCTGTTTCTTTATTGTTTTCATCTGTTTCTATATCTTCAGCATCATTCATGTTTATTCACCAAGATTCAAAATATATTTGTTATTCATCTTCTGTAATTATTTTTCTTTGCACATTATAATAATCCAATAATTTTTCTAATTTAGAATAAAGATTATCGACTTCATCTGGAAAGAAAAATGTGCTTAATCGTTTCAAGATAAGTTTTTTATCTGCTACGATGTACGTATTGATTTGATTATCAACTTTTTTTCTTTCTGTTTCAAAATTAAGTTTTGTAAACGCTGATGCTATGCTTCTAGGTGTTACAAATTCATCATCTTTGAATTTTTCTTTAATCATTTTTATCGTAATTGTTGTATTATTAACTTCTAATAGTGCTTCTATGTAAGCTCTGAATATTTTACCTTCACTTGTTTCACTATCTCTTGCAACATCTTCTAAGTGTTTATCTCTTGCGATAGTAATCAATAGATTTTTAATATTCGCATCAAATATTGTTAAATAAGAAATTGGTTGTACACATTGAGCTACACGACCTGAAATATTCTTACCCCAATACTCTCTTGTTTGATTTTCAAATTCGCTGAAATCCTTATTCCAATTCTTTAAACGGAAATCCAAAAGCATGTTACGAATATGTTGAGCTTCTCGTTCAAATTTTGGATTAATAGCAATAGGTATATCGTTTCTATCTGTGTCCATAATTTGTGTATTGATACATCTTGATTCAAAAGCTAAGTGTGTTGTTGTCGTATAACCAGAAAGTATTTTTAATCCAAAAGGGTCAAAAGGGTCAACTATTTTTTTATTATTATCTTGACTACGCGGTACGGGGTGTCCTTTTTCAAAACCAGAGCATAAAATAGTCATAACATCAACTTTATTTATGTCAACATCTTTTCCAATTTTTCTAATAGTTGTTTCTTCATTGATAACAAGAGTTCCATGTCCATAAGTATCAATCAATCTGAAAATGTTACTTGCGTTAGGCATTGTTACTGGTATCGATTTATACGCAATGGACCCATATGTATCACAGAAACGCGTTTTACCAGACCCTTTAATACCAATAGCACGAAGATACGGTATTGCTTGAAGTTTATCTTGTAACCAAGAAAGAATAACAACATAAGCATTAAGAAGTCGTTTATCTTCAGGAATATCAAGATAGGTCCTTGTAAAAATCATAATTTCATTAACTAGATTTTTAAAATCCTTGTAATCTTCAGGTCTATCTGGTAGATGTAAATAAGCACCTTTAACCCATAGTGATTCTTCACACAATGGTACGTACTTTATTTTTCTATTACTGTCTATTATTTCATCTTTATACACATAGTTATCTTTTAATTCAGGATTATATGCTACGAATCTACATAATCCGGTTTTACTGTCGTATATTTGTTCAAAAAGATACGGAAATTCATTGCTTTTTACAATGGTTGTTTTAACATCAGTGTACTCCAGTTTTTTGTTTTCGGTCATTTTTACATCTCCTTGTGGTTTGATGATATACTCTCAAAAGTCAATTTTGAGTACACATTGCTACTCCTGTTGGAACACATCTTACTATGGAACGTATATAATACTGTTTTTTTATTTTTTAAGCTTATTCTCTTATCACCACATGTCGCATTGAAAAGTGTACTACTCCCGTTGATATGTGTACTTGAAAAAGCATCAACTTCAAAATCTAAAATTTTCTCATTTTCTATCATTTTCATCATGTTCACCGTTTATTTACATTTTAAAATACAATCGACATAGCATATCCAATGTTTCATCAGAGTATTTGTATCTCTTGATTTTTTCGTTTACAAAACAAATGATTCTTTCTACAATATTATCTTTGTTTTCAAGAACAACACAAGATGGGTGAAACAAGATTGCATCATTAGAATTGATATAGTTCGTTTTTTCTGATTCTGAAAAGTTTTTAAATATTACAATATGTGCATTATATTCTAATAAAGATTTTAATTCAATTATTTTTGATTCTAATGATTCAGAAATTGTCCACATTTAATCTTTTTTCTCCAAAAGCGTTTCTAAGTCTTTCAGATTGAACTGTTCGATTAATTCTTTTAAACTATATTTTTTATGTGTTCCATTGTCTAATGTTATGATTACATCATTATTGTCTTGTGAATTATTTACAAGAAATTGAATCAAACGTATCAAACGAGTTAAAGTATCTGATGATGAACCGTATATTTTATCTTCAAATGCTTTTCTTCTTGCATCAGCTTCAGCTTTCAGTTTTGCGATTCTTTCAGCTTCAACTTTTGCTTTTTCTTCAGCTTCGATTTTTTCAACTTCTTTTAATAATTTATCAGCTTCTTTTTTCAATTCTTCTTTAGATTTTCCAAACATTTTTTCTTACCTCTTTTTAACCTTATAATTAACTGATGAATTATGTAAATCATAACTTATTTCGTATAACAAGTTGATAACAACATGAACTGAGTTAAGAAAATCTGATTTCGTATAGTTTGTTTCAGAATCAAGATAATTAATTTCTGATTTGATTCTGTTTAGTTTTTCTTTAACATAATCAGGATTCATCGCTTTTCACCACCAAAGTTTAAAAATTTTCTGTAAAACTATTCTGTTTTAATTTCTGTTTCTCACGATACTTTTTAGCGTAATCAGTAAAATATGTTGGGTGTTTCTGTTTGAATCTTAAAGCTCTACTTTTACCTTTTAAACTAGCATTGTATCTCATATATTTTTTCAAATTACTTATATTAGATTTTCTCATATCATCACCAAATTTTTTTAATCTAAACTATCAATTGTACTGTTACAGGATAGAAACCCTTATCTAGTGGTTTATTTCCATATCTTTCAATTATACTGTTGTAGAGATAGAAACCTTTATCTAGTTCCATTATTCCAGTAGTTTATCCTCATTTGTATTGTTGTAGTTAAATAGAAACCTTTATATACAAAATTTAATTTTATTCAGGTAGTTTTTATATCCTCATTTATACTGTTTTTTAAATAGAAACTTTTATGTATGTGGTTTCTAGTTCTATCCTATACAACATATAAATTTAATTTTATTCAGGTAGTTTATTTTTAATCTCTCAATAATAGTCCGAATGAATAACAATGTTTATATATGTGGATTTATTTCTCTCCTATACAACATATGTTTTCTATTTTTTCATGTAGTTTCTATATTCTCAATAATAAAGATAAAATGATAAGGTTTATATACAAAAAATCTACAGATAGAAAGCTGTCTATATTGATAAAAACCTTATTTAAATTGATTTTAATGCTGTTGATTACATAAAAATAAGCGAGTACATCTATTTTCCAGATAGAAAAACCTTATTTAACGAAAAGAGCGTATAATTTACTATCTTTAAGCTGTTGCAAGCTCTATATAGCGTTAAAATGCGTTTAAACACGTTTTAAACAGTATAGTATCTATGTTATTTATTCAATAGATTATAATATCTATAAGCTAAACTGATTAATCAATAGAAAAAGACTAGAATAATAATAATTTTAGATTAAATAAAATAGATTTTTCAAGTATATTCTAAAATTCTATTATACTTAACTGAAAAATAAAGAAAGGAAAAAAGAACTACTGCGAATTTTAACCTTATAATATAAGACTAAAGAATATAGATTTTTGACTATAAATCTTGACTATAAAAATTCATAATTAATCACAAAATACTATATCTATAAGATTTAATAGTCGACTATCAAAATTAATAGTCAAAATGAGTTCACAAATAGACCCCAGCATTTAAGCACTCTCCCCCAAAACCTTTTTTATTTTGTGGGTTTTATAATATGGGGTACCCATAGCATTATTATTTAAATCATAAGATAATAATTGTATATTATTTAAATTAAAAGATTTTAAATTAACAGATAAGAAACTCATATTATATTCTAATTGATATTTAAATGAATAATATATAAATCAATGAGATATAAATCAGATAAATATTAATCAATCCACTTAAGGTTTATTCATATACTCTTTTATAAAATTTTTCAATTAAATCAATAAAGAATTTTAAAATATATTTGAAAAATCTATTATAAATTAATCTAAAATTCATTGTATTTTTTCATTGTATTTTTGTATAGCACTTTAACTTAAATTTTTATATGTTTATATCTGTTGGTTGTGATTCCAGCGTATAGAGCTGGTTGCTTGAAAATGTATTAAAAAATTGAAATAAAAAATATTGGAATAAATCAATACAAAAAAAGAATATTTTACAACAAATAAATTGTCGAAATATTTATCGTCAATTGTCTAATAATAAAATTTATAAAATCTTATCATAAATAAATTGTCGATAAAAATATATAAAAAGTTCGCTAATTGACGATAAAAAATACAATCATTAACAAACAAAAATTCATATCTTTCAGAGTACATGCATTTTCTGTCTGGTAATTGTTTATTTTTATTTAAGTTTTTATCAATTAAATCAATTAAGATTTATTGATAAATCAATAAATAATAGATTCTTTTCGTTTAAGAAAAGTCTTAAATATTGATATTGAAAATCAATAAATTATCAAAATAATATCAATTATAAAGCTAATAATTCCAACAGTTATAGATATTTTATCTAATATACTCCACACTTTTGATGAATCTACTTTTATGTCTGGTATAGATTCTTTTGTTATGGATATATATGACATTACAAGAATAAATAATAATTGTAAACCAAGTATACCACCAGCAATCATTATAATAAGTTCATTTGAAAATAAAAGTCCAGCAATTGCAATTGTTAAATCAATAAATAAAATATTTATGGAAAATCTTAGTCCTTGAATTTTATCTCGTGAAAGATTGACTATTACTTCTAATACTGGAACATAAAGCAATAAACTCATTGACGATAAAAGTAGTGATATTGAAAAAATGATTAAAAAGGTAAGCATGTCTTTTGTATTGGAATTCCAGAAAAAAGATATTATAATTCCAAGTATCAAAAGGAAAAGCAACATGTTTATTGCTGAAAGTTTCTCGCTGATTAAGGAACTCCCAGATAATTTTGTAATTTTTGAAAATCCTTTTTTCGCTAAAATTATGATACTAATATCGTTTTCATTATCTTTTTTAGTCATTTAAACTCCAAATGTTGTTTTATATTGTTTCTTTATTTAAAAAAGTATCTTATTTCGATAATATGTTTGCTATGTGATTTCAATTGAAATTGTTTTTAATTTTATCACAAAGACTTTTTTATTTCAATGATATACCAATATAAAAAATAAATCAAATAAATAATTGCAAAACAAGATATTAGCATAAATGAATTAATAATCAAATTATTATTTTCAATAAAATTTTCTAAATTATAAAGGATAATTATATCCCCAACAATAGCTATGTAAAATATTGAAATTAACAACAAAGTTTTTTTAAAACATTTTTTAAATAATCCTTTCTCTGGTTTTAATGCAAAAACAGCAATTAAACTTAATGAAATTATAGTTGGTAGTGCTTGAATTAAAGCTGAAAATAGAAATCTTGCATCTTCTATATTCATATTTGATACCTTTTTTGAATATGTGTTTTTTTATTTGGTAATTTTTTATTTTTAATGTTTTTTATAATGTTATCATAAAACATAAAATTTAAATGAAACATGGTCTACTTTATCAAAATATAATCTATTATAATCAATAACTGAAAACGTATTTGTATATGTGTTTGGTAGATTAAATACATCTGTTGATGCTGAATATAATTCGTTATTGTTGCTATCATAAAAAATTATACCAATATTAACATTGACAAGTGTACCAATATTATTTTTGATAGTCCCATTTATAATATATGAAATACTATAATTAGATGCATCTTCTGGTATCTCGTGATAAAAACCAGATTCATAATATTTTTGAGTTCCTTCTTTATTCCACCACATTGTAACAACTGTATAATCAATAAGTTCTATTTTGTTTGTTGGTGTTGGTGTATAAGGATTCCTTGTATTATTCTGCTGTGTGCATCCACTTAATAAAATAAATGATGAAATACTTATTAAAAATAAATTTATTATTTGTTTTTTCATCAATTTGTAATCATATAACATATAGTTAGATTTTTTCATCAATTAAAGCATTTAACTTGTTTTAAATCAATTAAATCAATTAGATTCATCGATAAATCAATAAATATTGTTTATTGGGTTATTATCTTGTTTTTTGTTTCTTGTTGTCTATTGCTTTCTAATTGAATCTATAGCTATTCGAATAAGTATTTATAGCTAAAAGACACATATATAATATTATTAATAATATGAAAAGATTTTGATAGAAAAATATTAAATATATTGTAAATCAATATTTGGAGTATGCGAAAAATGAAAACGAATATTGTACTAAGTAAAGAAATTAAGGATTACGCTAAAATTAATAAGATTAATATTAGTAAATTTGTTGAGAGTATGCTATACGCACATAAGCATATACATGATAATAATTTTATATCTGGTAATCAGAGTAATTTTTTAGCTTGGGGTGCTGGTAACCTGAGTTCAAATCTCAGCGGACCCACTTTTATTTAATTTTATTGAAAAAAAACTTATTAAATATTTTCAATATAAAAAGATATTTAACTTAGTTTTTGATATAGGTAATTGGTGATGAGGATGCAGAAAACCCTCTTTGATTTTCTAGACGAAAACGATGATTTAGATGATATATCTAAATTTAAAATCAAATAATGTAATTCTTTAAAAATAAAAATGAAATGCATTATAGTATAGGTTTTTTATTTTTCCAAAATTTCCAAGTAGAAAATGTAAATAATAACACAAACAACGTTATACAAAAAATCGCTGAATATAATAAAATTGGATCTTGAACAGTAGCTATCATCTCTGGTACTAATGGATAAAAACCAAATGAGCCCCCAAGTATTTTATCATCTTCTTTATTAGTTGCTGTATTATTATCATATGTGTCATTAAAATCCAATGTCCCATTGAGTGAATTATTCCTTTCATATTCTGAATCATTTGTTGAATCATTAGAAAAACAGACCATACTAAATAGAATATATTGGTCATTTTCAATCTGTTGATTAGTTGGTGTGACCCATTGTATCTGCTCATCAGCAAAAGAACTTCCAACACTATTTTTAATTTGAGCTTTTATCTGTAATTCTGATGTTATATTTCCAACAGTTTTTTCTTTTGCATCAATCTCACCTAGGTATTTATAATCATAATCTCTAGATATTAAAAAAATACCTTCATCTTCTGCTTTATATATTTGAGTTGTATCCCCATATGTTTCAGCCATGCCCAAAATTATAGGTTGTGCAAAATTCACAAGTAGCATAACAGCGAGTAATAACGAAATAAATGTGATGCTGAACATTACAACAATTTTTGTATTTTCTGGATGTAATAAACCTTCACCTTTCCATGAAAGTTTATAATATACCCATTTATGTCCTTCTCTTTCGTTCTTTTTAACTAGACCTGCTTCATAAAGTTTTGTTAAATGTTCATGTAAAGTTGCTTTGTTTAGATTTGTAACTCTACAGATATCGTTAAGGCTCATATTTTTACCATCTAGAGCTCTTAAAATATCTAGTCTTGTATCTGAAGCAAGAGCTTTAAATGTATTCATATCAATAGTGATTTTTGTCATATATTATATTAATAATTATTTGTTTATTATTTAAATACTGTTTGTTTTCGTTCGGCAAACTCCGAACAAATCCAGCTTAATTATATATCTTACCTTCTGAATATAAGACTTGTGATATTATGAATTAACTTTAATACAAGTTTAAACCACAAAAATAATACAAGTTGTTTTTTTAGGTTTTTTTATTATAAGTGTTCATTCAATATCAACTTGGAAAGAACTCTTTAGATCACAAAATGATACAAGAATGGAACGTAACTTATGATGCATCTTACTTAATATACGTTTGTTTTAATCAGTTTAGTTTAGGATATAATTTCTATTCTTACTATTTCCTTTTTTTAATTTTAAAAGTAAAACTATAAATTATAATTTAATATTACCCCGGTCTATGGATAAAGAAGAATTGGTGAAACTTCTTAAACAATGTAAAGCGATACAATTTGGACATTTTGTATTAAGATCTGGTGCAGTTAGTGATTATTATATTGATATAAAGAAAGCAAGCACAGATCCTTTTATATTGAAAAAAATAGCAGAAGCAATGGCAGATTATGCAGAAGGTTATGATATATTGGCTGGTATGGAGCTTGGGGCAGTGCCTTTAGTTGTTGCACTATCTTTAGAAACAAACATTCCATATGTGATTGTTAGAAAGGAAAAAAAAGAGCACGGAACTGGCAAACAAATAGAAGGAGGAGAGGTAAAAGGTAAAAGAGTTTTAATAGTAGAAGATGTAACTACTACTGGTGGATCAGTTATAAAAACAATTCAAGTTATTCGCGAAAATCAAGGTATTGTTGATGAGGTTTTAGCAGTTGTAGATCGTGAGAGTGGGGCTGAAGAAAAAATGAAAGAAGTTGATGTATGTTTTATTCCTCTTTTATCAGTTAGTGAGATTTTGAAAAAATAGTTTAGATTAAATATTGGAATTGTATTTTAAAAAATTCCTGAGGGGGGTTAAACAATTGAAAGTATTAGTTGTTGGAGGTGGTGCTAGAGAACATGCTATTTGTGATGCAGTTTGTCGCTCAAATAAAACAAATCTTTATTCTGTTATGAGTAATTTAAATCCTGGTATTCAAAAATTATCAAAAGATTATTTACAGGAAAAAGAAACAAATGTAGAAAAAGTTGTTGATTATATTAAGGAGAAACAAATAGATTTGGTTATAATAGGGCCTGAGGCACCATTAGAGGAAGGAATTGTAAATGAGATAAATAAAGTTGGAATAAAAGCATGCTCACCAACAAAAGAAGCTGCTAGAATTGAAACAGATAAAGAGTGGATGAGAAGTTTATTAAAAAAATATAAAATAACTGGACAACTTAAATGCGAGACTTTTTCAGATGCAAAAAAAGCAAAAAAATTTATTGAAGATTTAAATGTCGAAGTTGCCATTAAACCAATTGGTCTTACAGGTGGTAAAGGAGTTAAGGTTTATAATGACCATTTTAATGGAATCAATGATGCAATGGATTATGTAAAAGAAGTAATTGATAAAAAAATTGGTGGAAAATCAAAAGTTTTAATTGAAGAAAAAGTAATTGGTGAAGAGTTTACTTTACAGGCTTTTTCAGATGGAAATACTATTATGCCGCTGCACGCTGTTCAAGATCATAAAAGACTTCTTCCAGATGATAAAGGTGTCAACACAGGCGGAATGGGATCTTATTCATGTAATAATGGTCTTCTTCCATTTTTATCAAAAAGTGAATATGAAGAGGGAGCTGCAATACTTCAAAAAATAGTTGAAGCATTAAATAAGGAAGGATGTAAATATATTGGTCCAATATATGGACAATTTATGTTAACTGCAGATGGACCCAAAATTATTGAGATTAATGCACGTTTTGGCGATCCTGAAGCAATGAATGTCCTGCCTTTATTAGAATCAGATTTTGTAGAAATATGTAATTCTATGCTTGATGGAAATCTCAGTAATAAAAAACTACAAATAAAAAAGAAATCTACTGTTTGTAAATATGTTGTTCCTGAGGGTTATGGTACAAAAAGTATGGTAGGTGAAAAAATCACTGTTAACGAAAAAGAAATAGAATCTACAGGTTCAAAACTTTTTTATGCAGCTGTTAATAAAGAAAATGATTTTATTAAAACTACCTCATCTAGATCTTTAGCCGTTGTTGGTATATCTGATACGTTATTAAATGCTGAGAAAATATGTGAAAAAGCATTAACATTTGTAAAAGGTGATCATATTTTTATAAGACACGATATAGGTACTGCTGAACTAATACAAAAACGTGTTAAACATATGGATTATTTACGTGGAATGTAAAGTTATGAAAGAAGAAATATTTGTTTATTTTATTGGTACTGCTGGTTCTGGAAAATCCACATTAACCTATAATTTTCAACAATGGATGAATCTTAGAGAACTAGATGCTATTACTGTAAATCTTGATCCTGGTGCAGAAAATCTGCCTTATGAACCAGATGTTGACATAAGAGATTGGATATCACTTGAAGAAATTATGGAATCCTATGGTTTAGGACCAAATGGTGCACAGATAGCATGTGCTGACATGCTTGCTTTAAATACATCTGATTTGAAAAAAAGTATTGAGTCATTTAAAACAGATTATATTTTAATGGATACACCGGGCCAACTTGAGCTTTTTGCATTCAGAGAAGCAGGTAAATACATAATTAAATTCTTAAATCCACAAAGATCTATTGTTGCTTATATATTGGATCCTGCTCTTGCAAAAACAGCTTCTGGTTTTGCTTCACAGCTAATATTGGCTATCAGTACAAATTTCAGAATGGGACTTTCTCAGATAAATGTTCTTAGTAAATCAGATATGTTATCAGATGAAGAATTAAAACAAATAGTAAGATGGTCTGAGGATTCCGATGAATTAAGTGGTGCTATTATTAATGAAAAAGCCTCTATTTACAGAGAAATTAATGAAAAAATAATAGACTTAATCAAAGAATTTTCATGTCATAGCAAACTTTTCCCTACTGGAAAAGAAAATTTTTTTGGTATAGAAGATATTTACACTCAGATTCAAATACAATTTGCGGGTGGAGAAGATTTAATGAGTGATTAGGTTTGTTTTATATTTATTATAAGAATATCTTTTTTTATAATTTCATATTTACTGTCTATTTTAAAAACGCTAATTTTACCTTTTAAAGTATCTTTATTATTTAAAAAAATTATTGGCGCTTTGAATATTAATGAAGAACCATATTTGAGTCGGGGTAAATTAAATGGGAAAGTAATTAGTATCCAAGCTTTTACTGGAGTACCGTTTTTATCTGTGATTTTTACTCTGAACCATTTAAATTCAGTAACTTCAGTAGGTGCATCTATGTATAATATATCTTCTTTGAAAACATTTAAAACATCTATTCTGCCACTTCCTTGAGTGTTTGGATCGTATCCTAAATTTTTAGCATTTTCTTTTAAAACTTGTTTCACCTTTTCTGGATTATAATCTGGATTTGCTTGTAATATTAATGCAGCTGCTCCTGTAACATGTGGGGCGGCCATAGATGTTCCACTTTTTATAATGTAACCACCACCGTTTTTTGTACTAGTAATACTAACTCCTGGTGCTACCATATCAGGTTTAATCATGTAGTTACCATCCCATACAACTGGTCCACGGGAGCTAGAAGAAGCAATAACATCGTGTTTATCTGTTGAACCTACACAGATTGACTTAAGAGCGCAGCCTGGAGAGGTTATAGTATTAGATTCTGGTCCACGATTTCCAGCAGCAGCTACAACTATTACTCCCGCCTCAACAATATTATCTATAACTTTACAAAATTGGTCGTCAGGTCGGCCTGGTTCATCTGTTCCAAAACTTAAAGAAATAATATCTGAGTGATCTGAATAATCCCCATCACTATTTGGGTCAAGTGCTTTTTCCATACCTGAAAGATAAGTTTCAAAATTTCCATCTCCATTTTCGTTTAATATTTTAATTGCATAATATTTTGCATCTGGGGCTACACCAATATATTGAAAATTTGAAGAAATACCTTTTCCACATATTATACCAGCACAATGAGTACCATGGTCGTTATCATCCATTGGATCAGTATCGTTATTTATAATATCGTAACTTCCTTGTTGGATATAGTTATCTTTTAAATCAGGGTGTGTGTAGTCAACTCCTGTATCAAGAATAGCTATTTTTATACCTTTACCAGTAATATTCCTACCATAAGCATCCTCTATCTTCCATAGATCATCTGCATTAATTAAAGGAGTAGATTCATCTAAAGTTACAGAAATCTTATAATTGGGTATAACTGTTTTAACATAGGGTAAATTTTTGATTCTTTGAATAAATTCATATGAAATATTTTTTATAGAAATACCATTAAATACATCTACAAAGTCTCTAAGAAAAATTTCACTAAATAGATCATCTTTTCCTAATATTTTAGATATGTCTTCTTTTGCATTTTTATGAATTGACAAAAGCTGGTTTTTATGATTTTGAATATTAGCAATTGAAATTATATTAACTATTTTTTCTGTTAAATTCCAAAAACCATTTTGTATTTTTGTTTTTATCTGGTTTTTAAATCTTATTAGAGGTTCTTCATTAAATTCAATTATATATTCTTGAGTATTAGTGGATTTATTATAGTTATAAGTCTGGATTACAAGTGCATTAGAATTATTATTAAATAAAGTTAAAAAAAATAATATAGTAATAAATATTGTACATAGATATTTTTTAATCCTCATTAACTTTATTTTCTTATCTTATTATATATAAAATTTATTTGTCAAATCTTGCCATTTTTTCTTCTCTTGATAATAAAACAACTCTAGAATCAGGTTTTTCCATTTCTAGTTTATAACTCAAATAATCCGCCAGAGTAATACCAAAATCATGTACACTTTTATGAGAAGGCATATTTGAAAGATTCATTCTTCTCCTTGAGTATCCTACAAAAACATATCCTTTTGGTTCTATAAACAAAGGTTTTGCTTTTTCATCAAGTTTAGAATACTGTTTTATATATTTTTCATCCATATTCCAACCTTTAACCAAGGTGTGACGTATTACAATTCTTGTATTAAGTGATGGAAGCAAATCTAATGTTTGAATTATTTTATCCCAAGAATTAGAAATTAAAGGAGAACATATTTTTTTATAAACTTCTTTATTAGGAGCAACAATTGAAACATACAATTGATCAGGCAAAGGATCTAAATTTTCCAAAGCTTTTGGTTTTGTTCCATTTGTTACTAAAAAAGTTGTAATTTTTCTTTTTTTGCATTCTTCAAAAAATTCTCCAAGTTTTGGATATAAAGTAGGTTCACCTGATAAAGAACATGCTAGCATATTTGGTTGATTTGCTTCTTTCCATTTTTTTTGGTCGCAACGTTCATCACCCTTAAATCCAGTTATGAGTTTTTTCTGCATTTCAATTGATTTATCTAAAATAAATGTTGGCTCATCAATTATTTTATAATTTTTTTCAGTAAAACCTTGATGTCTCCAACAAAAAAGACACATATGATTACATTGATTAACTGAAGGAGTCATCTGTAAACAACGATGCGATTTTATTCCATAAAATGTCTGTTTATAGCATTCTCTATTAAATAGTAAACTTTGTCTTAACCAATGACATACTTTAACAGCTGAATGATTGCCGACTATACCATAATGTTGTTTTTCTAAAATTTTCAGAAATTCATTGTTCATATTTTTACAAATTTATTATGATTTTTATTTATTTATTAATTGTGTTGATGTTTTAGATTATAAATTTGACACAATTTATCTAAACTATTATTTATTTGAAATATGTATTTATCATCTGGTAAATAACTATCTTTGTACAATTTTTTATATTTATCCACAAGGTCAATTCTATAATTTTTCAGTAAATCCATGAATATTGTTTTTTGGTCACCTTTAAGTTCAAGTGGTTTGTGGATAATATATTGTGCTTTGTATTTTTTTGCTGATTTTACTATATTTTCAAATTCTTCTTCTACTAAATATGGAAGAACTGGTATAATTGCTAATCCTGTTTTAATACCTTTATCTGAAAGCTTTTTAATAGTTTGTAATCTTTTTATAGTTGAATCTACATTATTTTCAAAAATTTTTGAAATAGAGTTTTTCATTGAAATAACACTTATTGTAACAGTACAGTTTTTAATTTCAGTTAAAATATCAATATCTTTAAGAACTAAATTTGATTTTGTTAAAATGTGACAAGAAAAATTTTTTTGTTTTATGATTTTTAGTAGATTTCTTGTAATTTTAAAATCTTTTTCAGCGTTCTGATAAGGATCATTAACAGAACCAAAAATTATTACTCCTTTTGTTATTTTTTCCAGCTCTTTTTTAAGCAACTCTGTAGCGTTAATTTTAATATAGATTGTTTTATCTATTGATGAATCACAATACGAACAACCGAATTCACAGTTTTGATATGGATCAACTGTGTAGTTTCCATTAAAAAGTTTATCTATTGTTGTTATTTTTTTTAATAAAGAATCGACTTTTATTTCCTTATATTGCATGTTACTGCCTCGTTTACGGAACATATATATACTTTTAAGCCCATTATGAGCTGGTGATGAAATATGAACAGCATAGACCAATTTTTAAATAATAATTGTGATACTAAAGCCACAAAAGACAATTATAAATCAGGTTTAAGGCTTTTCTTCAGAACCCTAAACATAGATCCTGATGAATACATTAAAACAAAAAGAGATTATGATGAAGATATAATGATATTCTGGAGGGAACTACAAAACTATGCACCAATGACTAGGAGAGCAAGAATATCTATTGTTAAACAGTTTCTTGAGGAAAATGAAATAAACCTTTCAAATAAGACGAAAAAGAAACTAAGACGAAAAATTAAAGGAACTAGAGCAGTAACACTGGATGTTATACCAACTAATCAAGAATTAAAACAAATACTTTCACATGGAGAAACAAAAGCCAGGGCTTTAGGGTTATTAGCTAGTAGTAGTGGTATGCGTTTAAATGAGATACTTCAGCTCACAGTTGATGATATTGACTTTAACCATGATCCTGTCAAAATATATGTTAGAGCTGAAACATCTAAATTTGAAATAGCTCGAATAGTCTTTTGCAGCAATGAAGCAGCAGATGCTATAAAATCCTGGCTAAAAGAAAGGTCTCAATATTTAAACACAGCAGTTGCAAGGTGTGGTAATCTTACAGGGAAATCCTTGGATGACGATACTATTTTTTGTTTCACTGAAAGTAATGCTAATAAAATATGGAGTAGATTATTAAAAAAATCTGGTTTTGACCAAATAGATAAAACAACAGGTATATATCGTATGCATTTTTATGTTCTAAGGAAATTTTTTGAAACTCGTATGAGTTACGCAGGTGTACAAGAAGCTATTTACCAACAGCTTCAAGGACATACTGGTTATCTTAATGGCTCATATAAGAGATTTACTGAACAGGAGTTAGGAGAATCTTATAAAAAAGGTGTTAAATCATTATTGGTTTTTGAAACACAACCAGATTTAACAGAAACAAATCAGGAGATAACAAAATTACAAGAAGAAAGTAGAATGAAAGATAAACAAATACAAGAATTGGAGAAAAAGATTGATGAGATTAATCAGACAATGCTACTGTTATTGGCAAAAAATCAAAAATAAAAAAACATTTATTTTTTTTCAGAATAATAAGATTTTATGATTTTGTCTATAGTTTTTTGGATAATGGCAAGGGAAATGTATAGGTCATCAAAGTTTTTGTGTATACCATTAGTATACTTTGTTTCTCTAGCTGAATTTTTAGCTATCTTATCAGCGATTGGTTTAAAGAGAGCAGTAAAATTAGGATATTTAGATCTCAAAATATTGTATGTCTGATCAGAAACTTTGAAACTAACCACCTTCTTCAACAGTTGTGCCTCCACGTCTCTGTTTGAACAATAAGCATAAAAGAATATTGAAAAAAACGATAAAAATCCCTAGAGCAAAAATGATTTGAAAACCATTCAATGTCTCTTTGGTGTTTACTTAATTGTTTTTTGCAGACCATATAAAGGACCTGTGCCATTTTTATTTTACCTCATTTCTAAAACCAATTATTTAAAAGTAGGAATATTAAAACATTTTTGTGCGTCTTCAAAAATTTTTTCTGTTACATAATGTATTATATCACACTCATCAACAGATGGCATCTTACCCTTTTTTTTACCTGCAATTCCAACTAATACCAAATTCAAAAGGTGTTTGAGTTGTTTATTATCAAAACATAGGATGTCCGTTAATAAAATACCTAAAAACTCGTTCAGTGCTCGTTTATCAATATGTAATACTACTTGTCCTTTTATCCTTTCGACTAGAACAGGATTCCACCTATTTCTTTTATACTTTTTTTTCATTTTATCTATTTTTACACCTGTAATTTCTATCTTTCTTTTTTCCTTTATCTCAGCATCTTTTTTTTCTTTACATCTATTTTTTTCTTTCATTATTTATTCACCTCGTTTATTATTTTTATTCATCTCTTTTTTTTTCTTTTCTTGTGTACATGATAAAATCTTGTCAATTTCATCTTTAATATTATCAAAAAAAGTATCACTGGGTTGTGCACAAGTATCAGGTGCTAATATTTCTTCATCATTTGGAGCATTATTCTTTTTTTCAGGTGCACTAGACACAATATTTTGTTTTTCTGGTGCACAAGATAATAATTCATCGACGTCAGATTCTGCTCTTGAAACAACATCTACAACATCACTAGCAGAGATACTGTTAGTAATAATCTTTTTTCCTTGTGCACAAGATGATAATCTACCGACTTGAGATTCCACACTTGAAACAAAACCAATAATATCACTAATAGGGCTATTATCAACAATGCCTAATTTTTCTTGTGCACAAGATGTATTTTTTTGTTTTTCTAGTGCACAATAAATAAAATTATACTTCTCATACAAAGCCTTTTTAACAACATCAGAAAAAGTTTTACCCTTATTTATGCTCTTTACTTGATCATAAAGATCCAATGGGATACGAACACCCTTAGAAACAGTTTTAACCATAATCAACCATCCCTTTCAACCTTATTTGGCATTCTTTCATTAAAAAACAAAATTAATCCACCCCGCCCCACCAAAAAAACAACCATATCAACGATGTCCACGGTGTTTTTATATACTTTACACGAACACAAGCACCCACGTCTGCAATAAAAAAAAGAAAGATAATATAATGGATATCTTAGCATTTTAAAATCTCCTGTTGGCAATCATATGCTTGGGAAAAGGGTAAAAAGGGTATTTTCCTTATAACAATGCGCGTAATAAATAAAATAATGTAATTATAAAAAAATAACACCATATTTACTCTTTTTACTCTTTTCGTATTATTCACCTTCCTTATCTATTCTATCTTGGATATGTTTTTCTTTCTCTTCTCTTGGTATAAAAGAAGAAGTTGGTGTGTCATCAATATTTTCTTTTATCTTTAATCCCATCCAGGTAGTTTCTTTTTCCTGTCCTTCTTCAATTTTCCATTCACTTGGGAAAAATTGTTTTAATTTTCTGCTTAACCATACATCATTTAAAATAGGAAGTTTATTTTTTTCGCAGAACTTTTTATATTCAAGATATACAACCTTTTTTTTGGTAACAACATTGTGATCATATTCTAAACAGCTATTTATAAAAAGATATACTGGGTCTTGGCATTTTTTCTTATATTCAAGAATATTATTAAAGTCTCTATATGGAGTAAAGTTGTTATTTTTAAGTAATCTTTCTAAACCTTCTAGCATCCAGTTGATAATGCCTGTTTTTTCCTCATCTGTGGTAAGTTTTTCAAACATATATAGGTCGCATTCAGGGTTATCTTTTTTGAATTCATTTGGAAATTCTATAACAGCAAGTCGTTCTGACATCGCTAGTGTTTTATCTTTTATTTCAGGTAAAATATTATAAGCAAATATCAACTTAGCATAGCTTTCAAAATGAAATCCAGGTTTATGTTTTTCTTCAGCAAAAATGGCATCACATCCTGTTAATTGTTTTATTAGTGCAGTATCTTTTATTTCATGTTCGTGGGGGTCTGCACATAAATTTGCAAATTTTTTATATAAATGAGACGAGGCAAATCTATTGCATTCAAGCATATATAGTGTAATATGTCCCATGTTCTCTTTTCCTAAAACAAATGTTAAAACATTTATAAATGTGGTTTTACCATTTCTTCCATGTCCCAAGAGAATAACCAGTATTGCCCAGCGGTATTTACGATAGAGCAAATAACCGCAGAGTTCTTGTATAAATTTTTTATCTTCTGGGTATGTTATGTCGTCAATGAATTTTTCCCATTTTTCATATTTAACATTAGGGTCATAATTAACGGGTATTTCTCCCAAAAAATAGTATTCAGGTGAATGTTGGGTGAATGTTTTAGTTTCAAAATCATAGATCCCATTTTTAAAGTTTATAAGATTTAACGGTGGATTAAGCGTTTCTCTATCTACATAGGCATGATTTCGAATGTATCCGACCACTTCTTTTTTTATATATTCAAGCCCATTTATATCATCTAGGTAATATTGCACTCTTTCTTTTATCAATGCTTCTCCATTTGGTTCGTAATAAGAACCATTAAATGAAAATATTTCTTGGTTGTCTTTTGTTACAAGATAATAATGGTTGTCATTGTTTAACAACAATTTTGCTAATCTACTACAGTTGGTTTTTCCTGTTGGTTTTCCATCCTCGTCTTTTTCAAAAACCTCATATTGATTTAATAACTCTTTTTTTATAGTAGGGTCCTGAAGTAATTTAATTCTTTCTTCTTTTAATTCTTCTTCCTTTAATATATCTTTAATTAAGGGTATTTTCTGGGCGTCATCAGCAAGTTTATTGTTCATTTAGCATCACCTCGAATTAAGTTGGTTCAACTGCTGATATGTTTCGTAATGCATCTACTGCCATTACTGGCCCCCATCTCCCAAGTCTTCAACAGCCACAATTTCAGAAAGTGCTATCACACCGATGTGATCTGTGAAAATCACTACACTGTCTGTGTTCACCTGTTTTATAACACAAGTAAGTTTGAATGTTCGCCAGGGAGTATTAAGGTCTGTACTCTTTCTTTCTAGCCTAACTTTTCTTTTCGAAAAAGGTAATAATGTTTTTTGTTCCATCACTACCTCCTCATTATTGCTGTTGCACAAAAAAAAATGTGCTGCACCAACAATGACTCATCCACTTGGATATAAGTGTGTTCAGGGATCCTTAAAAGACGTTTAGGGTGCTTTCTAAGTTCGGGCAACAGCTTATTATTTGGTTTTGGTATTTCTTTCCACATCATTATTTTCGCTTCCTTTCATTTTTATTTCTTCTAATTTTTTAAATTCCGTTAATAAAAAATCGAAACTTGATATTCTATCCATTTTCATTTTAATATAAAAATCTTCAATATTTTTAAATTGCTTAAAATCCATCATGCATATCCGCCCCCTTTTTCTCTGGGTTAAAATTTTTATTAGATTGATTAACTTCTGCGAAAATAGGTTCGATAACTATGTTTTCGTCTATTTTTAGACAGACTTTCTTTATGCTTTTTCCCTGTTGTTCAAAATAATGAAAGTAAAAATGGGGTATTACTACAGCTTTTGAATGATTTCCAATAGTTATTAAATTTTTAATAATCCGCATAAAAGAATTAATACAAATGTAATATTTAAATAATAGGTAAGTATTACTAACCTATTTAAATGAATGAAAAAAATTTAACATCTTTAAAAGATGCAATTATAAATGTATTAAAAAAAGAAAAGAGATTATCACATAATGATTTGAAATTCTTACTTCTTAAAAATGGTCCCCCAAAAAGATATTTTAAGGACAGGAAAGAACGATATGAGCAATGGGAACAAAAATATACGGACCTAGAACAAAGAAAAGGTGGAATTCCTTTTAGACGCTATGACGTCAACCCTTCATATTTATCTCAAATGCTAAAAGAATTACAAAAAGAATGGCGTATCAAAAAAATCAATGGAAAATATGAGCTAGTTGATACTTATGAAATTGAAGCAATTAGATCGTTAGATAAAACGGTAATAGATCATTACACGGTATCTGACATTTATGAACATAATGGATCACATTTTATCCATGAATTTCCTTATGACATTGAACCTATTCTACGGGTTTATGGTCTAAGTCCTGAGGTGATAAAGCATGCTGAAAAAATTGGGTTAAAAGAAAAACTATTAGCTCAATTTGATAAATTAGAGAAGGTTGCATTTGATACAAGCAATTTAAAGGATGATATAGGTGAAAAATATAAAGAATGGGTATTTTTACATGAAATTAAACAATTGAATGATATTAAAATATTAAAATTTGTTGAAAAATATTACAAACTATTTTATTATTTGTTGAACCGTATAGATCTTTTTTTTGGAGAAAAATTTGAGAAAAAAGGGGAGATAAATTGGAATTTTGATAAGATTAAATTAGAATATGCTCTAAACAATATTAAGATATATCCAGCAGAGAAACCTGGTATTCTAATTGTGAAGCGTATGGAAATTGTCGAATGCAAGATTTATATAACTGATCCCAGTCTTCCAAAAAGAGGACGGGAAATCAAAAACCTTGATCCTAAACAGATTAATAAGATTGCAAATATTTTAATTAAAATCGAGAAAAAATATCAAAAATTGTATGGCAGTCACATATTTCCATCCTTTTTTATAAGCGAGTGCCCCCGTAGGAAACGGCCAAGAAAAGGAACACCCTATGTCTATTATAAATTTGTAGATGGTCTACCCAAAATAATTAGAGAGTGGATGAATGGATAATAAATTATTTTTAAATTTTGGAGTGAGAAGTCGATAACTTATGAAAGAGGAAAGATATGGGCACACAAAATTGCAGAAAAAAATAATTGAATACGGATTGAAGGGAAAATTAACAATAAGAAAATTATATGAGTTATTTGACGCCTCTCCTTCTGTCGCTCTATCACGTCAATCCCCTGAAGAAAAAGCAATTGAAGAAATTAAAAAATTAAAATTCATGGGTTTAGTGAAGATAGAAGAAGTTGTTGACGAAAAAGGGAATTTATTAGACACAACTCGATTGCTTTGGGTGCCTCATAAAGATGATGTATTGCCGTTGGACCCAGGTGATGTTGTCCATGACCATATTGCTGATGCTTTATATGAAGCAGCACACCAATTTTTGCATTGCCATTTGAACAAAATTTGTCAAAAATGTGGGAAAAAAATCGATTATTGGGTTTATGTTGGTTTAGATTGCCATGAGGATATGGAGGAAAAAGGAATTTGGTATTCAATTCCGATGAGGACAATTATATTATGTGAAGCGTGTCACGCGGGGATGCTCAAATGGCTTGACATACCCACACATGATTATATTTTAGGAGAATATGGGGAATCTGAGTATTATTATTTCGAAAAAAAAGATCTCAAATTTTGAAAGTAATATCAAACTTATCTTTCTTCTCCTTTTTATTTTATTGCAATTTTATTTTTCTTTAAATTGCTTGACCAATTCTTCTATCTCAATGCATCTTTTTCTGCAATCAGTCCAGAGATTCAATAGCTACTCAACCAGTTGCTTGCCAAGCTCTATGTCATATACCATGTTCAATATACGAGTCATCTTTGTTATATAAAATTGATGTATTGTTTTGAAACAAAATTATTTTAAATTGGTATAAACAATTGTTAAGGAGAAGTTTATAAGCAAATAGATGCTTCTAAATTATAATTTGGAGAGGAAAAGTTATGCGAAAAAGAAAAATATTATGTAGTTTAAGTGTTGGTATAATCATAATTGTCAGCCTTTTTGTTGTTCCTAATGCTATGGCTGCTGGAGACGGTGCAACATTAACTATAACTATACACGAAATAGAACAAGTAGATGATATTGAATGGTGGATAGATTCAGCAGATTGGTCATATGATATTAAAATTTACGATGGAAATAATGTTTATATGACTGGAACAGAAGGATGGATTAATTGTGCTGAAAATAATGATAATCCTATGCCTAACAACGTACATGATTTTACCGTAACTTCGTCTCTAGTAAAGGTATACATAACCCTTGCAGACCGAGAGGGTAGCAGTTATGATATTGCGGATATTAGTAATAGAAGCGGAGGTGGAACAGATGGATGGACGGGTGGTACTTTCCCCGCAGGGGCTAGATACATAGGAACTTATAATTTGATCACCAGAATACTTACAGGTGATTACACAGTAAGAGAAATGGGTTATTATAAAACATCTGGAGAATATGATAGTAATGCTGGTGGTGAGCCTGATGATGGAAATGATGCAAACCTCTGGTTTAATGTTAGTAGTGATTATTCAATTCCAAAAGCAAGTATGAATGTTTCTAGTATCTCTAATATCAAAGCGGGTACAAAGGTAAATTTTGATGGTAGTGGGTCAACAGCTTCAACAGGATGTGCAATAACCAAATATGAATGGGATTTTGAAGGAGACGGATCTTGGGACCTTGTAGGACTAATACCAATAACTAGCTTTACATACAATAATATTGGTACTTATACTGCGAAATTAAGAGTAACTGATACCCTTGATGAAACCGCTATTCTGAATAGTCCTGAAATTTCTGTTATATCTGACGTTACGGCAAAATTTGTTTACCAGCCAACAGCTCCAACAACTCTAGATATAATTCAATTTACTGATACTTCAACTGTTATAGGTGGTACTCTTACATCATGGTCTTGGAGTTTTGGGGACAGCGAAACCTCTACTAGTAGAAATCCGACTCATCAGTATTCTGATGGAGGAAAATATACTGTAAAATTAACAGTTACAGCTAATGATGGGGAGACAGATTCAAACACAACGTACATTACTGTGATAGAATTAGCTACAATAACAGGTTCAGTTAAAGACAAGGATGGAAATCCTATCAGTGGTGCCACAATAAAATTATATGATACTGGAACAACTACTATTTTAGAAACTGCTACAACCAATACAAATGGTGAATACACAATTTCTGAAATTTCTACAGGCACATATGATATTGAAGCATCAAAAAGCGGTTATGATAATAATAAAAATACAAACAAAATAATTGATTCAGGTGATAATACAGTTGACTTTGTATTAACAGGAGAAAAAACTCCAGGATTTGAGTTAGTTACTGCTTTATTAGCGATAATAGTTGTTAGTGTAATTTTGTTAAGAAAGAAAAAATAATGCCTGCCTTAAAAGAATGACTTCTAGCGGAATTCCTGTTATGAAATTGTAGTTTTGAGGGAATAAGATGAATAAACAAATTGATATTGATAATTCTTTAATTGGGGCAGCTGGTGTTCATTTTGTGGTTTCTGAACTTTCACTTCGTGGACTTATTGCGTTGCCAACAACTCGCAATACCGCTGGAATTGATGTGGTTGTTGCGAGCCAAGACGGTTCACGATATGCTACTCTTCAAGTAAAGTCTTCAAAGAACAAAGTAAGTTTTTGGCCTATAAGCAAACGTTATGAACAGTTATGCGGTAAAAATATTTACTATGTATTTGTTAGGTATCTAAAAAAAGAAAAATGTTTTGAGGCTTTTTTAGAGCCGTCTGAGAAAGTTGTTGAACAAGTGAAGAGAAATCTTGAGGAAAATAAAAGAGGCGGTTATAAAGAATGGGCTCCTTGTTGGGCTTTACCAAAAGATGAAAAAGAATTAAATCGAGTTCAGCAACAGTGGTTAGATTTTTAAAAATATCATCTTTCAACATCTTTTTATACCAAACTGTTCTGTGTAGTTGGTTATTTAAACAATCAGTTGTTATTTAACAATATGAAGGAGGAAAGAAAATGCTTATCGAGGCTTTATTAGCTGTTGTAATATTTCTACTAATAATAACTATAGCTTTACTCATCAGAGGAAAGAAAATCCAGATTGAATCAACAGCTATTGAAACAGCTGTTTCGAAAACCTGGATAAATTTAGGTTTAGATAAAAAGATAGGAGCCGTTGAAAGTCATGTAAAAGACATTAGAGATAGCTATCGAGATTTTGAGCAACTACTCCGAGTACCTACTGAAAGATCGTCTTTTGGAGAAATGACACTAGAAACAATTTTTTCAGATCAACTTCCTAAAGACATTTATGGTATTAGAGAAAAAACGCTCGATGGAAAAATTCCAGATGCACACATAAAATCAACGGTAGGAACAATTTGCATTGATTCAAAATTCCCCCTAGAGAATTATAAAAAAATGATTGATTCAATAGATATAAATGAAAAAGAAAGTCATAAAAAACAATTTATTAAAGATGTTAAAAGACATCTAGATAAAATTGCAGTTGATTATGTATGCCCTGAAAAAGGGTCGGCTGAATTTGCTTTTGCATATATTCCATCAGAAGGAGTATATTACTTTTTAATATCGGAAGAACCAGAAATGCTGAGGGAATATACAAAGAATGGTGTCCAATTAGTTTCACCTTTAACTCTTTCTTCTAAAATTGAACTCATTAAGGCTGGTGTTCTGGCAAAAAAACTTACTGAGGAAGCCTATAAAATTCGTAATACGCTTCTCGAGCTCTCAAATCGCTTTGAAGATGTTGATGAAATCTGGAGAGTATTTTATACTAATCATTTCAAAAATTTAGATGTAAAAGCTAGAGAATTAGATATTGCATATTCAAGATTAAGAGAGGAGTTTGATAAAATATCAAAGTTTTCTAAGGAATAAATATTGGAGTGAGGCATACGAAAATGTATTTTGATATTGGACAAGAAAATGATTGATTATTTAGAAGGAAATAGATGTTTACATTCAGTAGGACCACAAAATAATATAGATCAGATAAAGAAAAGGGCGGGTAATTTTTATTGTTATGCTAAAAATACTTATATTAGCAGATGTCCTAAGAAATGCGATTTTTATTATTCCTTAGACAATTATATAGTAGATGTAGAGCTTTGATATGTCTTAATTGCCATTTCTTATTTTTCATCATATTTTTGTTCTAACTGTTTTAATGGTTGGTTTTTTAAAGAAACAGATGATATGAAATAGGAGAAGATGGAAAAATATGAAACGAATAAATTCGTTAGTATTAGATGAAAATGATGATAAAGCAGTTCAACTATTCGTAGGGCTAGGGATGCCAAAAAATCTTGCTAAGACTTTAATGTACGTATCACAAGTTGATGAATGTAAATCTGCTAATGTTGAGCAGGCAGCAGATCTTAGACAACCTGAGGTAAGCATTGCAATGCAAGAAATGAGACGAAGAGGATGGGCTAAGAAAAGAGATGTTAAAAAGAAAGGAAAAGGCAGACTCACCCATGTTTACAAATTGGTTATAAACTTACCAGAGATATTAAAGTCGTTTGAGCAAGAAAAATTAAAAGAAGTTGAAAATGTTAAAAAGGATATTTCGGAACTTAAAAGCATGATCAAAAGTAGATAAATTCTAACTTATATATCTCTTTTTTTCCTAACTATTTTTAGTGGTTGGTTTTTTAAAGAAAGAGAAGTTTATTAAATTGTAAGGAGATAAGATGTAGATGCCTATAAAAACTATATGCGAGACCTGTAGCAAAGTAATCTACAAATCACCAACACTGTATAA
>Ga0153916_10000531_pt1 | contig 25623 bp, 42 predicted proteins | sample Opewatmetagenome_FD_109642 | JGI IMG/M metagenome (GOLD analysis project Ga0153916, IMG submission 109642) | Freshwater wetland microbial communities from Ohio, USA - Open water 3 Core 3 Depth 4 metaG | ecosystem: Environmental > Aquatic > Freshwater > Wetlands | place: USA: Ohio, Lake Erie...
ACCTGCTTCCTCTGGTGGCATACCTGCTTCCATGCTGGCCTCTGGAGGCATGCCCATCTCCTCTTCGGGTATTTCTTCTTCAAATGCACCTGCAAGTTCAGCATTGGTATCATCAATGTCTTTCTGGATGATATCATCAGTATGTTCTAATCCTCGGTTGATATATTTGATTGGTAAATCAATAGTAACAAGCCAAACGTCATGTTCCGCCATTTTAGCACGTTTTGTTGAAGGATCTACCCAGTCCTCAGGCCCGTGTACTTTGACTGGTTTCTTAAATGTTCCTTTCTGGAAATTTACTTTAGCACCTAACTTTGTTAGACGCAAACCGGCATTTGGATCTGGCATCATGGCGTATGGATACATCCATACAGTCTTATACCAGTATCTGCCAATGATTGGGCCTTCTACAAGTTCACCGAGTATCCAATTCTTGTAGGCGAAAATTTCTGCGTTGTCTAAGGTACGCTCAAATTCCAATAATGTATCCAAAAGTGTTTCACCCTTGGAAATAGTTACCAGCGTTTTTTTGATAGAGTCTAAATCTGTTGCCATTGTTGTCCCTGTTTCTATTATTTATCATAGTCCTGAAGAAAACTAAATGTAAAAGAATAGTACCACTTTCAGGTACATTATATTGTAAACTCATAAATATGTGTGCATGACATCAAATCCAAAAGATGCATTTCCACAAATCGATACCGTTCTGGTATCGATGCCTTCCCTTAACTCAGAAAAATCCATAATAGGAGAACTCACCTTGAGCAAAAATCGTAAAATGGCAAAGGTATCGCCACCTTCTCGTTCAACACGCTACCAAACCGAAGACCAAAACAATGTTGTCAAACTCGGTAACAGAAATTACAAACGTGTCGAATTGTTACCGACAAATACAGCGCAAGAATCTTATGTCGAAGCATTGTTAGATAAGCGCATGGTATTTGCCGTTGGCCCTGCAGGTACTGGTAAAACATTACTCGGAGTATTAAGAGCTATTCAGGCGTTGCGTTCGCAAGAAGTTCAAAAAATTATTTTAACCCGTCCGGCGGTAAGCGTTGACGAAAAGCATGGTTTCTTACCAGGTGATCTAAATGCAAAAATGGAACCATGGACTCGCCCAATATTTGATGTGTTTGAAGAATATTACGGGCTTGTAGAAACAAAGCGCATGCTTGATGAAGGTGTTATTGAAATTGCACCGTTAGGTTTTATGCGCGGACGTACTTTCAAATACGCATACGTCATTGCTGACGAAATGCAAAATGCAACGCCTGATCAGATGAAGATGTTGTTAACACGTATCGGTGAAGGCAGCAGTATGATTTTAACCGGCGACCTAAAACAACATGATCGCGGATTTGATAAAAACGGCTTGAAGGATTTCTTAGAAAAACTTTCAGTCACACCAAAGAAATCAATGGCTGTATGCAAATTCGGAAGAGAGCACATTGAGAGAGATCCTCTTGTAGCAGATGTGCTAGAGATATACGGAGAAGAAGATTAAAAAAGGGGCAAATGCCCCTTTTTTATTGTGCGGTTTTTCTTTGAGCAATTTCGTCTAATTGTCGCTGATATCTTTCTCTTAATGCTGCATCAATCGGTTGCAACTGCTGATTCTTCGATTGTGCTTTTCTGATATCTAATTCAAATAGTTTATCCTCGAGCATCTGTTGACGCAAGGTCAGCGATGTTTCCTGAATTATTTGTCTGGTATCTTTATTTTCCTTCTCGACATCTGCAGCGTGTGCATATCTAGCATCAAGAGTGAACAGTGCACCTACCAGAGCAATAACTGATCCAGCAGATCCTAAGAGTATCTTAATAGGGTTATTCTTTATTGTGTTAATCATATTGTATTCCGATAATACAATATTTATCATAATTCGCGAATATAGAAGAGAACATTATTCACGAATGTACGCGAATATTCTAATCTCTGACAGAGATTATGCCAAAGATAGATATAAAAGAGAATTAGTAAGATTTATGTGATTTGTATTTTTAAGCACTGACGGAGGAGTTATAGAAGGGGTACGTGAAAAACACCTGCAGGAGAGCAGAATTTTCCACACACATCTGACAGCTTCGTCATAGACTGAAACATGGCTTTTAGATAGTGTTGGATTGATTATGTCTAACTATACCTTCTGTTATTGCAGATTGGTGCCATGGTTGGGTCGCGTTAGCGATCACTGGTATTGCTATTCGTCTTCAGTCACTTATAGCACAGTTCCCGGGCGTTACCCATATATCTCACCGGGACAAACTTTATCTTTTCTTTAGTGTGGCAATTACATCACCCCGCGGGGGTCTAGTCAGCATCTTATGCGTGCTGTTATTACCACAACCCGGTAGAAGCCGCCGGGAATACATCGTCACAGATATGTTCGGCAGGGACCACTTTCAGGTGATGTACCGGGCGCAATAATATTTGGCGCGCCGACCTTAATCTTCTAGAATTTGTTTTAAAGGCAGAACAGTATTTTGTTTGCCTTTCTTTGTGTCATTTAATTATCGTACACATTATGCACCATGGCATATATTTCTTGCCATGGTGACTTGTAACTCACCTTTGGAAATAGATCAGTTCCATAATGTGCGTTATATGGATGATTGATTAGAATGGTTCTTAAACCTACCTCATAGCCTGCTTCTGCTTGGCGCATATGATCTTCGATCCAGAAATATCCTGTACCGGCCCATCTTTGTAATTCGTGTGCTTTACTAATTCCCATTTCTAAACAAACAATTTCATCAAAAATATCACCAAAGATACTTATTAGATTTTGTGTTCGATAGAAGTTTGCTTGCGGGGCATCACTGATACTTGTTACCACAATAAATCGGAATCCTTCATCTGCAAGTTTTTTAACATATTCGACAGAATCAGCAAATGGTCCTAAATTAGCAATCCTTGAACTTTCATTAAATTCGGCAACAAACTTCTGCGCCTGCTGATGTGTAATCCCGTGCCTAACCGCAATACTATATTCATGATCGGTCCACGGAATTCGTGGATAACCCTGTTCTAACATAAATTTGTCGAATCCGTCGTTCCAGTTGACGAGAACGCCATCGCAGTCGGTTAAGATTATCTTCTTCATTTTAGGCAGGTTGATCGAACACTGTGCGTGCTCTTACATTACCAAATTGGTCTGCAAATACTTCAGGGCTCTGTTCGACAACCACTTGTTGTTCTCGATATGCAGCATCGAGTTGTCCAATTTCCTTAGGATATTTTTCTCTGATATAGTGTTCGAACTTATCATAGTCATCCATACCGTGGCGTGCACCAGTGATCATCTTGCGATTAATATAATCACCAATGGCACTGGACATAGTGTAGTGTCTATTTCTGAGTTGATTCACAAACTCAACTTTTTCACTAACTTCCCATTCGCCTGTTCTGGAACCTTTTTTAATATTATGTTTATGCGAAACAACGATATATACTTTTTCTTTTTTCATAATTTACTTTCTTAATAATATTTGTTATATTTCACATCTTTTCTATTGAAAAATTTAAGACGCAAAAATGTATCAGCCTCTTTTGAGTAGACCAGAAGAATTGCTGTTTGCTTACTGGTGGCAACAGCCACACCTACCCCACCGATTTGAACACCACGCTCATCATAGGTGTTATGAAATGCTTCTCGATATTCTCTAAATACATCAGTAGATGGTGTATCCCCGATAGAATATTCGTATCTGGAATAAATTACCTGCTTATGACATGAAGAATTAGTCATTTTCTCAGGCCCTTCCCATCATACTTCTTTATATTTTCTAACCAAGGAATAATTCTAAGATTTTCTTTAGAACTAATATCTTCAATCAACAGACCTTGCTCGAACCCCATTCTCACAGTGATAATATGATCAATTTGATATGCGCCATCTATCCCACATTTACCGAGTGGCAAATTCTGTGGATTTATCTCCTCTTTAAATAGCTCATATGTCTTTCGTGTTCTTACAGCGACCCTATTTCTATATTTTCTAAAATCTGAGTATGCAGGATCTGTTCTCGAAAGGACTTCGGCGGATTCTTGCTTTTTTAATCCCTTATTCCATGCCACTTGTAATCCTTTCTTACCTTTGTTCCAAGGGATAATATCCATCTTATTCTTAGTTTCAATATTACTCTTTGATATTCTGTCGCGCACATCCTGTGGCACGACTCTACCAACTCGGCTTCTTGCAAGTGCTTCCTTCTGCGTTTCTGTTGCTGTGCGACCCTTTAAGGCAATAGAATTCGATTTTCCGATTTTAGATTTTACACTCGGACATTTTTGAGGAATTTTATCACACGCCCATTCTTTTTTGTTTTCTATATAATAAGTTGCAGGTAGTCCACATCTATAACAACAATTCATAAAACTACTTATCAATTCTACAAGAGTTGCGGCTCTATTCCCGGGAAATCATCTCGAGCTCGACCAAACAAGCTGATAAATTTATTTCCGTATCACGGCACATCGTATGTTTTACCAAGCCATCGCGGATGGCAAGAATAATTCGACCTTCCTTAATTACATCACCATCGGCCCACACATCGAGATTCTGATACATAAACCGGTAAAGATCTTCATACTCATCTTGTTGAACTTGAGAGCAGATAAGTTTTCTGGCTTCTACATATTTCTTTGCTCTAAATAAAGCAATCATATCTAATTTGTAGTCTGATACAACTTCGGTGTCAGCATCGGGTTGCTGTAATTTACCACTGATAGAATTTGCTTGAATCAAACTAATACCACGGCGTAAATCTGGATATGTATCCTGCACAATTGATTCAAGTGCATCCGGGTCGATCTCAACCTTTTCAGTATCAAGAATATCGACAAGACGCATGTAAAACTCGCTTGTATCAAGTTTTTCAATATGCATACGACCAGTTTCGCTTCGGGATTTGATTGCTGGGATAATTTTGTGTGGGTAGTTGCAAGTCAGCAAAAATCGCACAGAATTCGCATATTTTTCCATGGTGCCGCGCAAGACTCCTTGTGCAGCTGGTGACAGACCATCAGCCTCGTCTAAGAAGACGTAACGCATTTCACCGTATCCCATTGTTTCAGAAAAACGTGTGATAGTTTCGCGAATGAAATCTACACCGTTATCTTTGGATGCATTTACCTCTAAGATATCAAAAGGATCTACACCGAGTTCGTTTAGTAGGATTTTGATTAATGTAGATTTACCTGTACCGGGAGAACCGGAAAGTAACATATGTGGTAATGCACCTTGCTTAAGCCATTGCTCAATTTGTGTTTTTTGTTTTCGGTCCTTGAAGACATAGCCTTCAATACCTTTTGGGCGATATTTTTCTGTCCAGAGTTGTCTCATTTCTATACCTTATGCTAATGAAGCTATTATATAGAAATGTTAGATCCACTGCGACCAGATTGCTGTTTCAGGATCATCATCTGAAACTAAAAGTGCAGATGCGGGCCATTCGACTCCCCACAGCTGAATATATTCACCATCTTCTTGTTTAACTTTAAGCATACGAGTCCAACGACCGTTCTCGATTAAAATCCACTGACCGGGTGTAATTTCTGTGACACCTTCGCCAACAGAATAAACTTTCCCCCATCTTGGACGAATTCCCTGTGTTTTGCCGTTGTCATCAGGAATAATAATTCCATTAATTATTCTCGATCCGCGCTCTAAATCAGTTACCAGAACTTTACCCGGCATTGCTTTAACTTGCATTTTTAAATCTTTCTCTTTATGTGTTTTTAATTTGTTCAGGTTGTTGATAATTTTCTTCTGAACCGTTGTTTAATTTCGGCCCTCGAAACACCTAATATCATCAGTAAAAATCTGAGGTCTTATTGGTCATTATCATCTTCCACAACAATATCACCACTCGGCAATTCTTTCTCTTTAATCTTCTTGGCAAGAACTGTAGATTTCGCAGGTGTCTTAACATTGTCGGTCTGTGTTGCTGGTAATTCGGTAACCGATCCTTTTAATCCTGTGTGGATAACAGAAGATTGCACGCGATGGTTATCTCGTGCAATCTGGTCAGCGGTACGAGCAATAGTGCCACCTCTTGTGATTTTATCACCCTTGGCATTTACGCCCATATTTCCCAGTGCAGGAGTTTTTTCGTTTTCGCGACGTATTGTATCCATGTCAATGGTTGTGCCACGATAAGTTGTATGTCTACTCATTTTTTATCCTTATTTTAAATAATCTTTAATATCAAGTCGATATTTTAGGCTATCGACACGATGTACACCTATCAAGTAAAGTATATAGGAACTAACAGAACTACCGCGGCCAACACCCCATATAAATTTATTCTTTCTTAGATATTCAACTAAGAAAATGAATAAACGAAGAAGCATAATTAAATCACGCTCTTTATATAATTCGTATTCTTCTTTAACTCTATCAATTTCTTCTTGTGTGTTACATTTATTCAATAACCATGCATAGACGTCGATTTGTTGATATTCAGTGGGAAATATCCATTCATCGGCTCGTTCTGCGTGAAAATCATCAAATGTGAGTACCTCTTCTGGTGCATCTAAAAATACAGTAGCCAGATTCAACAAATTAGTCTGGTACTTTTCGTATAATTCGATATCGTTGTCTCTTATTACATTCAGATGACCGATATTCTTGCCTTGCAATAGGAGTTCGCTAAGATCGTCGCTTGAAAGTATAGCCTGACCATACATGTTGGTCTTCATAATTTACACCTCAGATCTTTTTTGGTCTCCATTTTTCTACCTGCACAATCCTTGCTGGTTCTCTAACAATACCGATATGTTTATCTGTCTCATCTCTGACAATTTTATCAAATTCTTCTAGAGGATCGATAATATCTTTGTACAGTTCTTCATCAGTGACTGTTGTATCGTCTGGTCTAACAAGTTCAAAACAGAACCCATCATTTCTAACCCACCATGGAATTTCATCTCTTGCCTTACCTTCGGTATAATATTCTTCAGTAGACGAAGGTAAATCATATTCTCCATCAGCGCAGTCATATGAATGTTGCACTGACATATCGCTACCTTTGAGTTTCATCTCACCAACTACTAAATTTCCTTCAACCAAAACTGATAATTTCGAATGAAGTAAACGAATAATTATATCATCGTAAGGTTCGCTCGGACAATAAAGCATTATATTAGACGAAAGATTCGCAAGATACAAGTCATCTTCGTTTCCCACGTCTACAGCTATAATATTCGGCAAATTAGTGTCAAGCCAAAAAAATACCTTTTGGTAAGCAATGGTTGCGCGATATTCAATATCTTCTCTTGATTTACCTTTTTTATCAACCGCAACAAGATTAATTGATAAGTTCCAATCAACCGGTACTAGACTACCACTAAGTAATCTCATCCCAGTAAAATCGTATTCAAGGGTCATATGGTTTTTAATACGATGTTTTCCAATACTCATCATACTAATTTCCTTATATTTTCTTCTAATTTCCCCAATTCTATTGGTTTACGTGCATCGGGAAATTTCCTTTTGTATTCTTCGTCGGTTGTTTTATTCATCCTGCTGATGCGTTCATCTTCGAGCGATTGAATAACTTCTTTGATACTATGAACAGTTGCACTGTGCCCCAACGAGACCTGGTAGTTCATATACGAATATGCTTTTCCAAGTCGTTCAATAATTTCTTCGTCTGTTAATTTGCTAACTTCTAAAAAGGGATGCATAAAACTCCTTCACTCATGTATTTATGAAATGAGTTTAGCAGAATCTAAAGATTGCTGATACAAGAGTATCAATCTTTGTTTATCACTTCGTAGATAGTGAATGTTCTATTCTGCGGCCACATATATACTCTCTCCGAAGACTCTCCTACGAAGAGAAGAAATTGCAGAGCATCTTCGTCGTCCTCAAACACCCAATACGACGCTGCCTTATATATAATAGGTTGAAATAATAGTGAGTGGGCAACCGAAGCGAGTGACAATTCATCACTATTATCTGCTGGAACCGCTATCCCTTCGTATTCAATAGCGGTGTATCCCCACGATCCGTGAATGTGGTTCCTGCTGTATTTTAGAATTCGTCGGAAGTCTGAAAGATTTAGATTAGGGTAGATATGATCAGCATGATTTAACCGAACCACATAAGGATCTTCAAAGAAGACTGATGTATTGAGGTGTAGCTTCTTAGAAAACAGAATCATAGATATTCATGATGTAGACGATGAAAGTTTGTTACATCATTCTTATCCGAAAATCGAATGCAGACAAATTGCCCAAGGTCGAGCTCGGCATAAAGCCCTTTTACTGATTCAAATCCTTTAGCAAATTCATCATAACGGCGGTAGAAAATAGCCGGATGTAATCTGATTTGCATCCATTCACTTGTGTAACTATCTACTTTGATAATATCGCCTGTGATTTCACGCCCATTTTGTTTCATTATACTTTCTCCACTGGAATAACAGAATCTTTAGCCTTCAGGCCTGTGAGGTAATCCATTGTGAGTCTTCTGCGTCGACCTTTCACAGATACTGTATATCCTTCTATAAAATAATTAAACCTATTTGGTTTAGCCGGTCCAGAGAGTGGATGTAGTACACCTGATACTTTCATGCTATAAAGTTTTTTCTCTTTCGAGTGCCAGAAATATCCTGGGTACTTAATTGCAATAAAATCAGGCGGAAGAGTTACCATTGGAATCCCTTATATAATAAAACCATTTATTAGAAATTTCCTCTCTAAGTTCCTCAGGATCTGTAGTCATCGAATACTGAGTTCCAAACTCATCCATCTGCAACTTAGCAGAAATCCTGTATTCTTTTCCCGAAACAGTCCTTATGTCAAATTTAGCATCATTTGAAAGTCTATCTATTACTTGATCTTCCGTATCCTGCGTATACCGTAGACTTTCTATGTACTTAATGGCAATGCAGGTGCCATCTTCGACTATTAGAAAAGGCGGTTGATAAGTTGCCATTAGACCAGACTAAGGTACAGAGCAGATTCTGGATCAAAATCTGGTTTGAAGATATAGATCTTCGGATTCGCAGACTGACCAAGTTTCAATATCTTTAGGACACGCCCTTCCATGGTCCATTTATCCATACCCTTGCCCACATTATTATTGAGCCATGTTACCACTTGATAAAAGTGGTCACGGTCACGAATGACAATGCGGAAGGTATAAACAGCATTCTGCTCTTTAAGGTTAACAGGCGGTGTGTTAGACGTTTGTTTGGACATAATGTGGTTTCTATAAAGTTAGTTACAGTGTAATTGTACTATAATGTACCATCAGAGTCAATTGGTAGTGTTGGGAAAGCCGAAATTATTTTAACGCCAGCTTCATTAAGCATTTCCATTGCCACCTTCATATCTTCTTGCCATCTTTCAGGTACCTTATCTACCGTATAATTAGCATCTATCACAAGTGTTCCAATCTTTCGCTGAATGATTGATTGGGCACAATTTGTACACGGAGAGAATGTGACAAACATTATGCAACCATTTAAATCGCCACTTGGTGCTAAATCCATAGCGTTGCGTTCTGCGTGACACATCCATTTATACTTATATGGTCGAACATGCCGTTCTGATACACTATCGTCGATTCCCATAGGCATACCATTAAAACCCCACGATACTGGTCTTCCATCTTGCGTGGTTATAACTGCACCGACCTTGGTTGAATCATCCTTTGACCAGTTGGCAATGTCTTTGGCCATACTTAGAAGACGGGCGGACCATTTAGGGCTTGTTATATCCATATATTATTAGTGTGACAGAGTTTCTCTTGTTATAATCTGGGCAAGTTCTTCTCCCAGATCATCCTTGTCGGTAACGATATACAAATTTGTACGTGTTTGCCCAATCTTCTGATCGTATGAAGAGGATTGCACTACCTTCCCGCCAGATGCTGGGTAGATTGTAAAATGTATAGCACGCTGCACCTCATCAAGAGATGTACTTTTACTAGACATTCCGATAATGTTAGCATCTCTTTTTTTCTCGTATACTGCTTCATCATCATACAAAACCCACCTGAACAATTTTTGTAATGTTTTTTTAATAATATTCATAATTTCTTAGCTGTAAAATTTAGTTTAAATAATAGAGATGTGTTTGTGTCATTGAAAACGTATATCAGATCGTTATCTCGCAGGTACGAATACCAATCAATCGATCTCGTTCCTGCATTATTAATGCACCAATAGCTCACAACTCTCGGGTCGTGTCCAACAACTATAAACTGGTAAGGCCATTTTTTCTTACTTAATATTCTCATACTTTCTCATATCCGGAGAATCTTAATTTAAAAATTGTGGCATCTTCTTCATTGTCAAACAAGAATATTGCTATAATATCAATAGATAGAGATACATCACTCATATCCAAAACAGAATGTTTCAGAAGAGATAGACCCGAAATATGACAATATTCTACCATCTCAGTTATTTGTTGGCTGGACGGGTCATCAAATACAACTTCTTTTGTATTGCGTGGATGCATTATATTCCTAGTAATTTTCTGATTACTAAATACTCATTCCACGCTGCTTCCAGAGTGGGATGTTTTTCGAGTTCAGCAGTGGTCGGGATCAATGTATGTTCTTCTATGATTGGCGCAAATGTTGTAGCGTCAGTAATCCATGTCCGTCCGTTATAAATCCTCATACAACCATTGATTGTATCATAACGGCAATCTCCTATTTTTGGAGATGTGGGATTTGTGGACATGTTATCTCAAACCTTTAATTATTCGGATACCTTATCAGCCCTTGCAATTGCATCTTCATCTGTGTACTTTTCGGGATAGCGCTTTGCTAATTTATCAATGTTCATTTGCATAATTTCCTCAAACGAAACATCGAGTGTACGCATAGCAAGGGCAATATACCATAGCAGATCTCCAAGTTCTTCTTTTGCATTTACCACATCCAGTGGTTTGTTGTAAATGAATGTTTTCTTAACCGCATCCAATAATTCGCCAGCCTCTCCCGAAATTCCAAGAGTTGCGTGAAGCAAATCGTACATCTGGCTGTCAAGTTTTACACCTTCGACAGTAATATGTTTGCATGTGCGGTCGGTAAGTTCTAAATATTTTTGTGCGTCCATTAATTATTCCTTTAAATATAAGTCTCATTTTTGACACTCTTTACTATTTTATAGAATTTCGTAAATTTGTCAAGCGAATGTCTTGCAGCATCTGTTCTTGCAAAGTAAGAATGATTCTTTGCTGATTCGGTTAGGTTAATTTTATTTTCTGTAATACTCTCGATTTCTAATACACCAAAGGAAGTAATAGACGCTTGCGTGCCGGAGTACCACAAATAACCCTGATCTACTATAGACTTTTCGCCCTTACTATTTTCAAGAAGAAGAACACCCGTCTCCGATAAAGATTGGGAATCATGAAAGATCTGTGTCGCCTCATACTCGGTAATTTCTTCGGCCCGTAGACCTACGTCTGTGACCGCCCGAGTTGAGACATATTTTACTACTCCATGGCTGCCAAAATAGCCATGACTAAAATTTGTACCAGCAGTGAAGAGTGAATTACCTGTAGCAATTGCTTCATTAATATATTTTGCACTCTCTTCACGTGTTGATATTTTGTCGGCTTTCTTAATTACCTTTAAAATCTTTACATTGGTCTGACAATGAAATTTTCCAGGTTCTATCTCAACAACCTGACGTCTTAGAAAAGACTGAATTGCATAAGGACCTGCAGAAGATTGTTGCAATGTACCATACAATGATAAAACACCTAAATAGGTACCGTGTAATTTATTCTGAAGAAGAACTGTATCACCAATATTTACATCAGATATACTGACTTTATCTTCAAGAATCTCGGTGTTATTTGTTGCTTCTTCATATAATTTCGATGAAACAGGTATCAGTGTTAACTGTGCTTTTGCATCTTCTCTTGCCCAAACACATTTCTCCTGGATAAGCCCTTCAGTAATACCCGTGACCTTAAGGATATCGTTTAGGTTCTCTGATGAAATTCTAACTAAGAATCCTCGAGGATCAATTACAAGCCAGGTAATATCTGCTGATCCCCAGTTTTTTCTATTTTGGTCATATAGCGTAAACCCGGGTAGAGGAATATTATCGTGTTCTTTTACATCTGTGTGTTTAGTCTTTAGTTTTTCTACACGTTTCTTTTCAGGTGCTGTACTTCCACCCGGTATCACTTCAGCCTCTGGTAACAACTCTTTTTGTTTTGTGGAATCCCAACCGGTAAAAATTTTTTTAGAAATATTGAGCATTGCTTCTTATTATCACTTATCTGTTAATTCTCGAATTCTTAATTGTGCATTGGTGCGAAGAATTAAGAATTGTTTCTTCTCTTCCGGATCAGAGGTATCGTCTATCAATCGTCTATAATTGGAATCAAGAATTTTAGCATCCATAAGATCGGAATGTCCGATAATCGAAATTTTCTCTTTTAGATTCAGAACATCATGCATAATAACCTCCTGTAATTAGACCTCACAAACCAAACTGTATCCGAAACATCGTGGCATCTTGTCCATCTTCGAAACCGAACTTATTGCCGCCCAACATAGTCCACCGCCCTCGAAGATTATTAACACACCATATCACAATACCTTTTTTTGCAATTTCATGATATGGTACATTAATGTTTGTAAAAGTCCATGATGTCTCTTTATCCCGAATTAATTCATTCATCGGAACATATAAATCTGTTTCTTGCATCTAACCTCCTATGCATATGTGGTATTATAACAACTATTGTTACAAAAGTCAAAAACGGCTATTAAAAACAAAACTGGCCCCTTGGGCCAGTTTTATATTCAGCAATGGTATCTATGATTTATATTTTTGCCAATCAGATTCTGGTTGAGCTAAACGATCAGCAATGATATGCATCGAATATGGATTATGACTAAGACCCATATGACTTGCATTTGGTATCTCGATATTCTCAGATAAAGGCCCCTCATCCTCGAGTGAGGCTTCCCACGAAACTACACCATCTGTCTTGCTGTATATTGATGTAAATGGCACAGTTGGTTTTTTAGCAATAGATGCAACAATTTCGGGGTCAAGATGACTCTTATCTTTGCTCAATAATTCGTACAATCTTGTTGCATTTGTTGAGGTCAGATCTCCCTTAAATGGAGAACCGAGTGTGATTACCTGTCTTGTAATCTCAGGTGCAATTTTAGCAATTTCTCTTGCATAAATTCCTCCTAAACTCCAGCCGATTAAACTAACTTTAGCACCACCATGTTGTGTTGATATGCCGCGAACCCTATCTTCGATGTCTTTTGTTAATTTTTCCAGTCCGTGCCGAGGCCCCATATTTCTACCTAATCCCCAGGGATATGCTTCATATCCGAGATCTCTCAAAAAATTACGAAGAAACTGAGTAGAACTGTCGCTGGTACCTAATCCCGGAAAAATAACCACAGGATGACCATCTCCTTTAGGAGCGATATTTTGAAGTGGAATTGTTAAGACTGCCCCCTGCATATATTCAATGAGAGAACGTGTGGCCTCAAGCATTAATAAGATCTTTGATGGGGAATTCATGTAGCATCCTTTTATATTTTACTATTTATTTAAAATTCCCCATTAAGGTTCTTTATAAGATTAAACTCGTTTTGAAACAATATGGTCAGCCAGCCCGAGTTCAATTGCTTGCGAAGAAGTCAACCATTTGTCGCGATCCATTAATTCCACGAAGCGTTCATATGTTACACCCTTGGAATTATGGTGGACATACAGCTCTGTCATTTCCTTTTTGATGCGCAGACTTTCAATCAAATCGATTTCCATATCCGAAATCTTACCGCGTGTGCCCGACGAAGGCTGGTGAATCATAGTGATGGAACGAGGCATCAGATAACGATGTCCAGGTTCACCAGCTTGCGCAATAAATGATCCCATAGAGGCAGCCATACCAGTTACGTAAGTATGCACTGGGCATTTGATATATTGCATAACGTCATAAACGCCAAGCCCATCATATACAGAACCACCGGGGCTATTGATATACATGCTGATGGGCATATCCGAATTTTCAGCTTCAAGGAAAAGCAATTGTGCAACAAGAATATTACACATGTTGGTTTCAACTTCGCCAGTTAGGAACACAATTCGTTCCTTCATCAGACGAGAATAAAGATCATATGAACGTTCACCGCGAGAGGTTTGTTCTACGACCATTGGGATTAAAGAATTTTTCATTTGTGTTTCCTTAGTTAAAATCTTAGTTTGAATATTATCATATCTTCATCGGATTCAAATTCAAGTGCAATAATATATTGACGCCATGTTTCTCCACCGGGCCACACATAAGTTCCGTTATATTCTTTTAGAAGTGGCAACAATAAATGGAGTACTGCATTATTATTTCCGCGTTCGTTAATTTCGAGTTTTTTACAACCATAACGATAAAAATTGGCCCAATGTTGATCTCGGATATTAAAGTAATATCTAACAGTCATTGATAAATAGTAGTATGAAAATAAAAGATGTTTTACTCAACGAGGGTGTTACTGATATTGTAGCACGATTCTATAAAGAAGCAAGTGCGGATTCGGATAGGTATTTTAACCTCGAGGATGTAAAGTACAAAGAGAAGAATTCCAAATACTATGACGAACACTTTAAACAGTGGTTTGAAGAAGGAGTGGCTCCAATCTTTACTAAACCAGTTGATACACCACAACCTAAATACAATAGCAAACCCGAAGGTAGTCATTTACAGAGCCCGGGATATCGTGGTTTACAATATGCTCTCGCTGCTGCTGGTCTTCCATATAATCATAATGTACAGAAATATCAGCCAAATGCACCAGCTCTTATGACTACATACATGAATGCTGCACGCAACAATAACGGTCAATGACCTCTTAGTTTCCTGAAAGTATATTCAACTGAATCTTCTTCCGAAAACTTAAATACCACTAAGTCATACTTATTAAAGAAGACCGTTGCCTCTTGCATTATACGATCAATTACATTCTGTGATTCCACTATAACAGGTACAACATGGGTAAATCTCTTTATAGTGGGTTCGTATATCATTACAAACCCACCACCCGGACTTTTACACAGAATAGATGCGTGATCTCTTATACCATACATTAATCGATGCCTAAAGCCCGGTGCACGCTTGCTGCGAAGTCTGGATCAAAGTTATCAGCTTCTTCGTTCAGTGAATCCATGTTTTGCATTGCCCATTTCCAATACGAATGTGGAATTTCAGTCATCAGTTCGCCTTTGTGTTTACCAAATGGCATGCGTTCGTAAATAATCGGTTCTGCTGCCCATTTTGCAATTTGTGGGCCATATGGTTGGGTAGTATCGAGTAAATTCATAGATTCCATTAGATCTACCAACGCTTCGAGCAATTTTCCAGTAATATATGAGTCGTTACCAGCACGGTGACAATATAGATCGATGGGCACATCTAATTCAAGTGCAAAACGCAGGTAAGGTAAATTGGTTTCTTCAATTTCTGGCATGCTATTGAAAATTTTCTTAGCCATGCGCCAGGTGCAGATCCACTCATGATTGGATGTGTCAATACCGTGTCTTTCTAAAACACGCATATCGTAGAAATGATTATGTGCTACAAGGTACCCACCTAAATAACCATTAACAACCGACTGAAATACATCACGAGAATCAACGAATGTCGGCCTATCTTCGACCATTTTATTTGTGATGTAACAAATTGATTCTACCTTAGGCGGAATTTTGCGATCAATCGGTTTATGTAATTCTTGGAAAATTGTCCAATCGTTATTTTCTCGGATAACAAATCCGGCTTCGATAATTTCGGCAATCTTATAATCATCGGAGTTAGTTTCTGTGTCAAGGATAAGACAACTCTGTAAAAAATCTTCTTTATGTGACATTTAGGTGTTCCTTTATTAATTGTTCGGTGCGTTTCTGGATATGGAATGCTGCTCTTTTCTTGAAACCGAACATCAACCACAGTACAGCTCGTTCTGCATGATATCGTGGATGATCTTTTTTATATCTCGGCCAGAAAACATAAATCAATCCCGCAAGTGCCAATAAAAATAGTAGCATAGAAATCTCCATTTAGACAAGTGTAACATTTATATACATAGAAAGTCAATTGTTCACCCAAAAAAAATGACACATAAAGTGTCATTTTTTTTCTTATAGTCGATATTATCTACCGTAACCCTTCATATTTCCTAACTTAGAAAAGCGATTCATCCATTCGAGCACTTCTTGATCAGCTTCTTCTTTAACAGTTTCTTTAGATTCTTCTGTAGATTCTTCCTTGGTTGGTTCTTTCTTGGCTGCAGGTGCGGCAGCCTTCTTTGATTTTTCTGCCTTGCGTTTCTCCCACCAGTCTGCAACTTTACCGGCACCGTGTCCTGCTAACGCAGCAGCTGGGCCCATTGCACCTAGGGCACCGACAACAGCCGGAAGTGTGGAACTCTCTACTGTCTTCTTCGCAAGAACAGGTGCAACCGATTCTTTAAGAATGTCATATTTTTTAAGCGATTGGAGCATTGCTGCTACGTCTTTGTCTACATTTTCCATGATATTTCCTTGGTGGTTTATTGATTCCGGCATTGTCGGTGCGGTACCGGGTGGATATTGACCGCCAGCTGCACTGCCCATTCCTGCAGAACCCAATGTTCCACCAGTTTGTGCCTGTGCACCCTGTTCTGCATCTTGCACCATCTCATCGTCTTCTTCAAGATCGTCTCCGTGTGTTAATGGAGATTCTTCACCGACTTTATCAGTAGGGACGAATTGACGAACAATATGCCCGAGTGTCTTATCTTCGCCTAACATCTCGTTGGCTAAATCTGCTATACTTTCTAGCATTGTATCTTCTGCAATTTCATTTGGTTTCATATGTTCTGCTCCCTTCTCCTGTGAGGGCACCTGTTCTGGTTCGCCGTTAGTTTTTGGTTTAGGGCGTTTCTTATCTGTAAAGATTCCCCTATCCACAAATTTATGTAATTTCTTTATTTCATCATTAATTTCGTAGGTCTTGATCTTATAATCTTCGCCTTGCAAGGTTGGATCTTGTGTAAGTTCAGCAAATGCCTGTTCCATTTTCTCTTTATTTGCCTTCAAAGCTCCTGCAAGATCGGTATAGATGTATGGATATTTTTCACTAATAACTCTTGGATTTACTGGTGTATCTGTAATATCCATAAACGAACCACCGCCCCCGGCATCAAATTGATATTTTTCTTTATCACTCAACTTCCTTTTTCCAGTTTCGTCTGTCTCATCTGTATAAGGAAAAAGTTGAAATAGCATTGCTCGGCCACTATAGGTATGAAAGTGTCCAGCATACTGTGTATTAGCAGTACACCATTGTGTGCCGAGTCCTAATGCACAACCTGCAGCCCGATTTAGCGTGGTGTAGATTCTGTAATCTTCGTTATCTACAAGTTTCACACTCTTGGCCATTTTAATTCTGGCTGCCTTCTTTGCGGCATTGCGAACATCATCAATCTTATCTTTGTAATGTGTCGTCATATAATACCCGACATCACGAACACTATTGAATTTTGGCAAATCCTTATGCCCTGGTTCTAACAGATTACGATTCTTCAGCAGATACCAATCTGCTAAATTCATATTCATAACACCAGTTAAGTCTTCCCAATTATGACTACCAGCAATATATCGTCTTACAATCCAGTCACTATTAACTCCATCTCTGGAGTAAACTACACCGTCGTATCCTTCACGCTCAATTCGATCAATATTCTCTAAAAACCAGCGTGCAACTTCATCATCAGGTGCTTTCTGAAAATTTCTCGATGATCCTGCTGGGAAATTTTGCGGATGTGACCGTGCATCATCGCGAACTGCATCTGCAAGGTTAGCTACCATGTTCTTATCATTCATAACACGCTGGCTGCCCTTTGTTAGGGCAACTGCTTCGGTTAAGAATGATTCGATAAGTTGAGAAAGTAAACTCATGAATTACAATCCTACGAGAGTATCTCTCAAGGCATCAAGGATTGGTTTCAATTCCGCCGCTTTACCCCTGGCAGCATTATTTAGATATTCTTGATAGCCAGGGGTGCCGGGATTAGATCCCGATGCGCCCGTAATGGCTCTCTTAATTTGAGTTGCAAGTGTATTTTCTGCGGTTCCAAACTGTGCAGCACCAATATCGAGGTCACGAATTGTATCAATTGTTGCAAGTAATTGTCTTAACTTTGCACCGGTGGCCATAACTTTCTGTCCGGCTTCGAAATTTCCACCTTCGAGATAACGCTTGGCTCTATTGCTAATCTGGCTTAGAGCAGTATTGGCTAATTTTTTAAGAACTGGTCGAACACGCTTGAAGACTGCGGTAAGTGCTTCATTCTCTGCCATCTTACCTTCTGGTTTCTTCAGTTCAGCACGCTTTGCCATTTTCTCTCTTTCAACAGCACCTGTCGCAAGGTAAACAGTTTTTAGAGCACCAATTTGTTCAGCAAGTAAGTTAAAAACGTTGTCTGGATTCTGTATATCTCTACCGCTAATCTTGCCCATACGAGCCTTCATGACTGTCGGATCTATATCTCTTTCTTCGCCTTCTTCTGGTTTGGGTTGTAATAGTGCCGGGTCGATTTGTTCGCCATCATCTGTAAAAGCAATAATTTGATACTGAAGTGTGCTATCTCCGCCCGGATCATATTCTCTTCCTCTCTTTCGAGCAGCTTCCATTCTGTCACGTATCTGCTTTTCATATGGTTTAATACCTGCTACACCATTTTCAGCTGATACAACAACAAAGTTATCCGGATTACGCTTGAATTCTTTCCAAAGCATTCTTTCGTTAAATGGCTGTGGTTGTAAATCTGCCAAATTAGCTAATTTATGTCTGCTGTGAAGCCACTTAACTAACTTCTGACCACCCTTTTGCTTTCCGATAAGTTTGCTAAGAGAACTTTCATCAAGTTCTTCTTCGTCGAGTGACACATCCTCTGATTCTTTAATAAAATCTCTAATAATTTCATCAAACTTGAGTTGTTCAAGCAAAGATGGTCTATATTTCATTTCGCCTGCCTCGCTGAGTTGCGGTCTTTCTTGTCCAATCATACCTTGTCCGCCTGGCGTTCTTGCATCGGCATCAGGGTATGCATAGATATATTGACCCATTGGATCTCTTACAACGTGGAATCTAATACCGTTGGCTCTGTATTCCTTAACATCAGGGCGATATCCCGGAATTGCTCGACCATGACTTAATTCTACCTCGCCGAGATCTTCGGCATTATTCTGTAGCCAAGATGCGACAGCACGCATTTCTGCATCTGTGTTTGGCCCCTGGCCTTCGACATTAGCAATTGTCCTAATTTGTTCTAGCGGCGTTGAGGTAAACATACCAAACACCTGACGTCCCATACCACGAACATTGCGTTGCTGATAGCCTGGTAGATTATCTACAGTATGCCATTCCGGTGTCTGAACACCAGTTGCCTGCATGGCTGAACTAATAACAGAAGGAACATCATCGGCACTTCTTATAACCAGTTCATTTTCCGGATCCTGTGGCTCTAATTCCGGTTCATCTGCACCTGCCTCTGGGTTGATACGACTCATGTAGTCGCGCATTAGCTCTGATGGATTAATATTCTGTGTTTTTCTGCGCGTATCAGCCGCGGAAGACGTTGGCATTGTTGGTATTGCATCAGGTTCTGGTAAGGTATCATTAAACTCACCGTCGCCAGATTTAGCAATAGGATGTGATGGTCGTGGATTTAAAATATCATCAACTTCATCGGGGTTAAAAGTCTGTGTTTTCGGTTTGGTAGGTTTTGTAGCTTCAGCCATTCCGCCCATAACCTGATTGTGAATAGACTTTAATTGCTCTGGCGGTAATCCGGCGAGTTGTTCTTCGGTGTAGTGCTGATTAGCTTTACTAAGACCCATATCTTGCATATAAGAAATCTTGCCAATCATCTCGGATTGATCTTCGTCACCAAAATCTTCATCGAGATTATCTTCACCGTACGTCAACGGTGAATCCTCACCTTCGTCGCCTGTTCTTACAAACTTTTGAATAACTTTCCCAAGTAACTTACCTTTTCCAGAACGAGGGCGTTCTTCGGCCTGTGGTTCTAGTTCCATCTGGTTATCTTCTTCATCGAAAGAAAATTCGTCGCCCATTAATGGAATTTCTACCTCAAGACCCTGTTCATCATCGTCGTGACTAAATCCATTATCGTGTTCGTGTCCGCATGTTGGGCAATGGACTGGTTTAGCACCTGCCATGCCAATGCCTGGTTGTCCCATTTCTGGTTCAATTAAACCATCATCGGCACCGACTACAACTGTTCCAGGAACCTGACTTCCTGTTTCTGGCGGGAAGCATACTTCACATTCCCAGTTTCCACATTCACATGTGCTTTGATTACCTAATCCATCCTCGGTGCATGTTGTTTCCATAGAAAGTGCTTCTTCTACAGATGCCATCCACTTACTAAATTCGTCTCTGTGATCCATTTCCGGTCCTTCAATTTTTACGTTTTCTGATCCAAGAGACATGGGTGATAGATTACCATCATTGTCCATCTCTCCAAAATTATCTTTTGCGTCTTGTTCGAGAACTGATGCAACATTAGCGGTGGGAACAAGGATCTCCTCGCCGTCAAAGCTAATAATACATTGTTTTCCGTCAGTGCTATATGCCACAAAAACGCCAAATCCTGAGCCCATTGCAGAACCATACACGTCTGCAACCTGAACCATGTCGCCTGAGCGGAATTCCGGCTTATCATTCATGGTTCCGGTAGTAGTAGGCTCAACAGTCACATGGAACCATTCGTTGCCATTGCTAAGATCACGACTTGGAGCCGAAAATTGATCAATAGCTAACTCCCTAAGATCACCTTTAACATCAATCATTGCACCGTCTTGTGTATATTGAACAAAACGACCAATACCACCGCCAGTGTGTGGACTAATGGTAACAGTATCATCTTTATTAAAGCGCCTATCATTGGTGCGTTGGGCAGATAGGACTGGCCCAACACTCTCCATTATTTTCATCCATTTTTTAATATCTGACATTGAACGCCCTTAATCATTAATATTGTATTTATCAGGGAGATGGGTTATTTCGGCCGTAAAAAAAGGCACGCTAAGGTGCCTTCTATAATAACGATATAAATTAGTTATTGGTGCAGGCATTCCGAACCTCGGCTGCCTTCATGCCAACTTTGATTGCTTCTACCCTGCATTGATCTCCGTGATATCCCCAGAATGTAAGTGCCACAATTGCAGCAAGAGCAATAACAACCAATGCAACAAGTTCATTTCTATCCATTATTTTACTCCAAAGTGAGATTTAATAGCCTGACGACAACCACAATCCGATTGATGGCGATGAGATACCTCCAAACATTCTTGCAGGATTAATTCGGCAAATTTTTCCTTCACGACCTGTAGGTATTCTTTATTTTGATAACAACCAGTAGCATCAACAACGCTCATTGCCCAATCTACCGCTTGTTTGTCGAGTTTTTTAAGTTGTTTGTTCATTTGATTTCTGCCGAACTATTTGCAACAGTCTTATCGCTGCGGAATTCCTGATAACGAGGCAAGAATAAGGAGTCAACACCAGCGCGGTTCTTATCTTGGCTGCTAATGCGCTCATTATACAATACAGTGACAATTTTGCCCATTAAATCATCGATATTTTCAGTAATCCACTTACGCAGATCTTCCGAAAATCCGCTGATTGCAACTTCCACCTTACGATCACTGGACGCACAGATTAGACTCCCGACTTGGCCCTCATATTTGCCTTCACCGGGATTCCAGCCAATAATTTCTAAATCAGCATCCTTCTCTGCCTTCATTTTAACAAGGTGCTTGCTACGGGAATCCTCCCAATATGCAGCAAAGTTCTTAAGAATGGTGCCTTCTTCACCGGCTGCAAGCAATTCTTCAAAATGACTTACTGCTTCGTTAAGACTATTAACAACACGGCACGGAATAGTCCAAAAAGACGGGAATTCTCCCTTTAGTTTTGCAGCAAGTGCATCTTCACCAGTAGGTGTAAGAGCATCAATTGCTGTCTTTAGTGTTCCAAAGCGGTATGCGTAGTCTTCCTCGGAAATACCGTTGCGGAATTCGTCGGCAGGAATAGCATCCCAGAGTTGAGCACGAACCATCTTGGCTTCTTCGGGGCTAATCGTACCTTTAATTGCTTTGTTAATGATACCATTACCGATCTTACGGGAAAGTAGTTTGCCGTTTTCATCGACTACTACCAATTCACCGTCAAATACCTGCGATGTAGGAAATAAGTTACCGAGTTTAATGAAGTCGTCATCCATATACCCGAGCAAATCAATTGCCCGACCACTACGACCACAAATCGTGACCTTATTTCCGTCAACATGGAAGTTAACACGAAGGCCGTCAGCCTTTAATTGCGAGTAGGCTGGGTAAACAATGTTCTTAATGTTCTTCTCGTCGTAGGGACGAGCAAGTAGGCATGGGTATGTGGGAATAAAGCTATCAACTACAGCATTGACAATACCATCCGCCATGCCGCAGCGAAGATCCTTACCAATAATCCGCTCAATAACAGTAGCATCAGAAGTGGAAAGGTTAGACAGAATGTGACGAAGATGCTCAATACCTGCGTGACCAGTGAGTTGTCGATTCGACAACTTCTCAAGTTCAACCAGTGCCCAGTCGAGGGTCTTGTGTGTTTCGTCTTCATTAAGGAATTTGAATGTGTAGTCAGGAATTTTCCTGATATAAAAATTTACATACGGGTCCAATGCAAACTTAACGACCTTTAAGAACAATTCATTAGTTTTGTGCTTCTCAATGGTTTTTAGCTTGTGACCACGTTTCGTATCCGAACCAATTTCTTCCAGAATCTGTAAAATGCTCATAATTTCCCTTTGTTTGCACTATTTTAAATAGTAACAACTAAGATGTCAAATGGCATTTTACAATATAGATCTAAGTTCTTTCTCAATAATATAATTAGCCATCTCGGGTAATAGCTTAAGGTAAATTCTGTCATGATGTGTCTCACAATATGATTTACCGTACATAGTAGGATGCCTACATCCTTCGCCATCGCCCTTCCAGGCACAGACATGACTTTGTTTTTCTTGTTCTTGCATAATCTTAAATTAGGTGCCCCTTCGTGGAACACATCAAACCACGGACCTATCGGTTAAGAACCGATTGCTCTATATTAGTGTAACTAGGTCGACATAAACCTACAGGGCCCTGCGCGGTACAGTGGCCGACTGTTTTTCTGAGCTAAAGAGGAAATGTATAATAACATTACCCTTTTATTGTGTCAACTATTCAGTTTCTTCCAGATGCTCTAGAATAATTTTGTCGTATCCATACTTAACTGCGTATTCAATTATTTCTGCAAGAACAACCTCTTCCTCGGTTGTTGCGTACCAGAGCACTCTTGTAGGGTCAATTGCTTCGGTGCCTTCGAGTACTGCAATAGATTTCTCTAAATACGATGAAATAGTATCAAACTTTTCGAGAGTAAATTTACCAAGTGCAGCGTCGAGTATCTCTGAATGAGGAATAACCTGTATGGTATTAATAATCTTTCCATTAGAATCAGCAACTGTATAATCTGTACCCAAACTCTCGACATGTGTTATTCTATACATTTAATTTAACCTCGTGTTAATGATATCCCAATTTATAATTTTCCAAATATCTGTAAGATATTTTTCTTTATCAGCACCGTAATCTAGAATATACGAATGCTCCCATAGATCTACAATTACAGCAATATCATCAACAACTTTATGATTGTTGATAGTTTTAATTGTTCCGCTGGTCGAAAGATAGATCCATCCCGCGCCTTTTAAATCAAGCGCAATTTGCATAAACTCCTCTTTGAATGTTTTATAATTGTCGAACTTCTTTGTTATAAGAATTTCGGATATGCCACGTGGATTGTTCGACGATGATGGCGCTTGAAATTGTTCAAAGAACAATGTGTGTAATTTTGCTCCAGCAATTTGAAATTCACCTTCGCCAGCCAATGCTTTCTTTACATAATTTTTATAGAGTGTGCCATAATGAAGGTCTATCGTCTCTTGTGAGAAGACAGGCGCAAGCACCTTAGTAGATACTGGAAGTTTAATTTGATATATTTCATTCGCAGCCCGAATTTTTTCAAACAGGACACGAAATGGTGAAGTCTGTATCATACTGTATTTATTAAAAATGCAGAAACTTTGACTTATTACTATAGAACCTTTCTACACCGATTGTGCGCTCCAATGTGGCGCGCTCGATAATCGGAACTAAGAATTCTCCAATACTTTCAAGGTGATTTTCTTCGGAAATTGTGCCGAGATCCAATGATTCAATGTTTGTATGAGAATCAGATGGTAGCTGTCCAACAATAACTGGTGTGAAGGTTACTTTTCCTTTACCATAGACGACGTGTCTATGATCAAAGAGAAAATTATAATCTAATTCAACTGGCTGAACTCCCACAATTTTATGAAATTCATGCTGATCAGAATTAATACATCCAAGAAGTTCAATAGACGACTTATATCCCGGCATAATCTTACTCTCATCAATTACACTCGACGATCCTTTACCAAACAGGAGATGAGTATATTTTGCATAATCCTGTACAATAACATTTCTTAGGCAAAATGATAAGGCTGATTTATGATTCTGATAAAAAGTAGAAAGATTTAATTGAGAATTGTTCTGGAGAATATAGTTAGTCACCGAGTTTAGGGCACAATAACTTTCAAATTCTTCAACAATCTCAACATTGATATCTGGTGACACATTAAAAACCACAACAGAACTGTAAAATGTTTCATAATCAGATTTATGACGTATATAAATAGGTTCATCCACTTCACCGACAATTCGAAACATTGTGTGATTTTGACAAATCAGATAAGAAATTGTTGAAAATACAGTTGCATCATAGAGGCTTTTTGGATTATTTTGTCCAATATCCTGATTTTCCATAGAATTGACCACCTCTATATTAGGATGATCATACATATCTTTGCTAATCAATACTTCATTACCAGATATGATTACAATCAACCCTCTCAATGTCGGGTCAACGATCATCTGTGTCTTGTTATTCTGAATAAGGAACCGTTGATCGAAAAAATGTGTAAGGTTTGACTTAGAATATTTAGGCTGAACAGAAGAATAAGCTAATTCTTGATAATATTTTCCAAGAAATGTTTTAATTGGTATTAGATTTGGTAACATTGAATTCTCGTATACATACGAGATATTTATGGTTACAGTTCCTCGAAGGTTGCTGTAAGTGGAAAGTCGTTGGCGCGAGCTGTAGCAATTGTCTCCATTGCTTTCTCCTCAGCAATTTCCCTGGTGTAAGGTGCGCCGGCAATACCTTGACCGGTTTCATGAATGACCTGTGTCAACATTAGTGCATCTTCTAATTTTCTATGAAAGATGTGCACTAAAATTTGTATCACGAAGTTCATAGTCGTGGTATCGTCGTTATGAAGGATTACCTTGTACATCTTTGGAAGTTGTACCTCAATCTTATCTTCAACGCGCTCAATTACTTCAATATCTGGTGTTGTCATAGTTATATGCCCCGGGTTTAATAGATTTATTCTACACTTCCCGGGGCAGTAAGTCAACCGAACTTAC
>Ga0153916_10000532_pt1 | contig 25617 bp, 24 predicted proteins | sample Opewatmetagenome_FD_109642 | JGI IMG/M metagenome (GOLD analysis project Ga0153916, IMG submission 109642) | Freshwater wetland microbial communities from Ohio, USA - Open water 3 Core 3 Depth 4 metaG | ecosystem: Environmental > Aquatic > Freshwater > Wetlands | place: USA: Ohio, Lake Erie...
GTCTCCTCTCAGCTGACCCACGATCGAAAACGCCTTGGCATAGTCTATGAGCTCTTCCTCGTCATACGCGCGCACGACGCCTGTCTGGGCGAGCGCTCCATCCACTACGCTCTCCGATGACGCTGCGAGCGCTCCTGTGTGGGAGCTTGCCGCCCTCGCTCCCGACTTCGTTCTACCAGACTTGAGCAATACGATGGGTTTCGAAGGGCTGATCGTGCTGGCCAGATTCGTGAAGGCTCTGCCGTCTGAGAACGATTCGAGGTACATTGCGATGCAGCCGGAGTCAGGCTCGTCTCTCAATGCTTCGAGTATATCGTTCTCCGTTATGTCTGCCTTGTTGCCGAGCCCGACACAGACCGAGACCCCGAGCCCAGCTGCTCGGGCCTTCTCCATGGACGAGACCGAGACCGCACCGCTCTGCGAAACGATGGCTGTCTCTCCCGGAGCCGGCCGCTCGCTTCTCTCTCGAGGGATGAAGAATGTGTCGAGCCCTGACCTTGGCACCAGGACTCCCATTGTGTTCGGACCCAGTAGCCGTGTCCTCGAGCCCTTGATGACTTTCACAAGCTCTTCCTCGAGCAACTTACCTTCAGTGCCCGATTCACGAAAGCCGGACGCGGTCACGATTACGACCTTGACTTCCTTCTGAACGCATTCTCGCACGGGTTGCACGCTCGAATCAGCGGGAAGAGACACCAGAGCTAGATCGACCGGGTCAGGGATGTCCAGAACCGAGCGGAAGCACCTCAGGCCGAGTATCTCATCCTCCTTGGGGTTGACGGGATACAATCTGAATTTCCCAAGCTTGAGGTTCGCCAGAGCTATGTTGCTGAGTTTCGCTGGATTCGCGGATGCGCCAATCAGCGCCACGGACTCGGGATTGAAAAGGGCACCTAAATCGCCGGGCATCGTGCGCATGATTGCATTTGAGCCTATTAGCTATTCTTCCAAGTTACAATGCAAAGGATTCCTATGAGCCCGAGCGGGCAATTAGAAATTGAAACCCAGAATGTTCATATACGCTGTTTGCTATAACGACGTTTGCTATCTGGCTCAGGGGGCAGACGCGTGGAACTCAGAGATGTTATTGGCAGGTCGAGCCCTGTCAAGATATCGCCGACAGCGACCGCCAGCGACGCGCTTGTGTCCATGATCGAGAACAAGACTGATTACCTCCTCGTTGACCGTTCGGGCCCTCACGACGCCTATGGAATCATCACGAGGTGGGATCTAGTCGTAGAAGGGATCGGCAAGGGTAAGGACCTGTCAGGCACGCCCGTGCTGGAACTCGCCAGGAAACCGCTCGTGGTGATGAACAACCTCGACCTCGACATCAGATGGGTGGCCAAGAAGATGGCGAATGAGGGGATCTCGAAGATAGCGGTCTTTGACAAGGAGAAGTTCCTCGGGTTCATCTCGGACGTCGACATCATGAGGGCGGTCGTCGCCAAGAAGGAGGCGAAGAAATGACCAGCGGGGTCCTGACACTCAAGGACATAGTGAAGACCTTCGAGATGCCGACGATTGGCCGCGAGGAGACAGCGAACAAAGCAATGGAGAAGATGCTTGAGATCGACCGCTACACGCTCCTCGTCCCCCGGATGAATCGGACCGACGCGTACGGCATCGTCACGAAGAAGGACATCGTTTCGAAGGTCATCGCCGAGGGGAAGGACCCTCGGAAAGTCAAGGTGAAGGACGTCATGTCAAAGCCGCTTGTCATTCTGACCAACCTCGCATTGGACTTGAGATATGTCGCCAAGGCGATGGCCAATTCGGGGGTTTCGACGATCGCGGTGTTCGACAAAGGGGACTTCTACGGCTATGTCACCGAGGCATGCATACTCGACGGCGTGTACCATGCTCTGCGAAGGTCGAAGCTGGAACAGGGAGTAGAATACGTCTCCTGCTAGTCTGTCACGGGGATTCTGGATACAGGGAGGGTGAGGCGTGGCAGAACAATCCGACAAGAACAAGCAACCGGAACATGGCATTGCCGTCTACCTCTGTTCGTGCAAAGGCGAGATTGGCAGGCACATCGATCTCGAGTCGATCGCCGAGCTGCTCAAGAAGGACCCGAGGGTAACGGTCGTGGGCATTCATGACGCGCTTTGCTCGAGGGAAGGCCAGAAGTTCTTGAGGGATGAGAAGAGAGACAAGCACTTCGAACGCGTAGCGGTCGGAGCGTGCTCACCCAATATCCAGGGGTTGATTGTGAGCCGGGCGCTTGAGGAGGAGGGCCTGAACAAGTACCTTTTCGAACAGGTCAACATCCGAGAACAATGCGCCTGGATCCACCCGGACAAGAAGGCTGCCACGAATAAGGCCACCAGCCTTGTGAAGGGGGCGGTCGCGAAGGCGGAGAAGCTCGTGCCGCTCGAGGACATTGAGATTCCAATAAAGGATTCCGCGCTGGTGATTGGCGGAGGCGTCACGGGGATGCAGGCCGCACTCGACATCGCGAGCGCGGGTTTCAAGGTGTACCTGGTCGAGAGAACTGGGGAGCTGGGAGGCAGGACCTACAAGCTCAGCATGACTTTCCCGACACACAACTGCGGCATATGCTGCATGCAGTACTGCAAGGAGTGTGTTTTCACACCCAAGATTGAGGATGTCCTTCAGAGCAAGAACATTGAGGTCCTGTTGGACTCGGAAATCGATGATATCTCAGGCGGGTTCGGGAACAGGCACGTGAGACTGAAGACAAAGGGGGGAGCGAAGGAGTTCGATGTCGGTACGATTGTAGTAGCCACTGGATCGAAGACATTCGATCCTGGCCGCATCCCCGAACTAAGGTACGAGAACCCGAATGTGATCACGACCGTCGAGCTCGAGCAGCTTTTGGTCGGGCAGCGCGAGAAAGGTGAGGGATTGAGGAGATCCGATGGAAAGACCCCGAAGACTGTGAACTTCATTCAGTGCGTCGGATCGAGGGACAAGACCAAGGGCAACCTCCACTGCTCACTCGTCTGTTGCACTTACGCGATCGGACAGGCCAGGGAGATCAAGAAGCTCAACCCGGATGCGAACGTGTACATCCACTACATCGACCTCAGAGGACCGTACAGGGGGTTCGAGGAGTTCTACCAGGCAGCGAAGGAAGAGGGGATCAACTTCGTCAGAGGAAGGATCGCCGAGATCGTGGAGGACAAGGGCAAGGTCTATGTCAGAGCGGTAGACACTGACTCGGACACTCTGCTGAACATCGACTCGGATCTCGTGGTCCTCGCAGTCGGCCAGGAACCATCGGACGGCAGCGACAAGATCGCGAAGATGTTGCACATTCAGACTGACATTGACAAGTTCATGAAGGACATCAACCCGATGTTCCCTTCCGAATTCCGGAGAGGCATCTATGTCGCCGGTACGGCGCAGGGACCTAAAGGGATCAGATACTCAATCGAGGACGCGAAAGCGGCAGCTGCGAGCGCGATAGACCTCATGAAGAAGGGTAAAACGAAGTTCCCGCGCATCGTGGCGTTCGTGGACGAGGAAAGGTGCAGAGGTTGCGGCAGGTGCGAGAAGACATGCGAATACGGGGCCATCACGGTCGTCCAGGATCCCAAGCGCGGAGTTCTCCTGTCGAAGATTGACGAGATCAGATGCGAGGGATGCGGCGCCTGCGCGGTCGTCTGCTGCAATAAGGCGATCACCGTGAACGGCTACACGGCGGACCAGGTTGAGGCCATGATTCGGGCGATAACTGAGGAGGTGGCTTCGGGTGAGTGAGAGGTTCGAGCCGAAGATCATAGCATTCACCTGCACATGGTGCGGATATCCCTCAGCGAATCTGGCGGGCGTGAACAAGATCCAGTATCCTGCGAACATCAGGGTCGTGCGCGTGATGTGCAGCGGCAGCGTCGAACCGAGCGTGATAATGGACGCATTCGAACACGGCGCCGATGGGGTCATTGTCATCGGATGCCTGATCGACAACTGCCACTACGTGTCAGGGAACAAGAAAGCCCAGGAGCGTGTTGACGCCCTGAAGAAGCTCTTCGACGTAGTTGGACTCGATTCCAGACGTCTCAGGACAGAATGGATCAACGCATCAGAAAGGACGAAGTTCGCGAAGACTATGACGGAGTTCGCGGAGGAGATTCGGGCGCTGGGACCACTCCCGCTTCCGAAGAAGATCACCAAGAAGCCGAGGTCGAAGGAGCAGACAGTCGCCGCTGTGAAGCAGCTCATTGACGATACTGGCGCCTTCGACTGCGTCGAGTGTGGGAAGTGCACGACGGTATGTCCCGTCGCAAAATTCGACACCAACTTCGCCCCGAGAACGATTGTCCTCAGAGCGATGGAGGGCATAGTCGACAACATCGCGAAGGACAGAGACATCTGGACCTGTGTCACGTGCGAACAATGCAATTCCATGTGCCCGTACAAAGTCGACTATACTGGATTCATCAGAGGAATGCGCGAGGAAGCTGCGGAGTTCGGCGCAACACCATCTTGTTCTCAAGGCGGACTAATCCACTCCGTCCAGAGGCTCATGGCTGGCAGCGACCTGAAACAGAACAGACTGGCCTGGGTCAGGAGCGACATGAAGATCGCTGACAAAGGAGAAGTCTTCTACTTTGTCGGATGCCTCCCGCATTATGACGCCATCTTCTACGAGCGCGAGGATCTGAGGCTCCAGGACATCTGCGAAAGCGCAGTCCGGATAATGAACAAGGCCGGGGTCGTTCCAGTCGTCAGCAACGAGGAGAAGTGCTGTGGACACGATCTCAACTGGACTGGGGACGAAGACAACTTCGAGAAGCTGATGGACCACAACCTTGAACTGATCAAGAAGTCAGGAGCAAAGAAGGTCGTGTTCACATGCCCGGAATGCTATAGGACATTCAAGATGGACTACCAGGACCTTGCGGGGAAACAGGAGTTCGAGATGATTCACATCTCGGACTACGTCAAGCAGCTGGTCGAGTCCGGCGCCCTCAAGCTCGACGCTGATAAGAAAGAGAACTTCACATTCTCGTACCACGACTCTTGCAGGCTCGGGAGACACACGGGAATCTACGATTCACCCAGAGAGCTGGCCAAGGCATTCTCCGGTGCCAAATTCGTCGAGATGGAGAACACTCGTGACAAGGCTGTGTGTTGCGGAGTGAGCGCTTGGTCGAACTGCAACGCCAACGCGAAGAGGATGCAGGTGGACCGCGTGATTGAGGCGAAGAAGGCAGGAGCGGATAGGTTGCTGATGTTCTGCCCGAAATGCCAGATCCATATGAAATGCGCGGTTCAGGACAAGGTGCCAGTGGACTCCGCCATGGTGGACGTCAAGCTCGAGGACTTCACAGTGGCCCTTGCAAGGCTGCTCAACCTCCTGCCTGAGAAGGCGCAGCAGAAACCAAAAGGTGTTTGACCGAAGAGGCCTCTGGCCTCTTCGTTCGGGTTTTTCCGGAGTCGGCTCAGTAGTACTTCTTCGTGCTCGTGATCAGCTCGTCGACTTCGATCTTCCTCTTGCCGAGCTCCTCGAAGAACGCGAATGGTTCGACTGTCGCCTCTGCCGGGAAGGATCCTGGTTCCTTGATTCTTCCAGTGTGCTGCCAATGCGCGACAATCGCAGGCGGAACGGCGGTGTCCCTTGCGGAAGATACGCCCCTTGCTGGGTCGTTCCAGGTACTGATGAAGTATGTTGCGGTCATCGGCATGCCGTCCTTCTTGCCTTGGCAGTCGACCCTGAACATGTCGTACTCGAACTTCTCCTTCGGCGGAGCGCCTCTGCCCGCCTCGACGCCCTTCTGGTACATCCTCGTGAGGTAATCTAGCGGGGAGATATTGTATGGATCCATCGGCTTCTCATCCGCGAACCCTAGCGACCTAAGTGTCAGGAAGGTGTTCATGTCAATCGCAGGGAATCCGATTCTGAATGTGACGCGCTTCGCCTTCAGGTACTTCCCCATCGTCGCGGGCTCTGAGTGCTTTATGAAGTAGGCCTTGATCTTTCCGATTGGCTCCGGCATCGTGATGTCCGTCTCGCCGCCAAGTATCTTCTGCTTCTGGTACTTCCCATCGATCCACTGCGTGGATTCCTGCGTGAACTCATCCAGGACAGTCCTAATCGAATACCCGGGCCAGCCAGCCTCCTTCACCGGGAGGGTGTTGCCCCATGCGCAAACGATATCGATGTTCTCCACGGAGTCGAGTCGCTTCGCACCCGCAGCGCCCGCCACGTTGGTCATTCCAGGCGTACTGCCAAGACCGACTGTGGCATTTATCCCCGCGTCCTTCCACTTCTTGTGCAGGTCGATTTGCTTCAGGCACGTGTCGAAGAATCCGCCCAGGTCAGTGTATGTCGCTCCGCCCTTCAGGCATGCGTCCATGACCGACAAGTTGGTCTGGTACCAAGCGCAGTTCACGACGGACTTGATCTTCTCCTTCTTGATAGTCTCAAGCACTTTTGCGGAGTCGTGTGCATTGATCTCCATCAACTTGATCTTCTTCGTCAGCTTGAGGTCATCCATTGCCTGTTTCACATTCGCCATCTTCCGGCTCGAGGCGATCACGTCCTTCTCGCCGCAGAACTCGATCAGGTCCTGAACGGTGTACGCTCCGATCTGCCCCGAGGCTCCGAGAACCAATATGCTCATCTGTCGCACCTCCTTGCATTAATTCAGTCTGTTTGACTTGTCCAAAACCGTCTTTTGGGATATACGCTCTCCGTACTGCCACATCCTACTTAAATCTTGTCTGTCTAAGCCTCGACGATTCGCTACAAGACGGCGAAGCACTCGCCTCTTCCCGCGACATGCAACGATGAGGCCCGAAGGCATCTCAGAGCAAGTGTCGAGGAAGAAATCATGATCCGGACATATGTCGAGCTCGTCCTACTTGATCTTGAGCCGCTTCGTCTTGGCTTTGGCCACTCTCAATTCGAAGTCGTTCCCCGAGAACTTCGCATGAGCTGACTCGGGGAGAAGCGTGCCTCTAGCGTCGACGCTGATATAGTACGGCCTGCACACTGCCTCACGAGCGCAAGCGAATAACTCGACAGAGTCCTTGTTGATGGTAAGCCCTATGTCGTCCCTCGACACGCCGGGCAGACGAAGTTTCAGCTTGAACTCCTTGTCGTTCTCGGAGACCTCAAAGGTCGGAGTGATCGGCAGAGGACGCAGGCACGCAGTCACCCGGTGCTCATCCATGTCCCAGATCATGTGTCCAAGACCCCGCTCAAGCTGGGCCATCTCCCGGTCCAGGTTGCGCATCATGTCCTCGACATCCCAGTACTGGGACTTCTCCACGATGTCCTTCAGGTGCTTGTCCTTTGAAGCGTGGCTATCCATACATGTACGACTTCCCCAGGCGCTCCGCCTGACTCTGTCTGGCAGCGAGCATCTCCTTCGTTCGCTCCACCGTGGCCTTCACATTCTCTTCAATCCGTTCTGCCTCTTCATAGAGCTCCTTCATGTCTACACTAACTGAAGGGAGGAGTTTGGTGACCGAATCAACCAGTCTGGCCGCGCCTCTCGCATCGGGATAGAGCGCATTCGCAGTCACAAGCAAGACCACCACATCACTGCCATTCATCTCGCCCTCGCTGAGCAGGGCTCCGGACACCCCGGTGATCAGTCCCATTTTGAACTGCTCGATGCCCGCCTTCGAGATCATCGCGCGCGCGCGTTCTGTGGAACCCACACCGAAAACGCGGATGTCCTTCTCAGGCCCCTCGGATTGATTCATCATCAGACCCTCAAGGCCGAGAATCACCTCGTAATCGTACTTGCCAGCCCAGTTCGTCATCGCCTTTGCCATTTGACCGGCCAGTGGCAGAGGCATCTGGAACTCAGATGTGAGTAATGAGAGATTCTTGTGCCCGAGCACTCTCAGGGGGTAAGTCGGAATCCCATCCTGGACGAGTGCCGCAGGAGGGATGTCATCTGACAGGACATATGCTATCCGCTCCATCTTGATTGCCTCCGCGATGTAGCTTCCAGCGATCGTGCCAACCATGCCAACGCTTGGGAATGCCGATATCAGTGCGCCTCCGCCAGGAGCTGCGCCTTTGACGAGCTTGATCTCAAACATGGTCACGTACCTGAAACAAAGAATGCTCCGATTCCCCAATAATCTTTTGACGCCTTACGCGCCCAAGGAGGCACTAAACGACGCTTGGCGGCGCTGTTTCCTCTCCTCTGACGTCTCGAACACGACTTCGCCGCCGACGATGGTTCTCAGCACTCTCAATGAACCTATCTCCTTTGGCTTCTCGAATGGGTCTCCCGATAGGACCACGAAGTCCGCGTGCTTCCCCAATGAAATAGTCCCTTTTGAGTTCTCCTCGAAGGACGCGAACGCGGCATCTCTTGTGTACGCAGAGATGGCATCCGTCGGCGATATCTTCTGGGCGGGGTGCGGCGCGTTCACTGCCGAATGGATGCCGTACAGAGGCGAGAAAGGCATGCAGTCCGATCCAAAAACGAGCCTGACATTCGCCTGAAGCACCTCCCTGAACGGATTGTTCCTAGAAGCCCTGCGCTCGCCCAGCCGTGACACGTACATCCCGTCTGTTCCTCCCCACTCCCCGATGAAATTCGGCTGCATGGACGCCACCATCCCCAACTTCCTCATGAGAGCGAGGTGTTGCACCGAAGGGAGCTCGAGGTGTTCGATACGATGCCTGTGGTCCTTGCGTGGGTTCTTCTCGAGCGCGGCTTTGATGGATCCTATTGCGACGTCGATTCCCCGGTCGCCGATGGCATGGATCGCCAACTGTATGTCCGCGTTACTGGCATCAGCCACGATTTCGTCAAGCTCCTTCCTATCGTGCACAAGCATTCCCTTGTTCTTCGGATCGTCGGAAAAAGGCTCCGAAAGGGCGGCTGTTCTTGCACCGAGTGCACCATCACAGAAGATCTTCAAGCCCCCCGCTTTCAGCCATTCCGAGCCAATGCCAGTGTCCAAGGGGATCTTCAACCTAGACTCCAACGCATCCGCCGGCGTGTTGAACCACACTCTGACACCGAGTCTGCCTGCCTTCTCAGCGCGCCTGTATGTCTCGAAATCTGATGAGTCGCCATTGTCGTGAATCGAAGTCACTCCGAGTGAGTGCGCTTTGCCAATAGCGAGAGAGAGACCCTTGTCCTTCTTCGCTCTATCAGGGCGCGTGGCCTCACGGGCGATGGAGACTGCGCTCTCGGTGAGCACGCCAGTAAGTCGCCCCGAAGCATCTACATCCACATCAGGCGTCTTCACATCCAAGCCAAGGAGTGATATCGCTCGAGTGTTGACCGATGAAAGGTGTCCGCACACTCTGTGCGCCACTGCCGGATTCTTTGGACAGGCGATGTCAAGATCGGCCCGGGTTATGAACCGCCCGCCAGTCCATCCGCTCTCCTTCCATCCTGTGCCGATCACCCACTCGCTTTCGGCAACTCTCTTTGCCCCTTCCTTGAGCAACGACAGCGCTTCATCCAAAGTCTTCGAGTGAGAGAGCTCTATAGTAAGCGAGTCCAACCCCATCTGAATGAAATGTGTGTGGCAGTCGATGAAGCCAGGGACGACCACCTTGCCTCCAAGATCGTATCTTCGCGCTCCTCTTGGAACAACCTTCCGAGTTTCCGCGTCATCGCCCAAACCGACAATCCTGCCATCCTCGACTGCAATTGCCCTAGCACGCGACTTTCCTCGGTCAAAGGTCACGATTCTTCCGTTGAAGAAGACCGCGCTGACTGACCTATCCCTTGTCAAGCTCCCACTCACCGATGGTAAGGGCGACTTCCGATATATTGCTTGACGCGTGAAGGACACAACGGCCGGTTACGGATACAGCATCCTGTCTACGATAGTGGAAAACACCTGCTCAACATTGTAGCCAGTCTTCGCGGACGTGAGCATGGCTACCGCGTCATTCTTCTTGGCAAAGACCTCAATGTCCTGGAAAGGAATCCGGGTCTCGTCGCGAAGATCGCACTTGTTCCCAAGGAAGACAATCGGAACCTTGCCTGTTGTCGATGTCATCGCCTTGATCCAATAGTGAAGCTCTCCTAGACTCTCCTTGCAGGTCACGTCGCACACAGCAAGCGCGCCCTGCACACCATAGAAGTAAGCCTCGCGCAATACCTCCCTGAAGCTCGGCTGGCCCATGATATCCCAAATCAGTAGAACGACGCGCTGAGGATCGCCAGTCCTAGGATCCTTGACCTCGATCTCCTTCTTCGTGACCTTCGTTCCGATGGTGGCGATGTACTTGTCGTCGAATAGGTCGAGAACGTACCTTCTGATCAGACTCGTCTTGCCAACACCAACATCGCCGATGAGGCATATCTTCAGCTTGCGCGAATCGTCACCTTGTGGCAATGACTCAAGCACTCCTTATCTGGATAATGTATCAGTCGTTGTGTAAAAATATCTTTCCACCGACTTTTCATCATGAAGGGCACCTCGACGGTCTAATTCGAGAGGCACGAACTCGAAGCATCGGCTCTTCGTGCCCGAATTCAACGGCGAATACAAAAGACACTTATGTCATGATTGCCTTTACATGACTAAGGACGCGTCTAGGACGGAGCACGCTGCCTAGCGGCAACGGCTCTTGGATGGGGAAGATGCTCCTAATATCAGACCATAGCAAGAACCGTAGACAATGACTAGACGATAGGAGGTATCTAGAATGTCGTGTGGGAAGTGCGGAAAGAAGACAAAGAAGAAGGCGAAGAAGGCCAAGAAAAAGAAGAAGTAACTCAGTCCGTCCGGACTCATCTGCCATGGAGGTTTCCCAGTGGCCGCTAAGAAAAAGTCGAAGAAGGCCGGAAAGGCAGCGAAGAAGAAGGGTTACTATCTAGGCAAGGAGATCCGCGCGTGCAGAGAGAGGTGACCGCAGGAAGTCTGGGATTACCTCCCTGTCTGACCGCGGATCGAAACCCAACAAATCTCTTCCATCTTTAATTACCATGCATTTTCGAGAGACCAACCCGTTCAAGGAATATGGAAGACGCATGAGGCGCGATCCCCCGGCAGTCACCCATTCGTCTATGGCGAAAGTGCGGCCATACCTGCGTGCCAGTGACGAACGTTCCTTCTTCGTCAGAAGGTATGCTCTTTCGTCGTCCACTACTACGTGAAAGCCACGGCCCGAATACACAACACCCACACGCTCGAACTGCTCTGCCAAGAGTCCCCGGAGTGAAGCCGCCTGCCTTCTCACAACCTTGAACTCATACATGCAGAAGGACAAGCCCCGGCCGCTCTGGATCTTCTGGCCGATGTGCCCATGATACGGACAATCCACGTTTTCTGGATCGAGATCGAAGGCGAGCTGTTGGCCGTCGTAGTTGTGGCAGGCACTGCAGGACGATCTCTCTTTCACACAGCTTACGCATTTCCGGACATCGATGTATCTGTTCCGGTCATAGTACATGGACTCGGGCAGATAGTTCAAGGCGTAGGTCCTCAGATCCTTGGCCGTGTCCCAGTCATCGATGATCATGACATCATCTTTGTTCAGCGCGTGCTTGGGTGACACTAGGCCCGTGTGCCTTCCGAGGATCATGGCGAATTTCACGTGACCTGATTTCTGTCCAATCCAAGTCGATAGGCCGCTGACATTGAAATCTGACGCATAGTATCTGCGACGCTCATCAAGTGTAGCGATTCTCATTCCGCGAGGGAAGCTAAGCACGATTTGAGAACGCATGAGGCGTCGATAAAGATACCGCAAAATGACATATTCTCGATAGCTGTTCCTGAACGCCGGATATTCAGATGGCAGCGAGCAAGAGGCTTCTCTGGGCGATCAGCTTCCATCATCTCTGCAACGACGGCACACTGATGGCCCTCATCGCTCTCCTTCCCATCCTCGTCGATGAGATGGATATCTCATACTACGAGGTCGGTCTTCTAGGACTCGGGCTTGTCATCACCGTGGCAGTGCAGTACGGCGTTGGGAAGGTCGCGGACAGGCAATCATCGAAGTTCCTGCTCGAGGCCGGAGCGATCCTCATGGCATCGTCTTTCCTCCTGCTTCTGCTTGTGAACGACTTTCCAGGGCTCTTCTCAGCCGTTATCGTGATGAGAATCGGAGGCGCGTTCTATCACCCTGTAGGGACAAGCTGGATCACGCGTGCCTTCGGCGGGGCACAGCTCGAGACTGCGCTCGGCGTCCAGAGTGGAGTCGGAAACCTCGGCGTGATCATCGCACTTGTATCCTCAGGATACCTGGGCGAGTTCTACAGCTGGAAAGCGCCCTGCGTATTGTGGGCGGGATTGAACCTCGTGGCTGTTGCCACCGGAGCGCTGGTCATAAAAGAGACCGGAGTCAGGGCATCTCAACTCTCGCAAGGAGAGAGGATTCACTCTCGAGTCACGCTGCGTAAGATCGGTCTGCTTTCAATCCCAATCATGACGGGGGGAGCGCTCTATCAGGTCACGAGCTACTTCGGACCGCTCAATCTCACAAAGAACGGTGAGTGGAGCGCGTCGAATGCTGTCGCAATGCTCGCTTTTTGGATCGCGATTGGCACGGTCACCTCGTACTACTTTGGAACCATCTGCGCACGCTTCGGTCGGAGGTGGCTGTTGAAGACGGCATACTTGGTCTCAAGCGTGAGCGTGCTTCTGCTCGCAGTAGTCAGTCAATGGTATCTCGTTGCCGCTGCGCTGACTCTCTATGGCGCGCTTCTCTTCGTAACATACCCCGCGCTCTTCGCGTATGTCACCGAGGCCACAAGCGAAAGGGAGCGCGGAACCGCGTTCGGAATCCTCTTCGGCCTCCAGCTTGGAGGTGGGGCGGTGACCGTCTACGCATGTGGTGCTATCGCGGATGTCCTCAACGACCCTGCATATTCGTTCATCGTAGTAAGCGCACTTGCAGCCATCTCCGCGATCGCATTATCCGTCTGGGAGCGAAGGTCGGGCCACCCGACAGAATGAGGTTCACTGGAGCCGGCCTTTCTTTCCGGTCACAAGCTTCGGAGCGGGCTGGAAATCACGTCCGTACGGAAGCCCTTCCCCTCCTCTCTGGAACTCGGCGATGGCCTTTCCCATGCCGTGCTTTGCCTCCTGTTTACGGATCCAGAAGGCCACGACATCAACGCCGACTGCGACGATGCCCGTGATGTAGACCATATCGTAGATATTCGCGCCACCAATGCTCAGGAGAGGGAATCCTTCCTCCGGGGGCGAGAACGACAGGATATCGCTCAGATGGAAGATGTCTGCGCCTAGAATCGTGCCGATTATTCCTGAAGAATAGGCCAACGGGGCAGCCTGAGAAATATCAATCCAGAAAGTAGACAGTGAGAACAGTCCTGCAGCGATAGCAGGGGCGAACGCTATTGGGATGTCTGCAACAATGCCGACGCCCTCTTCGGCGCGCGTTATGAAGTAGCTGATGTAGGCCACGATGAGAATGCCGATTGCCAGCTCGGCTAGATTCACTCTCTTTGCACGAATGAAATAGCCGCATATTGCGAGCGGCACAAGAGCGCCGCCAACACTGATCCCGACCCACCATCCGTTGTAGGGGACCAGAGGTATTGTGATCCATCCGAGAGCCAGCGTCACGAAAAGTATTGTGCCGGCTTCCTCCTTTGAGAAGCCGATTCGTCGAAGGACCCTTGCGATCGATGTGATGTAGACATAGATGAACAGCAGGGTCAGGCCCAGTATCGCCAGTAGGATAATCGTTGTGTCGTCGGCCATTTCCTCAATAGTAACGGCTGAGATCCGATAAAACCCTATTCCTTCATCGAGAGCGCGGGTAGATTGTCTCGAGCATAGAAAGCCGCGTCGAAATGACCTCGGCCACCCATTCCTGATCGGCGTCACCGAAGTAAACTAGGTGAGATCTGCATCCGCAGTCCGACGATCCGAACCCTTCGACAGGTACGGATGCCTCCTCACATGCCGATAGCGCCCGGAGTACATCGCACTCCGTGGATTTTCGCTCCGCAGGGATGGCTATAACGGACAGCACCTCACCTTTGTCCAGAAGATAGTCTATGTGCCACTTCCTCTTCTTCGTATCAGACCTGTGTCTCGAAACGCGATTCTCAATACCCGACAACGCCGACCCCACGTACACGTAAATCCCTGCTGGGAATTCACGGACGCCGAGCGACCCAACCCGCGTCCTAAGACGGGGCCAAAGGCCGATCACGAGGCAGTATGTTCCGCGCATCGTGAGCATGAACGAAGTTCACCAATTCAATTTTGCCCAGCCGATGGTTTCAAGAGGGGGCGTCGAAAAGCCATATATCGGACAAGACCATTTGAGTGGCAGACTGGGATACTCGGGATGGGACATGGTCAGTGCTACTTCGATCGCATTCATACCGCTGGCCGCGATAGGATTCGTTGTACTCAACCAGGGAGCCAAGCTCATAACGGACAACGCGGTCGCGGTTTCTCGGAACTTGGGCATCAGCAGGTTCGTCGTTGGCATGCTCATCGTGTCCACGCTAGCGGCAATGCCAGAGGTGCTGGTTTCTATCATCGCTCTCGAGGAGGGCGCACAGGGGATTGCACTTGGGAATGGGCTTGCGTCGAATGTGGTCACCGTCGCGTTCGTGATAGGAATGACAGCAATCATCGTGCCGCTGAAGGTGACGCGGGAGATGATCATGAGAGACGCGGTCTTCCTCATGACCGTCACGATCGTCGCCTCCGTTCTTCTGCTCGACGGATCACTCACATTCCTCGAAGGGATTGCTCTCATGGTACTGTTTGTCCCCTACACGATGAACCTCTTGCTGGTGAAGAGGATATCAGACCCGAAGGAACTGGAGTTGAGCTTGGAGGAAGCGACGATCCAGCTCGAGCTGATGGGACACCTATTTGGCAGGAAGATCGAGATCAGGGCCGGACTCCAGTGGCTGATCTTCGGAATCCTGTGGACGGTGATGGGAGCGGAGATGGTTGTCAGGAGCATCCTGAGATTGACTGGGGATTTCAGTCTCGACCCTTTCCTGGTAGGAATCACGCTCGTGGCATTGGGAACAACCCTTCCGGACATCGCCGCGTCATATCACGCGGCCAAGAGGGGGTTCGGGGACCTTGCCCTCGGAGAGGGCATAGGAGCCAACATCGTTACTGTGCTCCTGACACTTGGGTTGATGGGGATCATCAACCCGTTCGAGTTCTCTTCAGAGACGGTGATCCCCCTCCTGCTGGTGATGAACCTGGCGACTTTCCTTGTCCTCGCGTTCATGGTGAAGAGCATGCGGATTTCGCAGGTCGGGGGCATCGTGCTCGTCAGTACCTACCTCGGGATGGTACTCTCGGTAATCTTGCTGATAATGAATTGACGGATCATGCAGCCATCGAGCTTATCTATTCGTGAATGGCATTCACAACTCGCGGATTCGGAGGCGTTCGAATTGGCAAAACAGCTCATCACGGGCCTGGACTCTGGAGATGTCGCGAAGTATGTGTTACTATGTGGCGAGCCTGAGAGGGTTCCCAGGATAGCCGCAGCGCTCTCTGATGAACGCAAGGTTGCGCAGAAGCGTGAGTTCTGTGTCCACAACGGCAATCTGGGAGGCACACCAGTGACAGTTGCGTCAACTGGGATCGGAGGACCTTCGACGGCGATACTTCTCGAGGAGCTCGCAAATGTCGGCGCACACACGTTTATCAGGATTGGCACGAGCGGAGGCATCGCTGATGGACTTGAGAAAGGGGACTTCGTCATCTCGACAGGAGCCATAAGGGCGGACGGCACCAGCAGGAGCTACGTCTGGCCGGAGTATCCAGCAGTGGCGCACCACGAAGTGGTGCTCGCGCTCATCGATGCCGCTCGCAGGGGAAAGGCGAGGTTCGATGTCGGCGTATGCTTCTCCGTCGATGGATTCTATAGTGAGAACAAGGTGCTCGTAGGAGGTAAGATCTCTCCGATGTCCCAGTCGGGCTACATGCCATCTTTCGCGGTCGACCGACTCGCGGACGTCAAGATGATGGGTGCAAAGAACATAGAGATGGAGAACGGGACGATCTTCACGCTCTGCTCGCTGTTCGGGCTTAGAGCAGGTTCTATATGCACAGTCTCGGACGTCGTCCCATGGCATCCGACGGACAAGGTGATAGACTTCGAGCAGAACATGACGGATTGCATAAACGTTGGTGTCGAGGCGATGAAGACCCTCATTTCGTGGGACGCCAAGAAGAGTGATTCGAAATTCTGGTCGCCCTCGATTCAGTGAGCTGCCGGGCGCTCACCTGGCTGAACCTTTCGATTTCTTCTGCGGCTTCTCCGAGTAGCGATGCGCCTTCGCCAGGTCCGAGAAGGGTTCAGGCCACTCGACGGTGTGTATGCTAGGGGATCCCTCTCTGTCCCTGAAGTACTGCTGGTAGAACTCCTCGGACACATTCGGTATGATTGGCGCGAGGAGCTTGAGCAAACCGAGTCCCACGGACCACATCGTGAACCATGCGGCCTCATCCTTGGCGTCGAGTCTCTTGCCCTCGGCGGCGAGGTAGTTCGCGGATACCTCTTCGCTAATGAAGTCCTCAATCTTGTTGAGGGCTTCGACTAGTTTGTTGTCCTGGACAAGCTCATGAACGAACGAACCAATCTTGACGAAAGAAGAAAGGAGCCTCTTGTCGGATTCATGAAGAACCATCAGTTCGGTCAACGGCTTCACCTTGATGCGCTTGGTCACGTACTCCTCAAGGCTCCAAAGCTGTTTCCAGATGCGGGTTTCCTGTCGCCTCAAATCCAACAGAGCACGGGCTTCCGTGTATTCCCGAGACTGCATCGCAGTGGCGACATTCCTTATCGAATCCTGAATCGCGTCTGTCTGGACACCGCTCCTGCTCAGCACCGGGGTAAGCTTGAGGACGTCCTTGATGTATCCTCGCAGATGACCATGCCATTCGAGCCGGTCCTCGAGCAGGTCCATCGCCATCTTCATGTTGGTCATTGCCTGGTCGAACCTGCCCTCCTTGTATGTCTCGATCGAATCGGTTACGAGCTCTTCCACATCGTCACAGAACACCTCGTTCTTCCTCGCTTGTGTGATCAGGGATTCTGTCTGCTTGTAGTAGGACAGGAAGTTGATGCTGTTGTATCCTCTCTCCTCCAGAATCTGAGCAGCCGTGTTGGCAATGGGAGGATGCCTGCTGAAGATGCACTCCATCAGCGCGAGCTCCCCAACCTCAGATTGGGTGAGTCTCGCAAGGCTGGCCCTGACCTGCCTCCTGACCTTGGAGTCGTCGAGATCATAGTATTTGAGAAGAAGCGGGATGATTGAGAGCGGGTTCTTGGCGCCATATTCCTCGATCCTGTCAACCATCCTGCGGCGTCTGCCCGGCAGCATCGACGACAGGTCCGCGACGAGATGCCGGTCGATTCTCATGCTCTCTATGTCCTTGGACATCTCGACGTCTGCGTCGCTGACATAGATACCTCTGGCCATCAAACGCACCTGCCAGAGTGCTGATGATTATGCCAACATATAAGGCTTTTCGGATTGCGTTTCACATCAAGCTTGAGGGCGCTTCTGAGCTCCGGACAGACGACGAATGGAAAAGCAGAAGATGGGAAGGATTGTGGGAATCCTCGATAGAAGGCGAGGATTCCATCTGTTCTCGCGTCACGAAAGCAATCGACTACTTGTTGCCCCAGCGACCGATCACGATGATGAGGATTATCATCACGATCGTGATTACGACTGCCACAACAGTGAATCCCAGCCAACCCACTAGGTCAGGAGTACCTGCAGCCAGGTTCACGCCACCTACCGCCAAGCCGGCTTTCACAACCTCGTTCCACAACAGTGCGATGACAAAGCCGAAGGCCGCGGCCAAAGACACCGCTATTGTCTTCCTCACTTCGCCCGCAGATATTTTCTTATCGTCTGCCAATCCAATTACCCCGGTATGCGGAAAAACCTGTCGGTTCTTAACGGTTTCGCCGAGTAGGTTCTGATATCGGCCAGATGTAACGCTACCAGGCCAGACCAATCCCTAGCATCTCTCCCACGGTCGGGAAGCTCAGAGCCGTTTTTCCTGAGAACAAGATAGGAACGAAGCCGGACAGGCCATCATCCGAAAGGATTGGGGACATCCTGGAAGAACATGCCTGGCCGACGACATCCGTACCGTATGCAACGATGCTCAGGGCGGGCAGGATGAGCAAGCGCCTCATCTTGTTGTATAGGAAACACGGGTCCTTCACCGATGCACCTATGCTGTCCCTCAGGCGAATTGCAGGATGGATGTGACCCATGATAGTCATCCCTCCCATCAGCTTGCCAGAATGGCCGTGCAGTATGCGAACTCCAGATATCGTGACCTCGCGTCTGAGAGGGATCCCGTATTCGCGAAGTATGTATCCTAGGTAGTTGTCGTGATTGCCCTTGACAACTTCAAGGGACGTCTTCGCGCTCAGATCCTTGACGAACTTCTCGACGTCTTGCCACTCTTGAATCAGGTTCCTCGAGAAGTTGTGCTTGAGGTCACCTGCAACGACGACCTTTGAAGGTGAGATGCTCTGGATCAACCTGGACATGTAGCCCGCGATCTTCTTCGTCTGCACGCGAGGTATGCTAAGGCCCTCATACTCAAGGGAAGCTTCGACGCCCAAGTGCATGTCCGCTACGACAAGGACATTCTCCTCTGTCAGGAGCGCCGCGCCCCCTGGCAGTATCTCCACTCCTCGAGCAATCCTGTAACCGGTGCGAGTCACGTCTTTCGAAAATGCGGTCGCGCTTAACATACTTTTGACTAGATTTCGCGCTCCCTTGGACGACTTATATACTGGCTAGACGGATTCATGGATTTAGGATGCTCAGGAACACCTTCGTCATGCTGGACGGGATAGGCCCTCAAAGAGAGAGATCGTTATGGACGAGAGGAGTTGAGTCATGGAAGGAGTTCCTCGAAGAGACTCGCATTACCGGCATTTCCGATGAGAGGAAAACCAGGATGGACTGCGAGCTGATTCAGGCAAATGACCGGCTCCGTTCCCGGGATTCCTCTTACTTCGCGAACCGGGTTCCCAGAAGGGAGCAGTGGAGGTGCCTGGGAGATTTCCGGGACTCGATCGTCTTCCTGGACATCGAGACGACCGGGATTTCGTACAGGTCCCCAATTACAGTAGTGGGTATCTTCGACGGCTCTCGAATGCACACGCTTGTGAGAGGACAGAGCCTGACTAGAACAAACCTGGAGGGGATGCTCTCAGGGGCGTCAATGATTGTCACCTTCAACGGTTCGAGCTTTGACATCCCTATGATCGAGGCACAGTTCCCAGGCGTCGTCCCGGCGATTCCCCATGTCGATTTGAAACACTCCCTGAGGAGGCTAGGGCTCACTGGTGGACTGAAAAGAATCGAGAGGGAGCTCGAGATCGAACGAGACAAGAGGGTCGAGTACATGACTGGAGAGGACGCCGTGTATCTCTGGAGACTCTGGGAACGTAAGGGCAGCAAGAACGCCCTCGACCTGCTCATCGATTACAATTCCGAGGACTGCAGGAACCTGAAGATCCTCGCGAACTACGCCTACAAGAACCTCAGGGGTGCGGTGTTCGAGCATGCGCGCCAGCCTGGAAAGATTGAATAGCCGTCCGGAGGTTACGGTGGCGGGATGGACCAGTTCCTTGGATTTGTTCTGGCACTGCTCGCCTTCGCGTTCTTCGTGTTCCTGATAGGTCGAGCCTTCAAATACGTGATACTGCTCGGAGGCGTGATCATCGCGTATTCCCTGCTCCTGGCCCTCGGTGTCTTTGGGTGATGTAACTGGACTCTGACGAACTGCTAGCTTGCCTTCCGCGCGGAATGCGATCCGATGCTGAGCGGGCAGCTAGGGCGCTCTCGCACGCGTCCACGGTGGCCATAGCAACTCACATCGATGCCGACGGGATATCGGCCGCTGCCATCGCATGCCTCGCGCTCCAAAGGGCCGGCATGCACCCTGACGTGAGCTACCACAAGAAACTCGATGAACAGGTCTTGAAGTCCCTCAAAGAGAAGAAGGCCGATTTGGTGTGGTTCACTGACTTCGGAAGCGGATCGCTCTCCAAGATCGAAGGAATCGAATCCGTCGTGACGGACCATCACATGCCAGAAGAGGGATCTAGGATTCACGACAAGAAGGGTCAGACTTCGCTGGGCGACTTCAGCTCTATAGCGCATCTGAACCCCCATGTGCACGGCATATCGGGAGCGAGCGACCTTAGCGGTGCCGGATGCACCCTGGTCGCTGCCGTCGCGCTGGACAGGGAGAACAGGGACCTCGCTCACCTGGGCGTCCTTGGCGCAGTCGGCGATCTCCAGGATCAGAAATCAAAGCGGTTGGAGGGGCTTAACAGGGCGATACTCGAGCTCGCACAGACTGTCGGCACCGTTGCCGCGGTGCAGGACATAAGGTATTTCGGCAGAGAGACGAGACCTCTTCACAAGATGCTGGAGTTCTCGAGCGACCCCTATCTTCCGAGGATTACCGGGAACGAGGATGGTGCGCTCGGATTCCTTCTCGAGCTGGGGATCGAATTGAAGGAAGGGGAGGCCTGGAGGACTTGGTCCGGCCTCACAGAGAGCGAGAAGAAGCGTATCATCGCTGAACTGAGAGACTACCTGCTCGCAATGAAGCGAAGGCAAGAGGTCGTCGATAGACTGGTAGGCGAGGTCTATGTCTTTCTCAACGAGAAGAAGGGGACCCCTCTTCGCGACTCGAAGGAGTTCGCAACCCTGCTCAACGCGTGCGGGAGGCACGGGAAGGCGGAGGTCGGTCTCAAAATCTGCATGGGAGGTCGCGGAGAAGTCCTCGCAGATGGTGAGGCGCTTCTGAGAGACCACAGGTCGGCGCTCAGCAAAGCGCTCGCTTGGGCGAAGGGTAGCGGGATCATCAGGCTGAAGAACATACAGTTCTTCGACGCAGGAGACGAGATCGAGGATACGATCGTGGGAACCGTTGCGGGCATGCTCCTGGGAAGCGAGGGAGCAGATAGGACCGCACCTATGGTTGCGTTCGCGGAGTCCACCGAGTACTCGGACGAGCCGAAGCTCAAGGCCTCCGGGAGAGGCACTCAGGAGCTTATTTCAATGGGCATGGACCTGTCCATCGCTATGAGAAGGGCCGCGGAGTTTGTGGGAGGCATAGGCGGTGGGCACAACATTGCGGCTGGCGCTACGATCCCGGCTGGCCGCAGGGATGAGTTCCTGGGCAAGCTCGACGAAATCGTTGGCGAACAGACTACGAAGAGAGCGCAGCGACGAGGATAGCTTTCTGTGCGTGCATCCTGTTCTCGGCCTGGTCGAACACGACGCTGTGGGGGCCGTCAATGATCTCAGCTGAGACCTCCAGTCCCCGGTGGGCAGGCAGACAGTGCAGGAATATGTAGTCCTTTGCGGCCTTCTCTGCGAGTTTGTCGTTCACCTGGTACGGCAGAAACATCTTCTCTCTCTGGGCCTTCTCCGATTCCTGGCCCATCGAGACCCAAGTATCCGTGTATATCACGTCGGCGCCTTCGGCTGCCTGGAAAGGATTGGACAATACCTCGATTGTGCGCCCCTTCCCCTTGGCAATCTCCAGAGCCTTTGCGAGCAGGTCGGCATTCGGCCTGAAATCCTTTGGCGTCGCAGCCTTCATGTTCATACCTGTGAGTGCGCACCCAAGGAGAAGCGAGTTGCAGACGTTATTGCCGTCCCCGACGTACGCTAGAGTGAGGCCGGCAAGCTTGCTCTTCTTCTCCAGCACGGTGAGCAGGTCGGCCGCGCACTGGCACGGGTGCTCCATGTCGTCGAGGCCGTTGATCACAGGAACAGTCGCATGCTTCGCGAGCTCTCTCATGATCTGGTTACTGAAAGCACGATACATGATGCAGTTCACGTACCTGCTGAGGACGTTGGCGACGTCTGAGACGGACTCCCTCTTCCCAATCTGGACCTCATCAGGGCCGACGTAGAGGGCGTGGCCACCCAGCTGGTGCATGCCAACCTCGAACGATACCCGGGTCCGCAGACTCGGCTTTTCGAAGACCATCCCCAGGACTTTGCCCTCGAGGGGTCCTTTCTTCTGGCCCTTCTTGGGCGCCCTGAGCTCTTTCTTCATCTTCGCGGCAACGGCTAGGATGTGTTCGAAGTCGTCCTTCATGTCGAGTACAGAGATGATGTCGCGCTTCATGCGAATCGCCTCCAGATGCAAATGCCTGTCGTCTCTTAATTCTTTTGAGATTGTCCCCTGAATTGCGCCGCAATCACGCGCTCCTTCATCCGTCACATCGAGAACTGCCGCAGGCTACACAATGCTCGCAACCTGATAGATGGACCAACAATCCACCGCAATCCGGACAGTGACCGGCCAAATCGTCGACCGAGAACCTCTCTTTCGATCTTGACTCCATGGGCGTAATCCCCTAGAGAGGATGAAGGGACCGTTATTGAGCGTGATGCCTGGAGTAGCGCGAAAGTGGAGGCAATCCGGCTAGTTAAGCACGGGACCGGGTCTCAAGGTCACTACGCCGTCCAAGGAGAATGAGATCGTCACCAACCGGGCTCGGGGTTTCAGGGGATGTTGAATCTTGCCGCGCGCCATTATCATTTCTGAAAACCTTCGCGGCGGTCGAATGCTCAGCCGGGGAATAGTCCCCTTACACTCCCGGGCACGTAGGCGTTGACCTCCCCTTGCCCATTTTAGTACAATGAACTTCACGGATCTGCCCGGATTGCGCGGATGTCTCCAGGAGGGGTCAGTGCCTGGAAACGTATTAGTACAATAACTATCATATGCGTTGCCGGAAACAAGTATTTCCGGTTGTCGCGCGAGGGAGGATTAAGCAGGGGGAGCCTAGAGAGCCTGCGTCTTTTCTTGTGCTTCTGATCCGGATGATGTACATAGTAGGGGGAGACGCATTTGAAAGGAGGAGTTGCAGCAGCTATTCTGACGTGCGCCGTCATGGTGCTCGTTGCGGCGGTGCCGTTAGCAATCGCCGACCACGAGGTTGTCAAGGGTGCGCAGGGACCTAGAGCAAGTGCCGTGACGTGGGAATACCAACCATTGAGCCTTGGAAAATGGTGGGGAAACATAAGTAACAACGGCCTGAGATCGCTCGTGGTCAATGTCTATGACAACACGACAGGCGCGATGGATCAGGTCATGCACCAGAGGATCAGGTTCGCGGCTTATGATGCCTTCCCCGTGGGCATGGTCGACACCTGGACACTCGTGATGCAGCCCGGCAAGACGTACGTGATCACTGTGATACCGAACGGTCCGAGGGGCTCGAACTGCACTGTTGTGGACATGTACAAGGAGGCCTCGCCTCCAACGGCAGCGTTCAGCGCGACAGTGGACCACATGGATGTCCTTGTCGACGCATCTGCCTCGGACGACCTTGACGGAACCATTGATTCCTACGATTGGTCCTTTGGCGACGGAATGGTCATGTCTGGAACGACACCGACGGCAACGCACACCTATGCCATGCCAGGATCCTACCTGATCACCCTTCTGGTCACGGACAACGAGGGCCTTGTGGACACTGCAGAAGAGACCGTCACGATCGTTGACGAGCTACCAGTGGCTATGTTCACATGGAGCGTCGACGGCAGGACAGTCAGCGTTGATGCGGCCCTATCGAGCGATGACTACGGAATAATCAGCTACGCGTGGGACTTCGGCGACGGGACGACTGATAGCGGAATGACCGCGTCGCACACATACGCCCAAATGGGAATAGCGCCATCAGTCGACAGGGCACGCCAGCCACCGCCCATGCCGTACCCGGTCTTCGGATACGTGTATGACACCGACGGTATGACACCGCTGGATGATGCTGCAGTGCACATAACCGACAGTCTGTCCGGTCTATCCTATGATGTGGTCACCGCGATGGGCGGATACTGGCAGATCGACATTGGAGCAACTGGGTTCTATGAGGGAACCACGATCAACGCCACCGCCACATATGGCACCACCCTGATCGGATGGAACGAGGGAACGGCCTACGCAGCAGTTGGCTATCTCTGGCTGGACATAGTCATGACGAAGCGCGTCGTTGAGGTCGACACCTACACGGTGACGCTGACGGTGACGGACACTATTGGCCAGACCGCTTCAATGTCTGCGATCGTTGAGGTCCCGAGGCTGTGAACTGAGACAACCGTTACGGTGCGGATCTGACGTTCAAACCCCTTCTTTAGTGTTTTATTCAAATCAACATTCAGCGAAGCGGATCTGTGGACCAGCGGAGGTCTGTCTGCGGCTCGTTCTCCGGGCCACCGTTGACTAGTCCGATTGACTATCCCGCTACGCCTGTGGCGCGCCAGCGCCACACCTCAGCGTCTTGTGAGAAAGGTTCAATACTCTGGATGGCCTGGGAGTTCCGAATGAAATGGATGACATTGATCGGAAGCTATTGACCCTTCTAGACATTAATCCTAGGGCACATCTCCGGGAGCTTGCCAAGAAACTCGAGATTTCCCGGCAGGCTGTCCATCGACGGATTCAGATCTTGACGGAAACCGGGGTGATCAAGGGCATGATCGCTGGGGTTTCCATACCTTACCTTGGCGCAGTCCCTGTCATGGTCTGTGGAAGGTCCGAGACGGCATCCGTCGAGAAGACCCTGGACAGACTGGGGGAAAGCGAGTTCTCTCGTCGTGTCCTCGTCGCCGGAGGCAACTACTTCTATGTCGTCGGGTTTCTGAGAGACATCTCCGAGCTCGATCGATTTGTCGAATTCGCGAAACGGGAGGCTGAGATACCGGAGCCCACCGTGGGCATATACTGTCTCGACGACGGGCTGATGCCCGACTATTCTGTTGACGGATACGGGAAACGGAGGCAGAGCTACAAGGAGCTCTCTCCCCTCGACCTCAAGATCATCGCTACGCTCAAGGATAACGCTCGCAGGCCGACAGCGGAGATCGCACATATGGTCAGAGCCTCGACCAAGACTGTCAGGCGTCACCTGGAGGAGATGATGTCCGAAGGTTCGCTGGACATGAGCGTGCCTATTGACGGTGCCTCGGGCGGAGATATGCTGTTGGTTGCGCATGTGAATCTCAAGGACGGTGTTGACAAGAAGGAATTCGGAAGGAGGCTGCTTTCCAAGCATCAGTTCGATGACGCCTACGCCAGGACTTTCAGCAACCTCCCAGGTCTCGTGGTGTGGGTCTTCTGGTCGAGCAAGATGGCCGAAGTCCGCAAGGCTCTCAAGGAAGTAAGCGAGGATGAAGATGTCCTAGCAGTAATGCCCAATTTCGTCTATCTTGAACGCATATACTTGACGACCTGGAGAGACAAACTACCTGAAGTCCAGGTGGCCGCCTTGAAGAAGCTCAGAACGCGCAGATCGTGCTCCGGGCGGAAGACAAGGTGAGGCTAGTTGGCCGGTCATGCACCGCATTCCTGCTTGGGTGATGTCCCCTCTGTCAATCAAGGATGAAACAAAAGGGTCAGTTCGCACCACGCTTGTGGTCCGAACCGCATCCGTCCATCAGACTTGCGTATATGAGTCCGGCTGCTCCTACCTACGGGATGTGCCCTGACGGAAATGTCTGGGGAAGGGCACGGAACGAGCACCTCGAGGGTGGTTCGAGGAGGAGGAGGTGAGAGTGTGAGAAAAACCGCGATAGCTTGTGCGCTGTCGAGCGCAATTGCACTGATGATGCTCTCTCAACCGGTCTCGGCCGCGACCATTACGTCCGTGGTCGGGGACCCCGAAGGAGA
>Ga0153916_10000533_pt1 | contig 25606 bp, 24 predicted proteins | sample Opewatmetagenome_FD_109642 | JGI IMG/M metagenome (GOLD analysis project Ga0153916, IMG submission 109642) | Freshwater wetland microbial communities from Ohio, USA - Open water 3 Core 3 Depth 4 metaG | ecosystem: Environmental > Aquatic > Freshwater > Wetlands | place: USA: Ohio, Lake Erie...
ATAATTTCTTCTCATTGAGAACTGGCATGTTTCTGGGGGTCATGCGCCGGTAGGGAGAGGTGACCGAGTGGTTGAAGGTGCACGACTGGAAATCGTGTGTACGGTTAACCCCGTACCGGGGGTTCGAATCCCCCCCTCTCCGCCAGGAAGAAGTGACGAGTAATGAGGACTGGGGACTGAGTTGGGGAGGGGACTCGGCACTCAGTCCTCATCGCTCAGTCCTGAAACGAAGCGTCGGATGTCGAGTGCTGATAGTTAGGTCCCGTGCAAGGCGGAACCGTGAACTCCGTCAGGTCCGGAAGGAAGCAGCGGTAACGGATCATCCCCTGTGCCACGGGGAAACCTGGCTGTCAGCACTGGGCATCCTAAAGTCGTAACTCGTGTTCGTGGTTCGTGTTCGTAGCGAGCACGAGCAACGAGCACGACCACGTTTTTATGTCTTACTTGGTTCTCGCCCGTAAGTGGCGCCCGCAAAGTTTCGAAGATATCGCCGGGCAGGCCCACATCACACGGACGCTCCAGAACGCGATTCGGACTCACCGCATCGCCCACGCCTATCTTTTCACCGGTGTGCGCGGCGTCGGCAAAACCACCGCCGCGCGCATCATCGCCAAGGCCCTGAATTGCGAAAAGGGGCCGACGCCGACCCCGTGCAACGAGTGCAGCCATTGTCGGGAGATCACCAACGGCAATTCCATCGATGTGCTCGAGATCGACGGCGCTTCGAACCGCGGCATCGACGAGATCCGCCAGATCATCGAAAACGTGCGCTACCAGCCGGCCAAGTGCCGGTTCAAAATCTACATCATCGATGAAGTGCACCAGGTGACCAAGGACGCCTTCAACGCGCTGTTGAAGACGCTTGAGGAGCCGCCGCCGGCGGTCAAGTTTATTCTCGCGACCACCGAGCCCCATCGCCTGCCGGAAACGATTTTGTCGCGCTGCCAACGCTTCGATTTCCGCCGCATCGCGTTGCGCGAGATCGTGCAGCGGCTGGAAGATATCGCCAAAAGAGAAGGACTCGAAATCACGTCCGGGGCGTTGGTTTTGTTGGCGCGCGAGGCCGACGGCAGCATGCGCGATGCCCAGTCGCTGTTGGAACAAGTGTTGGCGTCCGCCGCTCCCGGGAGCGAGGCGGGCGGCGCGCCGGCCGTCGACGAGTCTTTGTTGCAAGATATTTTGGGTTTGGCGCAGCGCCGGCTGCTTTACGATCTTTCCGCCGCGGTGTTTCAAGGCGATGCGCAACGGTGCGTCGAAATCGTCGCGGAAGCGGTCGTTCAAGGGCGCGACCTGGGCCGGTTGTCGCGCGATCTGGTGGAGCATTTTCGCAATCTGACGGTTGCGCGCTTGAGCGGAGATAAAACCGGCGCCGGCGCCAAAGATCTCGCCGCTATAACCGGCGGACAACTCTTTGACCTGCCGGACCAGGAGATCGCCGATTTGGCCGCCCAGACGGAGGGTTTTTCGCTGGAAACCTTGCTCGATTATTTTGATTTCATGACGGCCGGCGACGAGGAGGTCGCGCGCTCGGCCCATCCCCGTTTCGCGCTGGAAGCGGCCCTGATCCGGCTTGCCACCTTGCCCAAAACGTTGCCGGTCGCCGAGCTGCTCGAAAGGCTGGAGAAATTAGAAGGGCGCTTCGCCGGAAGGAAGGAAGCTGCCGTGGCGCCGCCGAAGGAATCGGTGCCGCCGCCTCAGCGGCCCGCCGCGCCGGCGGCCAAAGCGGAGGTTGCGCCCGACGGCGACAAGGACGTGGCGTGGCGGAACTTCGTCGCCTTTGTCGGCAAGGAGAAAAAGTTTCTCGCTTCGCATTTGCAGTCCTGCGCGGCGCTCGAACTCGGCGCGGGGCGGTTGAAAATTGGCGTCGCCGAACGGCACAATATGAGTTATCTTAACGACGCGGAGAATTTTTCCACGCTGAAGGATTTGGCCAAAACGTATTTTTCGGCCGACATGTCGATCGCCTTGGCGTCATTGGCGCCCGACGCCGAAGCGAAGACGCACGACATGGGGCCGGGTGCGCCGGCGAATCAGGGGGAAGATCGGAGCGAAATAGTCAAGGAAGCGCTGCGCATCTTCGGCGGGTCGGTCAGAAGCGTGCGCAAAGAAACGGTGTAGGGAGGCGCTATGGCGAAGGGCATGGGCGGAATGGGCAATCTCCTGAAGCAGGCCCAGGAAATGCAGTCGCGGATTGCCAAGATTCAGGAAGAGTTGGGCCAGAAAACGGTCGATGGATCGGCCGGCGGCGGCATGGTTCGGGTCACCGTCAACGGGCAGTTCAATCTCACGGCGGTCAAGCTCGAGCCGACGGTGATCAATAGCGAAGAAAAAGAAATGCTCGAGGACTTGATTCTCGCCGCGGTCAACGACGGCATGCGCAAGGCGCGCGATATGGTGTCCACGGAGATGAGCAAGGTCACGGGTGGATTCAAAATTCCGGGATTGACGCCATGACGACCTATCCTGCGCCTCTGGCCCGTTTGATTCAGGAGTTGTCGAAGCTTCCCGGCATCGGCGAAAAGAGCGCCGCCCGCTTGGCGTTTTATCTGTTGAAGGGCAAGATCGAAGACGTCGCGAGCCTGGCCGACAGCATCGGGACATTGCGCCAGCAGATGGGACTTTGCCCGCAGTGCTTCGGTTTCAGCGAAGTGGTCCCCCAAAACGGCCACGGAGCCTATTGTTCCGTGTGCCGCAATCTCGAACGGGAACAGGATAAGATCTGCGTTGTGGAAGAGCCCTCGGACTTGATCGCGGTGGAAAAATCGCAGGAGTTCAAAGGTCTCTACCACGTACTCCATGGGACCATCTCGCCGCTCGACGGCGTCGGGCCCGATGCGCTGCGGATCAAGGAATTGATCGAGCGCTTGCGCGCCGGCGCTATTCGCGAGGTGATCGTCGCTACCAATCCGACGATGGACGGAGAGGCGACGGCGTTATATCTGTCGAAGGTGATCAAACCGTTGGGGGTAGCGGTGACGCGGATCGCCCGCGGGCTGCCGATGGGCGGGGACCTTGAATATATCGATGTGGTGACGTTGGGCAAGGCCCTGGAGGGGCGAAGGGAAATTTAACGGAGAGCTTATGCGATGGCCGATTGCGCTTTGGGTTTGTTCGCTGCTTCTCTCGGGCTGTTTGTACATGGGGCGGGATTTCGCCGTTACGCCGGTGCGCAACATTGAAAACAACGTGACGACGCAAAGGGAAGTTTTTGCCAATTTCGGCGAGCCGATGCGCAAGGGGCTGGAGAACGGGTACGAGACTTGGAGTTATTCCTACCAATATTACGAGTTAGGCCAACTGCGCGATGCCAAGGACCTCTATATCATTTTCAACAAAGACAACACGGTTAGAAGCTATTCGTTCACGGCGAAGTAACGCGCCTAGCGAGTCGCCTGACGATCAACCGCTGCTGGGCCATTATTTCCGCCGGACAACAGCTCTTCCACTCTAGCGCAAATTTCGTCGCGCACTGCGCGAAAAACGTTGAGGACCTCTTCCCGGCTGCCTTGCGCCTTGGCGGGATCGCGCAGCGGCCAGTGAGCGCGCTCGATGGCGCCCGGCAAAACCGGACAGCTCTCCGCCGCCTCGCCGCAAAGGGTGACAACCACGTCCAGTTTCTCGACGGGAACCTCCGCCAACCCCTTCGAACGTTGACCTGAAATATCGATGCCGATTTCCCGCATCACTTCAATCGCCAGCGGGTGAATTTCCTTGGGCTCGGTGCCGGCGCTGTAGATGGTTTGCTCCTCGGATGCCAGCCGGCGGGCGAAACCTTCGGCCATCTGGCTGCGGCAGGAGTTGCCGGTGCAGAGAAACAAGATGGTTGGACGCGTCTTTGGCGCTGCGGCGATGGGCAGAAAGACGCGCGCAGTCGTGCCTTTCTGCACGACGCTGTCGATCGTCAGCTCGCCGCCGTGGGCTTGGACGATATGCTTGACGATGGCGAGACCGAGCCCGGTGCCGCCCATTTCCCGGGAACGGGTTTTGTCCACCCGGTAAAAACGCTCGGTCAGCCGCGGCAGGTCTTTTGCCGGGATGCCTGCGCCCGTGTCGGCGACGGTGATTTCCATCCTCGGCGCCGATCCTTGATGCGGCGGAGCGAGGGCGGCCGCGATCTTAACGCTGCCGCCGGCGGGAGTGTACTTGATCGCATTGTCCACCAGATTGATCAAGAGTTGCTGCAGCCGGTCGGGAGTGCCGCTCAACGGCGGCAGATCGGGCGCCACGAAGTGGGTCAGCGCGACTTGCTTTTTGGCGGCTGCTTCCCTGAAGACTTCCAAAACCCGCTGGAGGAGATCGCCCACCGCCACGGGCTGGCGGACCATCTCGGCGTGGCCGGATTCGAGATCGGACAAGGTCAGCAAATCCTCGGTCAAGCGCCCAAGTCTTTCTGTATGCCGCTCGATAATTTCAAGAAAGCTCGCGGCGTCCTGGGGATCGGCGGGCGGGGTGCGCAGGAGAGTTTCGACATACCCTTGAATCGCCGTCAACGGCGTGCGCAATTCGTGGGAGACGTTGGCGACAAAGTCGGAGCGGACGGTTTCCAGACGCTTGATCTCGGTGATGTCGTTGAACACCAGCAAAAATCCCAATCGGTGGCTGCGCCCGTCTTGCAGCGGCGCGCCGTTGACGCGGAACCAGCGTCCCTCGCTCAGAGCGATCTCCTCCGAGTAGTGAGCGGCCGATAGATCCGCGCGCGCCAGCTCGTTGATCACCCGGTGCAGCTCGGGATGGCGCGAGATCTCGGTGAGCGTCGCATGGGTGATATCGCGGTCCGCGGCCACGTGAAACATCTTTCGCGCCTGATCGTTCATCAGTAACAAACGGCTCTTGGCGTCAATCACCACCAGCCCTTCGATCATGCAGCGCAAGATCGAATCGACTTTTTCCTTTTCGCTCACCAGTTCTTGGATATTGGCCTTGATCTTCTCGCTCATCTCTTGAAGATGCCGCTCCAAGAGATCGAGTTCGTCGCCGCCGCTGCGGGCCAGGCTGCGGCGAGAAAAGTCGCCTTGCGCCACGGCGCGGGAAAGTTCCGCCAACCGGCTCACCCGTACGCTGAGACGACGGGAAAAGTAATAGGCCAGCCCCAGACCCAGCGCCAAAGCCAGGAGCAGCCCGGCCAGCAGCGCGCGTCCAAAGGAGTGGGTTACGTTTTGGATCTCGCTGAGGGAAATAGCGACCCGCACGACCCGCTGCGCGCCGTCTTGGGTTTGGCGGTAGGCGTGGTACAGGAGTTCATGTTTGACGGTGGTGCTGTAGCGCACCGTTGAGCCGGCGCCGCGGGAAAACGCGGCGACAATTTCCGGCCGCGTGGCGTGGTTTTCCATATGATCCGCCGGTTCGTCGGAATCGCCGATGACGCGCCCGTCCCGGGCGATCACCGTAATCCGCACGCCGAGTTCTTGGGAAAGGCTCCGGCAAAGCGCGTCCAAGGAACCGGGTTCGTCGGCCCAGGGCAGGACGCGCGCCAGCACAAGGCTCTTCTGGTCCATGACTTTCTCGAGGGACGAAACATGGAAGTCTTTGAGCAGATTGCCGGTGTAGAAGTAAAAACCGACGGCGAGGGGAATGACGATGGCGAGATGGGAAAGAAAAAACTTATAAATGAGCTTGTTGTTCCAGGGCCTTTTCATCGAATTTGTACCCGACGCCGCGCACCGTCAAAATCCATTTTGGCTTGCGGTCGTCTTTCTCGATGGCTTTGCGCAGCCGCCTGATGTGGACGTCCACGGTTCTGGGCGTTACGAATGTTTCGCCGCCCCAGACCCGGTCGAGAAGCTGATCGCGGGTCAGCACACGGTTAGGGTTTTGCACCAGAAATCGCAAGAGGTCAAACTCCTTCAAGGTGAGACGCACGATCTTATCGGCGATCAGAACTTCGTAGGTGGCGAAATCGATCTTCAGCGGCCCGTTCTGATAGCTTTCCTTGCCGCCCGCCCTCGTCGGGGGTTCGGAGCGGCGCAGGATGGCTTTGACCCGCGCCACCATCTCGCGCGGGCTGAAGGGCTTGGTGAGGTAGTCGTCGGCGCCGGTTTCAAGCCCCAGGACTTTATCCGCCTCGCCCGCCTTGGCGGTGAGCATCAGGATGGGCAGTGTCGCCGTATCCGGGTTTGCCCGTAGCCTTTTGCAAAGCTCCTGGCCGGAGAGGCCCGGGAGCATCAGGTCGAGAACGATCAGATTCGGCTTCTCGCGTTGGATCAGCTTGAGCGCCTGTTCGCCGTCTTCGGCTTCAACGACCTGGTAGCGTTCCTGCGCCAAATGGTACTGAACGAGCTTGCGAATGTCCGGTTCGTCTTCGACGACCAGGATCTTTTGCGCGGCAGAGATCATCGCCAATTAAACCGACGGCGGCAGCTTCTTCAGATGGCGGATGCTTTTCCCCTTGACCATGAAAACCATCATCTCGGCGATGTTGGTCGCGTGGTCGGCGATGCGCTCGATGTATTTGGAAATAGAGGCGAGTTTCATCGCGCGGTTGATCGTCATGGGATCGCCGATCATGAACGTGATGACCTCGCGGAAAATCTGGCTGTTGAGCTGATCCACTTGTTCGTCGTCTTTGCAGACTTTGAGAGCGAGATTCGTGTCCTCCCGAACAAAGGCGTCGAGGCTCTCGCGTATCATGCCCTCCGCGATCTGGGCCATGCGCGGGATGTCGATGTAGGGTTTTAATTGCGGCTCTTGGTTCAGCTCCAGGGCGCGCTCGCAAATGTTGACGGCCATGTCGCCGATGCGCTCGAGGTCCGTGGTGATTTTCAAGCCCGTCGTGATGAAACGCAAATCGCGCCCGGCGGGCTGGTGCAGCGCCAGCAGGCGGATGCACAGATCGTCGATCTCGACGTCGAGGCGGTTCACTTCATGATCCCGTTCGATGATGACGTTCGCCAAGTCGGAGTCGCGGTCCACCAGGGATTTGACGGCCTTCTGGATCTGATCCTCGACCAGGCCGCCCATGTAAAGGATGTCCTCGCGGAGCTTGTGCAAATCCTCTTCGTATTTCTTGTCGGTGTGTACGGTCTGCATCGGCTTTTCCCTCATCCAAATCGACCGGTGATGTAGTCTTCGGTCTGCCGCCTCTCAGGGGTGGTGAAGAGTTTGGCGGTCGCGCCGAATTCTATCAACTCGCCGAGGTAGAAAAAAGCGGTGTAGTCGGACACCCGCGCGGCTTGCTGCATGTTATGGGTGACGATGACGATGGTGAACGCATCTTTCAGCTCGTGAATCAGCTCTTCGATTTTCGCCGTGGAGATCGGGTCCAGCGCCGAGCAGGGCTCGTCCATGAGCAGCACTTCCGGCTCCACAGCGAGAGCGCGGGCGATGCAAAGCCGCTGCTGCTGTCCGCCGGAAAGCTCGGTCGCGCTTTTGTGCAGGTCGTCCTTGACTTCCTCCCAGAGCGCGGCGCGCTTCAAATTGGTTTCCACCACCTCGTCGAGGATGCGTCGGTCGTGAATCCCGACGATGCGCAGGCCGTACACCACGTTCTCATAGATGCTCTTGGGAAAGGGGTTCCACTTCTGGAAAATCATCCCCACCCGGCGGCGCAGTTGAATGACGTCGGTGGCGGAATCGTAGATGTCTTTGCCGTCGAGCTTGATACTGCCGCTGACCCGGGTGTTGAGCACGAGATCGTTCATCCGGTTTAGACAGCGCAGCAGCGTCGTCTTGCCGCAGCCGGATGGGCCGATGAGAGCGGTCGCTTTTTTCGCGGCGATATCCAAATGAATCGACTTGAGCGCCTGCTTGGCGCCATAGTAGAAGCTGAGGTCTTCCACCCGCATGATCGGCTTTGGCTCTTCGGCGACTTTCGCCGTGGCCATCGTGGCGTCTTGGTTGGCTGCCGGCATGTCGATTCTCAGTGCTTCGATTCCTGCTTGGAGGTTCATTGTATCCCTCTTGGAGTCGGTTTTCACGTCGGGCTACCACTTGATCCGTTTGCGGAAGCGGTAGCGGAAGTAAATAGCGATACCGTTCATGATCAGCGTCATCGCCATTAAAACCAGGCCCGTGGCCGCGGCGTTATAATGGAACTCCTGTTGCGGGCGCGACAGCCAATTGAACATCTGGATCGGCATGACGGTAAACGGCGACAGGAGCCAGTCGAAGGAGATGAAAGGAAACTGGCCTTTGACCGGCGCATCCGGCAGGAAAGCGATGAAGGTCAGGGCACCGATCGTCACCAGCGGGGCGGTTTCACCGATGGCGCGCGACAAGGCAATGATGACGCCCGTCAAAATGCCGCCCATGGAATAGGGAAGCACGTGATCCCTGGTCGTTTGCCATTTACTGGCTCCCAGGGCGTAGGCCGCCTCGCGTATGCTAGCCGGCACCGCGCGAATCGATTCGCGGGTCGCGACGATGACGATGGGGAGGATGAGCAGCGCCAGCGTTAGTCCGGCGGACAGAATACTCTGGCCGAGTTTGAGCTGGTAGACGAAAAGCCCGAGCGCCATCAGGCCGTAGACAATCGATGGCACGCCGGCGAGGTTGGCGATGTTGATTTCGATGAGCCCGGTCAGCCAATTCTTCGGCGCATACTCTTCAAGATAGACGCCGGCGGCGACTCCCATCGGCACCGCGGTTAGCGCGGTGACCAGCATGATCAAGGTGGTCCCCACCCAAGCCGACAGGATACCGGCTTGCGCCGGAAAGCGCGAAGGAAAAGAAGTGAAGAAGTGCGGCGTTAAGCGCGCAGCTCCATCCGCCGCGAGATTGAAGATCAATGCCGCGAGGGTGAGCATGCCGACGAAGGTCGAAAGCAGTCCGACGACGGCGAATAGACCGTCTCCTTGCTTGTTGCGGGCGATTTTTTTTTCAAAGTCGGTCATGTCAGTAAATCTCGCGAAAGCGTTTTCGCAAAAAGTATCCGCCGATATTGAAGAGCAGGGTCATCCCCATGAGCGTCAGACCGGCGGCGAAGATGCTTTGATAGGCGATGCTGCCGTGGGGGAGATCGCCTAGGCTCACCTGGACGATGTACGCCGTGATCGTCGCCGCTCCTTCCATCGGGTTGAGCGTCAAGTTGGGCTGCATTCCAGCGGCCACGGCCACAATCATAGTTTCGCCCACGGCGCGCGAAAAGCCCAGGACATAGGCCGAAGCGATTCCCGAGAACGCCGAGGGAACGAGAACCCTCACGGCGGTCTGGAAACGGGTGGCGCCCATGGCGTAGGAACCTTCGCGAATATTGACCGGCACCGCCTTTATGGCGTCTTCGCTCAAAGAGCTGACGTAGGGAATGATCATGACGCCGATAACGATGCCCGCGCTCAGCATGTTGAAGCCCGGCAGATCGGGTAGAACGGACTGGAGCAGGGGGGTGACGAAAAGCAGCGCGAAGTAACCGAAGACCACGGTGGGCACCGCGCTCAGAAGCTCCAGGATCGGCTTCAAGATCTCCCGCACTTTCGGGCTGGCGTATTCGCTCAGGTAAATCGCGATGATGGTGCCAAGCGGCAGGGCGACCAGAAGGGCCACCGCCGAGGTTACCAGCGTTCCGGTCACCAGCGGCATGATCCCGTAGCGGGGATTTTCAAACAGCACCGTCCACTGGGTGTCGGTCAAGAAATCGACGAGCGAGACATGGGCGAAAAAGTTCCAGGACTCGGTCACCAGTATTCCGACGATTCCCAGGGTAACGGCGACCGAGGACAGGGCGCAGAGGAACATCACAAATTCGATAATATGCTCGCGCATCTTCTGTCCGGTCAGGCCAACAGGAAGGGCTCTGCGGATCGTTCGCTCGCCGATATGGCCTGCTTCCGTTTTCACGGTGATATTCCTCGCCAAACGAATGGAAAATAGCCGAGGGGGTCACTCGCGGAGAGGACCCCCTCGAAGCGTCCGGTTGATTAGAACTTGGCTTCTCTTTTGAGCAGCTCGTCGATTTTGATGCCGACTTCCGGTTCACCGCCGAAAACCGTGCCGACCTTGCCTTTCTTCACATGATCAAGACCGGTCGTATAGGCATTCTGCGGCAGCGGTACATACTTGACCTGCCTAACCAGCGGTGAAGCCTGCTTGAGGTAGAATTCGACGAACTCTCTGACCTCCGGTTTGTCCAGGCTTTTCTTACTCACGTAAATAAAGATCGGCCGGGAGAGCGGCTGATAAGTTCCGTCCTCGACGGTTTTGGCCGATGGAGCAACCGCGCCCTTGCCGCTGTCGATGGGCACCGCCTTGAGCTTTTTTTGGTTTTCGATGTAGTAGGCGAAGCCGAAGTATCCCAAGGCGTTGCGGTCATTGGCGATGCCCTGGACGAGGACGTTGTCATCTTCACTGGCGGTAAAATCGCCGCGGCTGGACTTGGCTTTGCCGACGGCGGCCTCCGTGAAGTAATCGAACGTGCCGGAATCGGCGCCCGGGCCGAAGAGCTTTAACGGAGCGTTCGGCCATTCAGAGCGGACTTGGTTCCAATGGGTAACCTTGCCTTGGGCGGACGGCTCCCACATTTTCTTGAGATCGGCAACCGCTAATGACTTCACCCAATCATTTTTCGGGTTCACCATCACCGTAAGCGCGTCGTAAGCGATGGGCAACTCGATGTACGGTATGTTGGCGTTCTTACAGGTTTCCATCTCCTGTTTCAGGATCGGCCTGGAAGCATCGCTGATATCGGTCTCGCCGCGGCAGAATTTCTTGAAGCCGCCGCCTGTGCCGGCAATCCCTACGGTGACCTTAACGGCGCCTTTCTTGGCCTTTTGGAATTCTTCGGCCACCGCTTCGGTGATCGGAAACACCGTGCTCGAGCCGTCGATTTTTATGACCTGCGCCCGGGCATGGGTGGCCAAGCTCAGGCAAGTAAGCAATGTCAATGCAAGAACGAGGGGGAATCCATGTATCTTCATCATTTTTCTCCTTCGAAAATAATAATTATTAAACGTTACAAGTTTGTTACAAGCCGGTGAACGTTTCGTGAATCCGTTTCGCTCTCAGTTCCTTGCCTCCTTTCCGAGCGACCACCGTTCTCTGTCTTTTCGACGTAAGGGATAAGTCTTTATTGTGACGGGTTCATGAACGGAGGATTAAAATAGGGCTAAGACTCATTTTTAAAAGGTAATCATCTTGTAATGAGACCGTTTTAGTTGATCGGGTGAATATTCAATTCAGTTTTCGCCTTGTGTTCTGTCGAAGCGGCTTCTTGGCCCAACGCGTATTGCTCGACCATGTTTTTCTCCATGGGTGAATAGACGATCGCCAGCGTGCGCACGCCGCCAAGCACCAGCGCCAGCAGAGCTAATGCTGCGATTTGCAGGGGAGAGCTCTGGTGTTGATAGAGTCCGATCATGACTTCTCGAAGAATAAACACCAGCGTCGCGTCCACGATGAACGTCAGCTTGAGGCGGTGTTCGCGAAAATACTCAACGAGACTTTTGAATAACTCCAAAATCACGAAGAACGTAAGCAGGTTCGTGACTGTGATGCCGAAAGCCTCTTTGAGTTTGCTCTCCGCCATAATCTCCCAGACTTCCCAGAACATCTTCACCAGCCCTATCAGCAACACCAGCACGACGAACAAGATGAGGGACTTGAACAAAAAGTCCATCACCTCGTTGAAAAACATCAAAGCGTCAAAACGCTTCCACAGCTTCGCCATAGAGTCTGCCTTCATCGCTTTTCGCACTTCCGCGCGTTGCCGCGCCGCCGCCCGTTCATGTCTCAGGGGATTTCGGCGGCGCTTTGGGGAGGACAGCCCAACAAGCTCCATATCAATTTGCGTCGCCAGATCCGGGACGAGAGCGGCGGCGTGACCAATAGGACGGGACAAGGGCTAAGGCGTGTGACCCGGTCGGTGATGCCTCCGGTGAACCAATGTCTTAAGCCGCGGTGGCGGCGCGGCGACATGATGATCAAATCCGCCTTTTCATCGTCGGCGGCCGTGGCAATCCGCTGCGCAACCGGACCCAGAAGGGCTCGCTTGGCCGCCGACGGTATTCGCTTCATCGTTTCCAGGTGAGGTTCCAGAAAGCGGTTGAGATCCAGCATCGCTTCCGAAAGGACCCGGTCTATCGGCCAGCTCTTACCGGGGAAATCGGCAAAGCCGAAATCCTCCGAATAAAACTTCCAGGCTTCGAGTTCGTTGACCACGTGAAGCACGATTAAATGGGCCTGCTCCTCGGCGGCCAACCGGCAGCCGTATATAAGTCCCTGACGGGAGGTCTCGGACAAATCCGTCGGCACCAAAATTTTATTTAAGCCTGTCATAGCGCCTCCTTTTTAAATTAAGCTGGGGGTATGTTACGCATCCGACGTTAGCGACGAATTACGGCCTTATGACAATTCGATTACGCGCCGGCCTTTTGTGCCACGGCGTCCAGAACCGCGGAATTGTCGGCGATCGGCAGCAAAAGATCGCATTTGAGAACGCTGCCCGACGATTCCAGGCAGAACACCATCTTCTGCGTCGGCGTATCGATGGCGCCGAAAATTCCGAGCCGCACATTGGAGGCTTCCACTCCGACCCACTCCTCGCAGCGGTAACCGACTTCGAAAAACCAGCTCTCGATCAGCCGCTCGACGATTAGAAGTCCCCGTCCCGATACTCTCAGTTGCACCCAATAGGAAGGTTTAAGGCCAAGAAAGGCGGCCAAATCGTTGAGCTCGATCCGACGGTGCAGGGAGACTTCGACGGTGGCATCCGGGGCGCTCGTAAGAAGCGATTCGTAAAGAAAATAGCGCACGAATTCTTTTAAAGTCCGATCCTTCCACGGCACGCGGCTGAGCGCCGGAGAGAGTACGACGAAGACCGGCGGCTTTTCGCCGATTCTGTTTCGGCTGAATCGAGAAATTGATTCTTGGATAATCGATCCCAAATCGGTTGCTTCCATGAGACCTCCTTTATTGTTTTCTATAATTTGACCGCGACAGCGTTAGGAAACGGTTACTGTTTCATGAAGTTCGGATGAAGTCCGTTAAGAGAGGGGGAACGGGTCCCTCCCTCCAGAAGCCCCGTTCCCAGTGTGGCGCACGCCACACTCTTTAGTGTCTGGTATCCTTGTCGTCATCGTGATCGTCTCGGTCCGCGGCACATTCAAGATCGCGGTCGATATGCATGGCCAGGAGTTGTCCGCCTTCGACCAGCGCGGCATCGGGGTTTGCCTTGTGGACTTGAACGTCGAGGACGAACCAGCCCTTCTTGAAAGATTTTTGTCTTTCGACGCCCTTAGGGTTATTCAATGCAGATTACGAGGGTGTGACGACCGTAAGAAAATTCCATTAAGCGGGAGACTGGAAACCGGCGTTGATTGCCTTTATATCTAAGGGACCTTATGCGCGGACTGATGTGGAAACTTTTGGGGGTTGATCGTTTGCCCGACGAATCGAAGAAAAAGCTCGGCGTCGTGGCGCTGCTTTACTTCATTCAGGGCGCGCCGGCGGCGATCTTGTGGGAAGTCCTGCCGGTTTACTTTCGCTTGCACGGCGTGTCGCTGCGCGCCATCGGCGGGCTGCGCCTGCTTGAGTTGCCGTACTCGCTTAAGGTTTTCTGGTCGCCGGCGGTGCACCGCTACGGCGACCGGCGCGCCTGGATGACGGTTTGCATGTTGGCGATCGCGGGGATTCTGCTGGCGCTGCCCTGGGTCGATATCGCGGGGGTCGGCGGGATCGTGCTGCTGCTCATTCTCGCCTTCACGACTTTGTCGGCGACCCAGGATGTCGCCATCGATTCTTACTCGGTTGGTTTGATCAGCCGGGCGGAAGAAGGATCGGCGAACGGGGTTCGGGCTTCCGCCTATCGCGTGGCGCTCGTCTTCGTCGGCGGCGGCATGGTGTTTCTCGCCGCGCTGCTGACATGGAACGCGCTGTTCATGCTGGCGTCGTTTCTATTCGTGATCCTGGCGCTTGCGGCTCTGAGGGTCCCGCGGCTCAGCCTGCCCGAACAGGCGCGCGAACATTGGCTGCAAGGCTTCACGGGTTGGGCCGGGACTTGGCGGGTGGTTCCGCTGGTGCTGTTCGTCTTGACCTACAAGCTTGGCGAGTTCGCCATCGGCCCGATGGTGAAGCCTTTTTGGGTGGATTACGGCAAAACCATCTGGCCGATTCAGGACGATCTGATGTTTCAGATCGGTTTGTTTCCGACGACCTTCGGCATCATCCTGAGCGTGGCGGGCGCGCTGCTCGGCGGCGCGTTCATCTCCCGTTACGGGATTTTTCACGGCGTGTGGATGCTTGGCTTGCTGCAAGCCGTGTCGAATCTAGGATATTCCGTGGTTGAATGGCTGAATCTCGGCCGCTTCGGCCTCTACGGTGCTTCGATGTTCGAATCGTTGAGCGGCGGACTCGGAACGGCGGCCTTTTTGGCTTTTCTCATGAACGTTTGCCAGAAGGAACACGCCACGGTGCAGTACGCGTTTCTCTCGTCGATATTTTCGCTGACCGGGCGGCTGGTCGGGGGGATAAGCGGCATGGGAGCGGAGCGCTTCGGTTACGGCAACTACTTCGCTGTCACTTTTCTGCTTTCGTTGCCGGCCTATCTCTTTTTACCCTGGGTTAAGCACTGGATTCAGGAAAAAACCGACGGCTAGGCCGCATTATGCATAGTGGGGAGAGTGCGAGGGTAAATCCTTCCGGGAGAGGGCAAATGATGGGTCCGTCTCTTGAAGAGGATGGTAAACCGCTCATCTTGAGCAAACAACAGTGAAAATAAATGGCCGCGTGACCAAGCATGATACCAGTCACAGCAACTGTGTGTCCGGATGTCTTCACCCTTTGCTTGCTCTATAGAGCGTTGTCGCTTGGGCTGGGACCGTCAATCATCCGCACTAGCGGATATGGCGCGCCGCCGGCGCGAGAAGGTAGAGCGCGATCATACAGAGGGTGCCGGCCATACTCATCGCCGCGGCGGCCCAAGGAGCGCCGATGAGCGCCGAGAGCGCGCCGATGAGCATGCTGCCGAGCAGCAACAAGACCTGGGTCATGTGGAAAAGCGCAATCGTGCGGCCTCGGTATTCCGGCGGCGAGTAGGCCTGAATCACCGTTTGCACCAGGGCATGGGAGCTGACATGGCAAAGGCCGATGACCGCCATCAAGCCCATCGAGAGCGGGAACCAGGACGAAGCTGAGAAAATCACTACCAGCACGCCGTAGAGCGCGACTCCGCCGAGCATGAGCATGCCCCGCGGCAGGCGGTCGCCGACCGACGCGATCAGCAGGGAGCTTAACAGCGCGCCTATCCCCATCGCCGTCAGCAGCAGCCCTTGCCCCTGCGCGCCGACGTGGAGCAGGTCGCGCGCGAACACCGGCAAAAGGGTGCTGAAAGGAATCATGAACAACGAGGCGAAAAAGACGATGAGCAGGCCGGAGCGCACCTCCAATTTGCGCCAACTGAACTTCCAGCCTTCGACGATGCTCCGGCCGAAGGATTCCGCGTGGGCGCCGCCATGGGCGCCGGCGGACGGGCGCTTCGATCTTAGCTGTACGGTCCACACCGTGGCGAGAAAGAAAAACAGGGCTTGCACGACGTAGGAAGCGCCGGTTCCTACAAGCGAGATCAGCAGCCCGGACAACGCCGGGCCGGTGCTCCGCGCCATGTTGAAGACTACGGCGTTGAGACCGATGGCATTGGTCAAGTTTTCAGCCGGCACGAGATCGGAGATCATTGCCGCCCGGGACGGTTGCAGAAATACTTGCACGCACGCCATCACAAACGCGGTGGCGTAGACATGCCACGGTTTGATCAGATGGGTAAGAATCAGCAGCGCGGTCACGGCGTAGATCAAGCCGTTGAGAAATTGCGATAACAGCACCTGCAGTTTTCGCGGATAGCGGTCGGCGGCGCTGCCCGCGATCGGTGACAGGATGAGAAAGGGAATCGCCTGGATGCCGCGCACGAGTCCCAACTGGAGCGCCGAGTCGGTCAGTTCATAGATCAGCCAGCCACGGGTGACCTGGTCCATCCAGGTCCCCATCGACGCAAAGATCTGCCCATACCAGAGCAAGCGATATTCGCGGTGGCGCAGAGCCTCGAAGGCGCGCAGGCGCAGCAAGAATTCGAGCGGACGCCGGTAAACTCTCGCGGAATCGCAAGCCTCGGTCATCTCAGATATCCGCTCTCCCGGTAGGCGCGCATCGCGCCGGGATGAACCTCTACGCCGCCGAACTCGAAGGCGGCGGCTCCCTTTGTCCTGAGAGGCTCGAACAGATTCGTGAGTCCTTTGAACAGCGGATGGATCGCGGGGAGCGCGCCGAGATTGTCGGCAATCGCTTTGGCCATGTCGTGGACGACCGGTTCGGGCACGCGCTCATGGGTCACCAGGACATTGACCACCGCGAGTTGGGCGATGTCTTCGACCACGCCGCGAAAAACATCCTTCTCCATCGTCACGCCGCGATAGAACGGAACTTGCGCCAAGACTTTCTCCAACTGCCCCGGCGCATAGGGGACAACGCGCACCTCGGCGCGTTGGCTGAGGTCGGTCATGACTTTGTTGGGGATGGGCGGTTGAAACTGGGCGTCGATGGCGCCGGCGATCAGCGCGTCGGCGCCTTCGGCGAAGCCCATATGCACCGGCGTAAAACCGTCGAAGGCAATCCCTAGGACGCCGAAGATCGTGCGCACATGCTGCTCCATGCCGCTGCCCTTGGCGCCGATGGCGACGCGTTTGCCTTGGAAGTCGGCGACCGACGCGATGGGTGATTGCGCCAATTTGACGAAAAACATCGGTCCGGCGTTGGCCGGCGCGACCATGCGCAGCGCGATTTTGCGCGTGAAGGGCGGCGCGGCGTCTTTTGCCCGCCCGATCCAGTTGGAGGCCATGAAGCCGAATTCCAGCCCGCCGCGATCCAACTGTTCGGCATTGTGGATGCTCGCGTCGCTGGTCAACACTTCGCACCTGTCGTTATCGGCGCGGCCGCGATTAAAAAGATTAGCGAAGGCCGTTCCTTGGCTATAAAAGGTACCGCCGAATTCCGATGTCCCCATCCGTATGGCCATAAAATCGTCGCTCCAGTCTTGTCGGTCGCTTTCTCTCTCGTTTTCCTCTTACACCACGCAGCGGTCCGGCTGCAAATGAGAGTTTTTTAACCGGCCGCGCGGCGTTAAAGTCCGGGCGGCTTCTGCCGATGTTAACAATAACCAGTGTGTAAGTGTCTATGATAGGGGAAAGGTCAGAATCATGTTTGTCGAAAAATGGATGACGCCCAATCCCTTCACCGTTCAGCCCGAGGTGACGGTTTCCTACGTCGCCGTGCAGATGGACCGGCGCAAGTTCAGGCATTTTCCCGTGGTTGAGCCCACTCTGACGGGCAAACGATTGGTCGGCATCGTCGCCAAGTACGACATCGCCCGGGGCTTTCCCGCCGATCTCAACCCTTTCTCGATCGAGGTGACGGAGGATACGGTTTCACGGCCGGTCTCCGCGATCATGACCAAGAAGGTGATTACCACGACCCTCAGATGCCCCATCGAAGAGGCCGCGAGAATTATTCGCAGCCACAGAATCGGCGCGCTGCCCGTGCTGCGGGACAACCGGCTGGTCGGCATTATTACCGAGACCGACATCTTCGAGGCCTTCATCAGCATGACCTCGGCCAAAAGCGGCGGCGTGCGCATCCTGGTGGAGTCGGACGAGGAGGACAATCCGGTGCCGATTGTTCTGGAACTCAGCCGCGAGCATCGGGTCGATATCCTGAGCATGATGCATTTTCATGAAAATCGCTTGAAGGGAAAGGATATGTCGATTTTTCGTTTCGACAAAAGAGTGCCCGCCGCTTTCCTGCAAGAGATCGCCAAACAGGGGTTCCGCCTCGTCAGCGTCAGCGAGTGAAGCGGGGGGCGCGCCATCATGGGGCCGGCGGATGTTTTGAATTGACGCGAGGCTGTTGAACGATGTTTGTCGAAAAGTGGATGACCCCGGATCCCGTAACACTGTCGCCGGACATGACGATTTCAGCGGCTGCGGTCGAGATGGGGCGGCATAAATTCAGGCATATCCCGGTTGCCGAAGCCGCGCCCAAAGGGAAAAAACTTTTAGGTATTGTTACCAAGTATGATATCGCCCGCGCGTTTCCCAACAATCTGAATCCATTTTCCATCGACGTCGCCGACAATACGGTGCCTCAGCCGCTTTCCACGATTATGACTCGTAATGTCACAACCGTCACCCCCGACTGCGCCATCGAGCAGGCGGCGAAAATTTTGCGGACGCGCAAATTCAACGCGCTGCCGGTCTTGCGGCAGGATCATATCGTCGGCATCATCACCGAATCGGACATTTTCAACGCGCTGATCGAAATGACGGGGGCCGGCGCGGGCGGAACCAAAGTTGTCATTGAAGCCGACGCCTCCCTCAATCCGATCCTGCTCGCAGTCCAACTCAGTCATCGGTACCAGGTGCGGATACAAAGCTTGCTGTCGTTTCACGACCATCAACTGAAAGGCAAGGAACTTTTGACGCTCCACTTCGCCGCGCGCCCGCCGGGGGATTTTGTGCGAGAGTTGCGCAAGCTCGGTTTTCGCTTTCTGAACATTGCTTAGCCCAACTTCTACGCCTCGGAAGGCTCGTCTCCATCTCGGCCTGCGGCGCAAATCACCCGGCCTAATGTTTGTTGTGGCCAAGGTCCGGTCGTAATCGCGCTGTAATTCCCACGGGGATGAAACCCGCGTCGCCGCCGGCTTCCTTGATTCGATGAATAACGAAAACCGCGCCTCTGGAGCTATTTGTAGTTGCGCCTGGAGTTGTAGCGCTCCGCCCCCATTTCATCGTATTAATGGGCATAAACTGCTAAAGTTGGGTCATTTTTCCCCGATTTCTCCTTTAGATGTTATAATCAGGGCCGTCTCGCTGTTGCGACAACATGGGTCCGTGAGGTCGATGATCATGCTTCCGGCTTATTTTGAAAACAGTCTTTGCGGGGGTAAATCATGGTTCGAGCGCGACAGGCGTTTCATCCGTTTTTTTCGCTGACGCTGCTGGTGATTCTATCGCCCGGTGCGCTGCGCACGTCCCCGACGGTGCTCCGGAGGCGAACGGCTGAGATGAACTTTCGTATAGTTAAAAATCGTTGCTTAGCATGCCTTGCACTGTTGTTCGGGATGACTCTCTCGCATCCGCCCGCCTGGTCCCAGAGTGCCCCGGTCAATCTCACCAAATTGTCGCTTGAAGAATTGCTGGAGGTGACCATTGAGAGTGTCTCTAAGTTTGAGCAAAAAGTCTCCGAAGCGCCTTCCTCGGTAACGATTGTTACGAGCGACGACATTAAAAAGTACGGTTATCGCAACCTTGCCGATATTTTAGCGAGCGTCGGCGGGCTGTTCACCCGGTACGACCGCAATTACCACTATTTGGGCATGCGCGGGTTCTCACGCCCCGGTGACTTCAACACTCGTTTCTTGCTTCTGGTCGACGGTCACCGCATGAACGATAACATTTACGATCAAGCCGCTATCGGAAATGATTTCATCCTCGATATCGATTTAATCGACCGGGTCGAGGTGATCCGGGGGGCAAGCTCATCTCTCTACGGCACCAACGCGTTTCTCGGCATCATCAACGTCAAGACCAGAAGCGGCGAAGGCATAAAAGGGCTGGAACTATCAGGAGAAGGGGGCCGTTTCTCCACCTATAAGGGGCGCTTGAGTTACGGCAACCGCTTCGACAACGGTCTTGACGTTGTGCTCTCGGGCACCCGCTATGGCAGCGGCGGAAATCCGACCCTATTCTACAAGGAATTCAACTCGCCGGAGACGAACTTCGGCATCGCCAAGAACGCCGACGGTGAAACGTACGGAAGCCTTTTCGGCCGCATGGCGTTTCAGGACTTTACCTTCGCGGCCGGCTACAACAAGCGCAAGAAGGAAATCCCCACGGCCGCCTTCGAGACGGTCTTCAATGACGATGATACCCAAACGACGGATGCGCGGGGTTTCGTTGAAGTCAAATATGATCACCGATTTTTCGACGATTGGGGTTTCAGAGCCCGCCTTTATTATGACCATTTTAAGCAGATCGGAGACTACGTCACCAATTTCGCCGATCCCGGCGACCCGCCACTGATTGTCAAGAGCGTAGATGATTTTGGCTCGGATTCGATCGGCGGCGAGTGGCAGGTTACGAAAACTCTCTTCGGCGCCCATACCTTCGTTCTCGGCGGCGAGTGCCGCAACGTGATCGATCAGAAGTTAAAAAATTCCGATCTCGCCGTGCATGTCAATAAGCAAACGCAAAGCCGGAATTGGGCGCTGTTCCTGCAGGATGAATTTGAAATCATCGATAAGCTGCGGCTGAACGCCGGCATTCGCTATGACCACTACGGTACGTTTGGCGGGACGATCAATCCGCGAATCGGGCTTATTTACCGGCCACTCGACAAGACGATCTTGAAGCTGCTCTACGGTCAAGCCTTTCGCGCGCCGAACGTCTTTGAGCTCTATTACAACGACGGCGGCGTGACGCAGAAAGCCAGCCCGAATCTCTCTGCGGAAACCGTCAGAAGCGTGGAATTGAGCCTCCAGCAATTTCTTGGCTTCAATCTCTGGGGCAACGCGCGCCTCTATTCTCAATGGATCAAGGATCTGATCACACAACAGATCGATCCCGCGGACGGTCTGCTGGTCTATCGAAATACCAAAGGAGCAGAGCAAAAAGGCATGGAGCTGGAGTTGGAAGGGCGCTGGCAGAACGGCGTGAGGGGGCGGCTGAGCTATGCCTTGCAGAAGAGCGAAGATGTCGAAACTCGAAAGCTTATGGTCAATTCTCCGGCGCATCTAATCAAGTTGAACGGCATCATGCCGTTGTTCAGCGATAAGCTTTTTCTCGGGCTGGAAGAGCAGTTTACCAGCCGGCGAAAAACGCTCGCGGGCTTGCAGACTCGGGATTTCTTTGTCACCCATGCGACGCTCTTCAGTGAAAAAATAATTGAAGGTTTGGAACTGTCGGCGAGCATCTATAATTTGTTCGATCGAAAATACAGCGATCCCGCCGGACCGGAGCACATTCAGAACGCGATCCGGCAGGACGGCAGAAGTTTCCGGTTTAAGCTGACGTACAGGTTTTGATCAGGATGAGGCATCGCAGCGTGCGTGAATGAATGGAAGACCTCTGGAAAGCGGCGAGGAAGATACTCTTGTCATTGCTATTCATCGGACGCAGATGCACTCGCGCAGCGAGCTTTGTGCGCACGAGGTATATTTTTGCCGTGATGTTGCTCCTTGTGATCGGCCGCGGCGCCGTTGCCGCAGCGCCGACGGAATACCAGCTTAAGGCGGCCTTCCTTTTGAATTTCGCCAAGTTCATCGATTGGCCACAGGCCGCTTTCAAGGAGCCGCGAAGCCCGATCGTCATCTGTGTTTTCGGCGAAGATCCCTTCGATCGCAGCATTGATGAGGTAGTCAGAGGTCAAACCCTCGGGGAAAGACCCTTTGCGGTTAAGCGCGTGGCGCAGATTCAAAAAGACGAGCCCTGTCATATTCTTTTCGTGAGATCTGTCGAGCGGGAGCGGTTTGAACGGATACTCGGCGGCGTAAAAAATCTGCCGATCCTGACCGTCGGCGAGGATGAAGAGTTCGCCCGGGCGAGCGGTATGATCAATTTCATAGTCGAAAACAACAAGATTCGCTTCGAGGTCAATCTCGAGACGGCGGAGCGGGCGGGTTTGAAGTTCAGTTCGCGGCTGCTTCAGTTAGCCAAGACCGTCCGGGGAAAAAGGCAATAATATGTTGGCCTTTGGAAACATATCCATCAAACGAAAGCTGACGCTGATCATCATGGCGGCAAGCAGCGCAGTGCTAGTGCTGGCCGGCGCGAGCTTCTGGGTTTACGAGTGGCGTTCTGCTCCTGAGCGCGTCGCAGAGGGGCTTTCGTCGCTGGCCGCGGTCGTGGGGCGGAACAGCACCGCCGCCCTGGCTTTCGACGACGAGAAAGCGGCCGGGGAAATTTTGGGCGCGTTGGGTTCGACTCCGAATATCGTACGGGCCTACCTTTTCCGCAAAGACGGAAGCGTTCTCGCCGCCTTCGAGCGCGACCCGCAGATGAGAGAGCCGCTTCGGTGTCAGGCGGGGTTCACGGCGTATGGCGCGGTCGACGGCGGCATCGAACTATGCCGCCGAATCGTTCACCGCGGCGAAATGCTTGGAACCATCGGTCTTCGCTCGGATCTGAGCGAAGCCGAGGCCCGCATCCGAGGTTTCGCGCAGATCGTCTCGGCGGTTTTGCTGATGTCGTTGCTCGTCGCTTTGGGAATTTCGTGGGGCCTCCAGCGGATCGTGAGCGCTCCTATCTTGGCCCTCGCCGGTCTGGCGCACGCCGTTTCCCGCGAGCGGAACTACTCGCTCCGAGCGGCGAGCGCGAATCGGGACGAGATCGGCGAGTTGGTGGAAGGGTTCAACCAGATGCTGGAACAGATCCAGCGGCGCGATGAAGCGTTGCGGGGGGCGCGGGTGGAGTTGGAAAAACGGGTGGAGGAGTTGCAGCGCGAGGTGAGGGAACGAAGGCACGCGGAAGAGAACCTGGCGCAACGGAGCGAGGAGCTGCAACGCTCGAACCAAGAGCTGGAGCAGTTCGCTTATGTTGCCTCGCACGATTTGCAGGAGCCGCTGCGGATGGTGGCCAGCTATACCCAGTTGTTGGAGAAGCGCTACAAAAACAAGCTCGACGGCGAGGCGAACGAGTTCATCGGCTACGCGGTGGACGGCGTCAAGCGGATGCAGGGATTGATCCATGACCTATTGGCCTTTTCCCGGGTCGGCACCCGCGGCCAAGAGTTCGCGCCCACCGACTGCGGCGCGGTGGTGCAGCGTGTCTTGAGGGTTTTGCAAGGCGCCATCGAGGAGAGCGGCGCGGCGGTGAGCTGCGACGCTCTGCCCACGGTAATGGCAGACGAGTCTCAGTTGGAACAGTTGTTTCAAAATTTGATCGGCAACGCCATCAAGTACCGCAACAGCAGCGCGCCCGCCGTCCATGTTTCCTGTAAGCGGGACTGGGGTCAGTGGTTATTTTCGGTCAAGGACAACGGCATCGGCATCGATCCTCAATTCGCCGAGAAGATATTCGTCATCTTTCAGCGTTTGCACAACCGGGAGGAGTACGCGGGGAGTGGCATCGGCTTGGCGATCTGCAAGAAGATCGTCGAGCGGCACGGCGGGAAGATCTGGGTGGAGTCGGAGTTGGACAAGGGTGCGACGTTTTATTTTACCCAGCCAGTTGAGCCCGTCTCAATCATGCTTTCGGCTCATTTTGAAAACAGTCTTTGCGGGGGTAAGTCATGACTCGAGCGCGGCAGGTGTTTCATTCGTTTTTTTCGCTGACGCTGCTGGTGATTCTGTTGCCTGGTGCGCTACCGGCCGAGACGATCAGGGTCGGCGGCACCGGTGCTGCGCTCGGCGTCATGCGCGTTTCACAGCGTTTGCACACCCGTGAGGAGTATGCGGGGAGCGGCATCGGCTTGGCGGTCTGCAAGAAGATCGTCGAGCGGCATAGCGGGAAGATTTGGGTGGAGTCGGAGTTGGGCAAGGGTGCGACGTTCTACTTTACGATGCCAACGCGCACGGCTGACGGGGGGATCGTACTCAAATAGCCGAACGATCTAACCGGACCGCTTGAATGTGATTGGAATTGAACGGCTATGATGTCTTGGCAAAGGAGCTAGCAATGAAAAGGAACGAAAAAAGAAACCGCTTAGCGCAGTGGCGTCATGTAGGACTTTCGCTTCTATTCTACAGCCTGACCTTGGCATGGCCGGCGGTTGGACGGGCAGCGACGCTCCATATCGGCTCGGTAAGCGACGAGCCGGCGGCCGAGATTAAAAAATTCCTTCCATTGGCGAATTATCTTACGGCGGAGCTCAAGCCGGACGGAGTAGAGCAGGTGAAAATTGTCGTCACTAGGACCATCGCCGAGATGGCGGGCCTGCTCAAGGCAGGAAAGGCGGACATTTATATTGACAGTCCTTTCCCTACGATCGCCGCGAGCCGGGTGGCGGGAAGCCGCGTCCTTCTTAGAAGATGGAAGAACGGCGAAGCCGACTACTACTCGGTCATTTTCACCCGTAAGGATAGTGATATCGCAGAGCTGAAGAACCTCGTCGGGAAAATAGTTTGCTTCAAGGACGAAGATTCCTCTTCCGGCTATCTCCTGCCGAAAATTCTTTTTGCCGATAAGGGACTGAAACTCACCTATAAGCGCAATTTGGCGGAATCCGTGGCCCCGAAGGAGATAGGATACGTTTTCAGCCGCGATGAGCGTAACACCGTAGAGTGGGTGTTGCGCGGCATGGTGCCGGCTGGCGCCGTCGATTATCAGCGGTACCTAGAGGAAGCCAGGGATCGAGTGAAGGATCTCAAAATCGTCGCCAAGTCGTTTCCTGTTCCGCGCCACCTCGTGAGTCATCGGGCGGACCTTAGCCCCCTACTGGTTGCTCGAATCAAGGAAATCCTGCTCCGGATGGATCAATCAGCGGATGGGAAAAAGGCCTTAGTGGATTTCCAAAAGACGAGCAAGTTCGACGAAGTTCCGAATGAATCGCTTGCGCCGTTAATGAAAAATCGGCGACTCATCGAAGCCGAGCTTGGTCTCAAATGAAGTTAGGGCTGCGTTTCAGACTTATTGCCTTCACCTTTTGCCTTATCCTGACGGTCGGTGGCAGCATACTCGGCTATGCCGTTTATCTTGGCCGAAACAATATTTTCGCCGCATTCGAACGGGAAGGGAAAGAAAGCGCCGCGGCAATCGCCGAGAACATCCTCAACGAACTTTATTTTTTCGACCTGCGAGGCATTGCCGTTCGCTTGGCGGCTGCCCGAGCGAATACGGATATCCGGCATATTGATGTGACTGACCTGGAGGGGGTCGTAGTTGCTGAGACCGGTAAAGGAGACTCGCGCTTGGGTCGTCAACTCAGCGGACCGTTAGCGACAGGGATGCGGAGCGCAAGCACCTGGCTTTCCATTTCAGAGGGCGGTTTTTTACATGTGGCCGGACCGGTCTCGATGCCCGACGGTAGCCGTATCGGTTATTTGCATGTTGAGTTCGATCTGCATGAACCGCAAGACAGGGCGCGTCACCTTGCGATGGGCATTTTCTTGATGACGTTGGTTTGTCTGGCGGTTGGCGGCGCCGTGGCCGTGGGATTATCCGCGCGTTTTGCTCGCCCGATAGTCGAAATAGCTCATGCGGCCAGGCAAATCGGCGGGGGAATGTTAGAGACTCGTATCTCGATCAAAAGGAACGATGAATTGGGTGTGCTGGCCCAGTCCATAAACGAATTGGCCGCCAACCGGCAAAAAGCCGAAAAAGCTTTGGCGGAAAAAGCGGAAGAATTGACACGTTCAAACCAGGAGCTCGAGCAGTTCGCCTATGTGGCGTCGCACGATCTCCAGGAGCCGCTGCGGATGGTGGCCAGCTATACCCAGTTGCTGGAGAAGCGCTACAAAAACAAGCTCGACGGCGAGGCGAGCGAGTTCATCGGCTACGCGGTGGACGGCGTCAAGCGAATGCAGGTATTGATCCAGGACCTGCTGCTCTTCTCCCGGGTCGGTACCCACGGCAAAGAGTTCGCGCCCACCGATTGCGGCGCGGTGGTGCAGCGTGTCTTGAGGGTTTTGCAAGGCGCCATCGAGGAGAGCGGCGCGGCGGTGAGCTGCGACGCTCTGCCCACGGTAATGGCGGATCACTCC
>Ga0153916_10000534_pt1 | contig 25605 bp, 20 predicted proteins | sample Opewatmetagenome_FD_109642 | JGI IMG/M metagenome (GOLD analysis project Ga0153916, IMG submission 109642) | Freshwater wetland microbial communities from Ohio, USA - Open water 3 Core 3 Depth 4 metaG | ecosystem: Environmental > Aquatic > Freshwater > Wetlands | place: USA: Ohio, Lake Erie...
AAAAAAAAAAAAAGAATGGGTTATTGATCTTTAGACTTCTTTACCCATATCCCATACTGCTTTTATTGATAGTATTCCGACAGCTGGTGCTACAAATATAGCTAGACTAATTGAAACTCCAGCAAATAATGCGCCAATGTATGGTTGTAATGGATATAACCCTATAATAACAGGGAATACTCCACCCATAATTAAAAGAGCAATACCAGCTAGTAAGAATCCAGGTACTTCACTTTTAGTAATAGTTCCTCTTCCCATAGCAGCAAGTATTCCTACTATAGCACCGATTACTGCTAACAACCATGCTATTATTCCGCCGTTATCTGTCCTAAAAAATATTTCATTTGTTTTAGTTATATCATTTAAAGCGGCTTCATAAGTAACTGCATGCCATAGACCAAATATTAGTGCAATTATGATCCCTAGTATAAATGACCAGCTTCCAACCTTTCCCATAATTCCATTTGACATATTTTCTTCTCCTCCACCTTAGAAGAATATTGTTCTCTTGAAATAAATGGTAGCTTATAAAGATTTCTAGTTATTTATCATAAAAGAAAAGTTGATATATGAAATTATTATACAACAGTGCAAAATATTTAAATATCAAATTTCATGGGTTATTAATACGTTTCTATTATGGTGGATAAATTGTTAGAAAAAAAACAAAAAAAAGAGGCACCTCAAAAAGAAAACAAAGAGGAAATGCCACCAATTGAAGAATGGATAAAGAGCCAAGACTTTAAAACTACAGAAGAAATTAAAGTTCCAGAATTGCTACTTGATCAGGTCATTGGACAAGATAAATCTGTAGAAATCGTTAAAAAAGCTGCTCAACAAAAACGTCATGTTATGTTAATAGGTGATCCTGGTACTGGTAAATCCATGGTTGCTAGGGCTATGACAGCATTTTTACCCAAAGAAGAATTAGAAGATATTATTGCCTATCCAAATAACGATGATGCAAATCTACCACATATAAGAGTTGTTCCTGGGGGAAAAGCACAAGAAATTATTAAAGCCCAAAGAGAAGAAGCAAAAAAGAAAAAAGAACAACAAAATAGTATGATTATGACAATTGTTTTTATGATTGTTATTCTTTCAATTTTTGCAGCTTTTGCACCAGCGTGGTCAGAAGGTGCTTTTGATTTTAATAAGGTACAAATTCAATGGGCTTTTATTGGTTTATTTGCTGCATTCATGATATTTTTGATATTTTCACGAGGAGCATTGATGCAACGTAAAGAGCTACAACAAGTTCCAAAGGTTTTAGTAGCTCACGAAAAGCTAGATATGCCTCCATTTATTGATGCAACAGCAGCGCACTCTGGTGCCCTTCTTGGGGATGTTAGACATGATCCATTTCAGTCTGCAGGATTAGAAACACCTCCGCATCAACTTGTTGAAGCTGGGGCTATTCATAGAGCTCATAAAGGCGTTCTTTACATCGATGAAATCAACACATTAAGTTTACCATCTCAACAGCATTTACTAACGGCTATCCAAGAGAAAAAATTCCAAATAACAGGACAATCTGAACGTAGCTTTGGGGCAATGGTTAAAACAGAGCCTGTTCCGTGCGATTTCATTCTTGTTTCAGCTGGTAATCTTGATGCACTAAGAGGTATGCATCCTGCCCTACGCTCAAGGATTAGAGGATATGGTTACGAGATTTATTTAAATAGTTCAATGGATGATAATGAAGAAAATAGAAAAAAACTTATCAGATTTGTCGCTCAAGAAGTTAAAAAAGATGAAAAAATTCCACATTTTGATAAAGATGCTGTTGCTGAAATAATCCATGAGGATCAAAGACGTGCTGGTAAAAAAGGAAAACTTTCTTTAAGGTTAAGAGAACTTGGCGGATTAATAAGAGCTGCTGGTGATGTAGCTTGTGAAAGGGGAGATAAAATCGTTACAATTAACCATGTTTTGGAAGCAAAGAAAATTGCAAGGTCCCTTGAACAACAAGTGGTTGATAGAGCAATAGAACAACGACAGGATTATCGCTCCTTTAAAACAGAGGGTGAGGAGATAGGTGTCGTTAATGGACTTGCTGTGCATTCTGCCGATCCATCGATGAGTGAATTTTCAGGATTAGTTCTACCTATCGTCGCAGAGGTTACTCCAGCTGGCTCTGAAGCTGAGGGAAAGGTTATTGCCACAGGGAAACTTGGGGAAATAGCCAAAGAATCTGTACTTAATGTATCAGCGATTATTAAAAAATATATGGGAAGAGACATAACAGCACATGATATACATATTCAATTTATTGGTACTTATGAAGGACTTGAAGGTGACTCAGCTAGTATTTCAGTTATTACAGCTGTTATTTCTGCTATGGAGGGTGTCCCAGTTAGACAAGATACCGCTATGACCGGTTCTTTAAGTATTAGAGGTACTGTTTTACCAATAGGAGGCGCAACTGCAAAGGTCGAGGCAGCCGCAAAAGCTGGTATTAAAAGAGTTATTATTCCAAAATCTAACCTTAATGATGTATTCATAGAGGATACATATAAAAATAAAATAAAGGTAATTCCTGTTGAAACATTAAATGAGGTTATAGATAACGCCTTTTCAGGTTCAGGTAAAGAAAGGTTACTTAAAAAACTTAAAGATATGAAACCGCTAAAAGTTACAGCAAAAATAGAACTTGAATCAGAGAAAAAAATTACAGCGCCTCAAGCTCAAATAAAAAAAAATAGCATTTAGTTATTCTTATTATTTTTAATTAAGATTTTATATACTCCTCTGTATTCAATATTTGTTATTTATGAAAGCTTTATTTATTGGACGTTTTCAACCGTTTCATAATGGACATTTAAAAGTTATTAAAAATGCATCAAAAAAATATAAGAAAATAATTGTTGGAATTGGCTCGTCTCAGTATAGTCATACTAAAGAAAATCCTTTTACAGCAGAGGAACGTAGGTTAATGATTGAAAAATCCTTAGACAATATAGGTGTGAAAAACTATCAGATTATTCTAATTCCAGATATCCATAATCCCCCTAAATGGGTGGATCATATATTGTCAATTTTTTCAGATTTTGATGTTGTTATATCAAATAACTCTCTTACAAAGAGCTTGTTTTCAGAAAAAGGATATATCGTAAAAGAAACTAAACTATATGAAAAAAATGAATATTCTGGGAAAGAAATAAGAAAGAGAATTATTAATGATGAACAATGGAAAAACTTGGTTCCACATGAAGTATATAATATTATTATAGATATAAATGGAGTAAAAAGATTTAAGAATCTTAAATAATTACAAATAAAATGTTATGTTGTATTATAAATTTTTTTTACATTTTTTCTCTTAAAAAAATCAATTATTCCCGCACTTATTAATATTAAAGCAGAGATGGCAGATAAATAAAAACCAATTCCTAATCCCCAATTAGATTGCATATAAATATTTTCACCATTTGGTAAAGCAACATCAAGAGTAGCTTCACCAAATAGGCTTCCTAAACTTATCTCTGTTATTTTAGACATGCCAAATGAAAATGCAAGAGCTACGATAATAACAAATATTATACTTACAGATATTAATACCAAGAAAAATCTTCTTTTTAAAATTATGTTTGGTATAAAACTACAACAAAGTAAAACTATACCTGATATTATAATTATAAGTAATATACCAACGAAATTTGTAAACATTTCTGGTAATGTCGCAATATCTCGATATGTTTGATCCTGATAGGTAATACTTTCTATCATTGTTTGAGGAATTATAAACATATCTGTAGTTCTTGTTGCATTTGTATCTTTGCTTATTCCAGATAATGACCACCATGGTTGAAATAATGAAATAACAACTAGAGATAATGCAAACAATTTTAGAAATGTGTTTAATGAAATCTTTTTAAAAATAAATATAACTAAAATTTCTATGATGAATATTATTGCAAATCCTGATATAATAATTGGTAAAATTGGTTTTATATCTGTTACAATGTTTACGTCTTTATCATTAGTTAATTCTAAGGTTTTTATACCAATTAGATTGTTATCAGAATATACATAAAATGTATATTTACCTGGTGGTAAAGAAAAAACTCCATTTGGAGTAACTGATTCAAATATTGTATTTCCACTTCTTTTTAAATCCAATTTTAATTTATCATCCTGAATGGGATCTCCTTTTGAATCAAATAATTTAACACTTAAACCAAAAGTTGCTGAAAAATTTATACTAATACTGTCTAAATTATAAGGTATTTTTACATCAATATAATCATAAAACCTTCCGTAAGAAATATACAGTTTATATGCTGCTGAAGGTAAATTTTTAAAAATAAACATACCAGCCTTATTTTCATTTGGAAAAATATCAATTGGAACCTCCATGTCAGAACTTGTTAATAATGGTTTTATTTCAATTCCCGGGCTTAAACCTAATTTATCTGTTACATCTACTTTTAAATCATATAATTGTAAATTTATTTCAACATTTTTTGCTCTTTTTGGGATTTTTTTATTATAAATTATAAAACCTTTATAATATGCTTTTAGTTCATATTGTTCAGTACTAAAAGGGAAATAAATCTGAATATCTGAATCACTTTTTGTAATGTTGTTTATAATAACTTTATTTCCTTTATAAACATTCAAATTAATATCTTCAATTCTTTTTTTGTCCTGATCTTTTGCTATAATTATTAAATTTTTTTGCCATGAGCATAAAACATTAATTTCTTTATCTCCTTGTATTGTAACTGGTTCTATAGCGATTATTTTTTTATTTTGATTAATAAATTTTCTATAGATTTTTACAACATAATCTCCAGATGCAAGTTTTGTGAATTTTATTGTAGGTAGTCCAAATAATGGTTTAAGTAAAAAACCTTTTGAAACTAATTCATTACCACTGTATAACTCACATGATATTTCTGAGATGTTACTAAAAATTGGATATGATAAAATCCTTCCACAAAATCTTAGTTTAGCTGTTAATGTGTAAATATTTTTATCCTCACCAGAAGAACTTGAGCCGCCAATATTCCTATATTTTACTAATGTTCTGAAAAATTCACTTTCCTTAATAACTCCTTCATAACCTTTATCTTCTGATGTGTATACCTCAGCATCAAATTCTACTAAAAGACCCTCGTCTATTATTAAATCATGTTTACTGCCTTTTTCATATGAGTTTCTACCAAAAATCACACCTGCATAATCAATTTCAGTACCAAGAGCATTCAAATATTCTTTTTCTCCTGCTTTAACTTGGATTCCATCTTTTTCATTTTTTTCATTTTTAACTATATCCGTATTTGATGGAAATAATATTCCTATTGCTTTGCCATTTTCTCCTTCATCATAAGATATCCAAGCATCCTTACCTAGATCACAATCATCAGTGTAAGGTATTATCCACTCGCGTTCTTTAGAATCAGGGTTGGTGTTCATTTCATATTCTTTAATTTGATTATTTTCATTAAATATATGTAAATATGGGAAAATTTCACCAAATTGTAATTTTTTTACTCTACTACTTTTCGAGCAAAACGATATTAAACCGCCATAAATACCATCCATATTTTCCTGTCCTTCTACAAAACAATCCTGAAAAACTTGATGTTTAACATGGACAAAAATACGTTTATCAGTACTTGGACAATAATAATATCTGTAAATATTTGCTGTTTGAAGCTCTTTCCCTTTTGATTGACTAACTATTTCAAATTCAACCATCAAATTTCCATCTATGTTAATTTTTTTTGATAATAGAACTTGATCTGAAGAAATTTGATCTTTATCATTGGGTCCAATATTATAGATAAATCCAAAAGAAACAATTGTATCAGAATTAATTACATCAAATTCTTTCGACCCAGGTTTCATCCTTAAAACTGTTTGAGCTAAACTTCTTTCAAAAACCTGCCCTTTTTGGCCAATTCCATATACACAGTAACTATCTTCACTAACTTTATAATAATCTCCTTCTGCTGCTAAACCTGAGATTGGTTCAAAATAATAATATGCATCCTCAACATTAACATGATTTACATAATTTGGTGGAGGTTTTTCATTTTTATCATAATAAATAAAATATCTTTCTTTTCCAAAAGCAAATTCAGGTATTAGAAAAACAATTCTACAACTTTTAATATGATTTGTATCAAAGTATTCTAAATCATATATTTGTGATTCAAGTTCGTTCCATATTTTTCCATCCCAACAAACAACTCTTATTGAATGTTCTGTCTCGTTTTTCGCCCAACATAAATCATTAAATTCAATACGCAAATCTATAGGTTGATACTTTGCTTTATAGATTTCAGTTAAAATAGGCAAAATGACTTCTTGTCTAAAAGACCAGTTACTTTTCCATGGAGGAATTGAACTATCTCCCGAAGAAGCAGATATAGTTACCACTGGTGATATAAGTAAAACTATTATTATGTAAACTATCATTAGTTTATTACCTTGCATTTGTTTCCCATATATCTTATTTCTTTATATGATATTTATATATAAATGTAAGTTTGGTAATATATTAATATTTTGTAAACAATATTTTTATATAATACTACTGTTTATAATTAAGATTGAAAATAATTTGGAGAACGAACTTGAATAAAAAAATTATCTATATTATAATAAGTTTAATTTTAATATTTACTACATTTTCAGGATGTTTAAATAAATCTGAATCTATTGAAAATTCTGATTTAAAAGATAATTTACCCCCTACAGCAAAAATTATTGCTCCATATGAAGCATATTTTGGAGAAAATATAGAATTTGATGCTTCAAACTCATATGATTCAGATGGAAAAATTATTTCATATTCTTGGGATTTTGGTGATGGGGAAAATATTGAAGGAATTAAGGTATGTCACTCATACAAATTTGAAAATAATTTTTTTATCAAATATCCACTTATTTATCCTATCACCTTATTAATAAAAGATAACAAAGGAACTTTAATTGCGACAACCTATCAAATAAAGATTTATCCAAAGGAGTATAAATTTTATTTGAATCTTAATGGACTAACAGCAGAAAAGCCTATATTTTTTAAGGATAAGATAAATTCTTTTATTTATGAATTAGAAAATCCCATTATTGTGAAAAAATGTATATGGAATGTAACTTTGTATTTAAAAAAACCTTTGTTTCTTTTAATAAAAAAAATTATCTTGACTTTTTATGATCATCAAGGGGAAGTAATAACCAATAAAGAGGAAAAATCTAGTATTAGGATATTTTGGAAAGAAAAAATAGTTAAATTGAATGGTGAAATCAAAAAAGAAGTAGAATTTAAATCACTAAAAATAGAGATTCATAGCTTTTCGCTTATACCTAGAATAAACATAATTTATGGTGGCGAAAAAGCAAGTTATATATGCTTTGATTTTTCGAATTTGTAATATTTTAGAATAATTTATTAAAAACAATTTATTATTACTATTTATGGGTGAATAGTATGGATGCAATAGAGGCTATTTTATCCAGACGTAGTATTCGTAAGTACATAAAGAAATCTATCTCTAAAGAATTAATTAAAAATTTACTAGAAGCTGCAATGTCTGCACCATCTGCTGGTAACGAGCAACCTTGGCATTTTATAGTAATTCTTGATACACAAATTCTTAGTAAGATACCAACTTTTCATAATCATGCTGAGATGCTAAAAGAAGCAGCATTAGGAATTCTAGTTTGTTGCGATAAAAACTTGGAAAAACATAAAGGAATGTGGATACAAGATTGTTCTGCAGCAACTGAAAACATATTAATAGCAGTTCAAGCAAAAGGTTTAGGTGCAGTTTGGCTTGGTGTTTATCCAAGAACGGGACGTATAAATGGTTTAAGAAAATTATTAAATATTCCCGAACACGTAATTCCTTTTTCTTTAGTTTCCATTGGATATCCTGCAGAACAAAAACCTAGAGCAAATAGGTACAGCAAGCCTAGAATTCATTACAATAGATGGTAAATATTTATTCTCCAACAATTTGAACTATAATATTTCTTTCTCTTGGAGTTGTATCTAGTTCAATAAAAACAATCTGTTGCCATGTTTCTTGTTATAGTTCTGGTTCTTGTATCAGACCATTGTTTAATTAATGGAAAATTATCCTTATTATTTCCACCTGGTATCTCATATGGAGTACCCCAAATACCTTTCAATAATAACTTATGAGCATTTGGATATTTTCCACTGTAATCAGACCAGTAGTTTCCTTTTTTACCATCATCCCAGATATTTTTGCATTCGTCATAGGCATTATTTGTGTTGTTTATTATGTTGTTATGATAAATGGTGTTGTTACTGCTGGAATAATCGAGATAGATGCCATCCTCGTTGTTTGAGTTGATGTTGTTGCCTGTGATGATATTGTTGCTACTAGACTCATAGAGGCTGATGCCATCCTTGTTGTTTGTGATGTTGTTGCCTGTGATGTTGTTGTTGCTGGAATTATAGAGGCTGATGCCATCAAAGTAGGTCAAGTTGATGTTGTCGCCTGTGATGTTGTTGCTTTTTATGTTGTTGCCACTGGAACCTTTGAGGAATATACCATTCCCATTGTTTAAGATATTGTTACTTGTTATACTGTTACCGCTGGACCAATCGAGGGTTATGCCATTCCCATTGTTTAAAACATTGTTGCCTGTGATGTTGCACCCGTATGAAAAACCTAACTCTATTCCTACATCGCCATTATTGATGTTTTGGTTTTCTACCACTACATTGGTGCAATTGGCAAGGATAACCTGCCCGGCACCAGATGGTATTGTCCCGCCATTTTGGTTCTTCCAGTATATGACTGGCTTTCCATTCACTGTGTTTGAAGTGTCGATAACATGGGTGTTCCAATGCTCCAACATAGTACCAAAAACTGAAATTCCATCGCCAACCATCGTGTTGCCTATAATGATGTTGCCACTTGAATCTTCGAGGTATATGCCAACCCCATTGTTTGTGATGTTGTTGTTTGTGATGATGATGTCATTAGAACCTTGGAGACGAATATTCGAGATATTATTGCCAGTTATGATGTTGTTGCTACTGGATTCAAAGAGGTAAATGCCATACCCGTTGTTTGAGTTGATGTTGTTGCCTGTAATGTTGTTGACACTGGAATTCTCTAGGTGTATGCCACCAACCCATTTGTTCGAGATTATGTTGTTGCCTGTAATACTGTTGCCACTGGAACCCACGAGGTGGATGCCATCATAGTTGTTTGTGATGTTGTTGCCTGTGAAAATGTTTCCACTGGACTTATAGAGATATACGCCATTCCCATTGTTGTTTGATATGATGTTGTCTGTGATGTTGTTGTTGCTAGAATAATCGAGGCGTATGCCATCATAGTTGTTTGATATGATGTTGTTGCCTGTGATAATGTTGCCACTGGACTTATAGAGATATACGCCATTCCCATTGTTGTTTGATATGATGTTGCCTGTTATGTTATTGCCATTGGAATAATAGAGGTTTATACTATAATCGTTGTTTGAGATGTTATTGCCTGTGATGTTACAGTTTGATGAAAAGCCTATTTGTATTCCATCATCGCCACTGCTGATGTTTTGGTTTTCTACCACCACATTAGTACAATTGGCAAGAATAACCTGCCCGGCACCAGATGGTATTGTCCCGCCATTTTGGTTCTTCCAGTATATGACCGGCTTACCATTCACTAGGTTTGAAGTGTCGATAACATGGGTGTTCCAATCCTCCAAATCATAACTATAAAATGAAATTCCATCACTAACCATTGTGTTGCCCATGATGATAATGCCACTGGAACCCAAGAGGTAGATGCCATCCCTGCTATTTGATATGATGTTGTTGCCTGTGATGGTGGTGTTGCTATAGGGAATGGACAAGAGGTATATGCCATACCCGTTGTTGATAATGTTGTTACCTGTGATATTATTGCCACTAGAAGCATAGATGAATATGCCCCTAGCGTAGATTGAGCTGATGTTGTTACCAATGATATTATTATTGTTGCTGTTATACCAGAGGGTGATGCCATCCTGGTTGTTTGTGATGTTGTTACCCGTGATATTGTTACTACTGGAATACCATGAAAGGTGTATGCTAGCCCAGTTGTTTAAGCTGATATTGTTGCCTGTGATTATGTTGTTGCAACTGGAATCATAAAGTTCTATGCCATACCCGTTGTTCGAGATGGTATTGCCAGCGATGGTGTTGTGGTTTGAGAAAATTTCAATTCCATAATCATATCCATGTTGAATTGTAAATCCACTGATATTCACCCGATCAACAACGATAGAAACAACATTTGTATTTAAATCGCCATCAATAATAGTCGTATCCTTGTCCTCACCAACAAGACTAATAGATTTATTGATGACAATGTTCTCATAATAGGTTCCACTGGGAATGTATATTGTGTCACCATCAGAGGCGTTATCTATTAAACCCTGGATGTAGCCACGAGAACTAAAAGTTGTTATATTTGTCTTTTCTTTTTTAATTCCAATAGTTGACGGTATTACACCTGCTCCAACAAATAACAATATTATTCCAAAAACAAGTCCTTTCCTAAAAATATTATTTATCATTTTGCTTTTTCCTCCCTTTAAAATTAATTCTTCTCTTGAAATGTTTAATATTTTATTTTAATTTAAACCTTTCTATAATATATGCAATAAAATGATAAAAAAAACAATAAATTAAATACTATTTGTTATAGTGATTTTCATTTTTAAACAATTTTTATATGGAATTAAAAAAAAAGAAAAAAAAGAAAGTAATTTATACTATTTATTTTAGATTAGTTATTTCAATTCATCTGCCCAATTAAATAAATACTTTTCAATTTTTAAACTAAAATAATCTAAAAGAGGATCAAGATTTAAATACATTCGGATAAATTTGAATTGATTCCAAAAGTATATTATCCCTACATTATCAGAAAATCTAATTACCATATTAGCACTACCACCTAAAGTATCTCCTGCATGCCCCCCGCACCATTCTCCATTAAGATTAGTATTATTCCAAAACCACCATCCAAGTCCATAACGAAAAATATAATCCGTACTATTAGGATATTGGAGAGTGGTTATATTTTCAATTGTCTCTTTTTTAAGGATTCGAGTACCATTGTATTCACCGCCATTCATATACGCCAATAAATAATGTGATAAATCAAAAACCGTAGTATATAATCCACCATGCGCATCTGCCTTACTGTCTATAAAAGGCAGTTTAATATATAATCCAAATAATGTTGTATATGGTATCGCGATTTTATTATAGTCAAAATCAGAAAGATGAAAACCTGAATTATTCATATCCAACGGCTGAAAGATGTGTTCTTCACAATAATCAGCATAAGTTTGACCTGATAAAAGCTCAACTAAATAGCCCAGTATTTCCATTCCAACACTTGAATAATTAACATTTTCACCAGGGGCAAAATCTCTCCAGACTTTAGGATTGTATATATCCCCACCTGGAGTTACGTATTCTTTTAACCATTCATGAGGATAACCAAGAATAACAAAATATAAAGGGAAATCTACATATATATCTGATAAGCTTGATTGATGAGCTAGCAACATCCTAAAAGTTATATTAATATCAGGATATTTTGGATTTTTAAGATCAAATGGTAAATAGTTACTTACATTGTCATCAAGACAAAGATTATATGATTCATTTTCAATAAGTTGCATAATTGCGGTTGCTGTAACTGTTTTTGTAATAGAACCAGCAGGGTAAATAGTTTCGTTGGAAGCCTTTTTACTATTTTTTATATCATAAAATCCATAACCTTTGGATAATAAAATAGTATTATTTCTAATTATACAAATTGATAATGAAGGTACACGACAAAGTTTCATCAAAAGATTAATTTTTTGATCATAATTACTCTTAATTTGTTTTTCATCAATTTCATTTTTATTTACTTCTTGTTTGTTTTCTACAAAATCAGATTTAATAGCAGAATTAATAGGTACCGTAAGTAGTACAAAAACAGCTAACAAAACCCCAAAAAATATTTTCTTTTTCATCTTTTTACCTCCCTTATAAAACAATTCCTCTCTTGCAGCAAGTTATAGGTTATCTTGATTTAAATTTATTGAAAAAAATATTTGCAACAAAAAGATAATAAAATAATAAATAAAAATACAATTTGTACAAGGATTTACATTTCAATAATAGAGGAATTATGGGGTCTAGGAGTTTTTTGAGGGAGGAAGAAAAAACATGAAAAAGTAGGTTAACCCTAAAAATTCATATTAACTTCCGACCTAGACCCCGGCACGGTAACAAATTTTAATATTAAATATTTTCCTATCAAAATATTGCTTTCTTTTCGATATCAATCCATATCACCATTTTCAAAATTGATGATGAAGAATAAATAAAAAAAAGAGGAAACAATTGATTTTTTCTAAATAATTAATCAGGCCAACACTGCGGAATATCAACAGGCTTAAATCTCCATGGAAACATAATGATTGGTGCAAATAATCGGTATACTCTACGTCTTGGATGAAGGAAGGGTGAACCACTTATGGTCCCCCAATAATTCCGAGGTGCATATACGAACCCAAAGGTAATTGCTACAAGTATTCCAGAACTGTCATTATTCATATTATTGTCTGTAAAAATAGCTGTGCCTAAGCCTTCTTCCAGTGAATGAGTATTGTTTATAATGTTATTTCTAATGAATTCAGAAGGTACCAAACAACCAATAACCGAAACCCCTACTTTATTATATGAAACTGGAAGATTTTGTATAATAATGGATGATTCTCAATGAACCTCAATAGCAAATTATCAGTTAATCTGTTTCTTGGCATTGTTACTGATAATAGATCTGACCAATCACTTTCTCCACCAAAGATGTCCTTTGCTTTCACCTTGATTTGATAAGTTCCTTTTTCTGTCCATGTATGTTTTGCACTACCAGTTGCACCTGAAGCATAGGGTCCTACCCATCCACTGTTATTGCCGTCACCCCAGTCAAACCAATAATAGATTTGGTTTCCATCTGGATCAATTGTATTTGTTGTGTAAGTGTATTCAATATTTACCTTACCATTTGTTTTACCTTTTGGTTTGACTGGTTTATTTGGTGGTAGATTTTCTTCAACGATGTGAATTGTTAATGGATCTGACCAGTTGCTTTCACGTCTTCCATCATGAGCCTCAACCCGTATTTCATAATCCCCACCTTTTTTCCATATGTGGGATGCATTTACAATTGCCCCTGAAGTATAAGGGCCTATCCAACCACTATTTGTTCCATCATCCCAATCAAACAAATAATAGATGTCGCCCCCTTCAGGATCAGTAGTACTGCTGTTGAACGTATATTCTACACCAGACTCTCCTTCAACTGGTCCATCTGGTGTTGATGGTTTTTCAGGAGGCTCATTTGGCGTTCCAAAGGCGTAAATATACCCATCATAATTTGAACAAACATAGACATTACCATAAGCTACTGCAGAAGAACAATACGTACCATACATACCACCAAAAATATAATCCCAGATGATTTCACCAGTATATGCATCAAGACAAACAAATTTTGCTGGACTGCTAGGACCCCCTGAATTGATATATACTTTATCGTCAGCGACTGTAGCATCACTCCTTATCGGTGCTAGTTGTGGTGAACTCCAAATTAAATCTCCAGTATCAACATCTAGAGCATATACTATTCCGGCATCCGTAGGAAGATATACATGTCCATAAGCAACTGCAGGAGTAGAATAGTAAGAACCAATTGGATATGCCCATAACTGGTTCCCATTATCCGCATCTAAACAGTATAATTGATTAAAATTTGTATAAACTTTACCATTGAAAACTACTGGAGATGCCCAATCACATTTATCCGAAGAATTCCAGATTTCAGCACCTGTATCTGCATTCAAACAGTATAAAAACCATCCGTTGCCAATATATACTTTTCCATTGACAATAGCAGGAGTACAACCTGAATAGGGATGTAACGTATCAAAGACCCATATTTCTTCACCAGTTGTTGCATTCAAACAATAAAACCCTTCTTTATCCCCAGCAGAACAACCAAAATATAACTTATCATCAACTACCATTGGACTACCTTCACCATATGCTTGAACCTTCCATAAAATATCTCCGGTATATGCGTCATAACAATAAAGATAATAGTAAATTCCAAGAACATACACTCTACCGTTTGCAACAGTTGGAGATCCCGAGACTTCATCAGAAGGTTGATAAGTTTTCCATATTTCTGTACCATTAAAAGGATTTAAACAGTAAACATCTGCACCACCTTGTTGTCTAATACCAACGATGTATACTCTCTCATCTTTAATGGTAGGTTTTGATTCAACCCAATAGCCAATATCTTTGCTCCATAGAAGGGTGTCATCATCTGGAGCTAGAGAAGGTGAATATCCCGTGTTATTAAGGTCATGGCGAAACATCGGCCAATCATCATCTTGATTTAAAGACTTTGACACTTCCGAAGTATAACTTATGTAATCATAATTTAACTTATTTCTATTTTCATCAATCCCCATGACAGAGAAAGCAGTAGCTGTTATCAATAGCGTACATGTTAAAATTCCCACTATTTTCTTTTTCATAATTTTTTTACCTCCCTTCTAAAAAACTATTTCCTCTCTTGCAATAATGCATAGATTGTCTTGATTTAAATTTTACTTAAAAAATATATGAAACAAAATGATAAAAAAACAATATTTTAAACACTATTTGTTATTGTGATTATTCATTTCCAGTTAAATTAAAAGATAATCATCATAAACCACATTTGTAAAAAATTTAACTATATTATTTGATATATATATAATATTATGAATAAATTTATATACCATTATTTCTTCTTAATAGTAATGATATGCCCCTGCTGTAAACATTCAATACGTGATGATGCCCTAGTTTGCATATTTTGTAGCAGACCTATGGATTTATGAAATCTATTTTCATTGTTCTGAAAAATTTAATTATTATACTCGCCTATTAAATCCATAGTTTTGTTAAAATCACGATGAAGAATAAAATCAAAAAAAAGAAAAAAAGAGATTATGGGCTAATATAGCCCCATTAGATGTCGCAGTATTATAAGCATATTCGGGAATCGTTCTAAAAACCAATAAAATAAAGAGTTAAAAGTCGTCTTGTTTCTTGAAATAGGTATAGTTCTTGGAATAGTAATCTTTATTGTAGTTGAGTTGCTCTCATATCCCCATATATCTCTAGCTTTGGCAGTAATGGTATATGTTCCTTTTTTACTCCATTCATGGGTTATGGTTATTATTTCACTAGAATTATAAGGTCCTATCCAACCAGTATCATTGTTATCTCCCCAGACTACGAAATAGTAAACATCATTATCATCTGGATCTGTTGTAGTGATTTCATATGGAATAGTTTCTCCAACTTTTCCACGTGCTGGGCCAGTAATTATTGGAGCTTCTGGAGATTGATCTCCAGTTCTTATCTTGTATGATGACCAATCACCTTCATTATTATTAATATCTTTGGCTTTGGCTTTTATTTCATAGTCACCTGCTAAGTTCCACATATGTGTTTTTGCTACTTCTTCACCAGAAGGATAAGGTCCAAACCACCCAGTATTTGTCCCATCTCCCCAGTCAACATAATAGTATATTTCGTCTCCATCGTAATCTATTGCTTTAAATTTATATTCATATCCTACTCCAGGATTTCCAGATATAGGACCAGTAATGGTCGGTGCATATGGCGGTAATGAGGAAGATCCAAAGGCGTAAAACTTAGAACTTCCTGAAGCTCCTATATATACTCGACCGTTAACAACAGCGGGAGAAGAAGTAGTTCCTCCAATATTATACTGCCATATACTCTCACCTGTTTCAGCATCCAAGCATATCATCAAATCTCCAGAACTATAATAGACCTTATAATCAGCTACAGCAGGAGATGAATAGCTATCAAACCCGATCGAATTATTCCATATTTCTTCACCTGATTCAGCATCAAAACAATACATAGTATCAGCAGAATTTATATACACATTACCATAAGCAATTGCAGGAGACGCATGAATGTTCATAGAGAGATTAGAGATCCATATTTCTTCACCAGTTTCTGCATCTAAACAATAAATTTTATCATTAGACCAACCTCCCCCAATATAGAGTTTACCGTCATAGATAGCTGGAGATGAATATATTTCATGACCTATTGTATAATTCCATTGTTTTAAACCAGTTTCTGCATCAACACAGTAAACTTTGTGATCATAACTGCCAAAGTAGACCTTTCCTTGATAAACAGCAGGTGAGGAATCAATATCACTTCCAGCAGTAAACGCCCATATCTCATCTCCTGTCTCAGCATCGAAACAATAGAGCTTATTCCCACATGATCCAATATAGACTTTCCCTTCATAAACTGCCGGGCATGAATTAGAACCAGCAGTGATAGGAGCATCCCATATCGACTCCCCGGTTTTGCCATCTAAGCAATAGATATTATACCATTCGCCAGCGATATAGACCTTTCCATTTGCAACAGCAGGACCACCCCAAAACGTATCATATCCAGTATTGGAAACCCATATAGTTTGACCGGTTTCAGCATCAACACAATATACTTTTGCAGAATCGTATCCCCCAAAGTAGACTTTGCCATCAGCAACAGCAGGCGGTGAACGCACACAAATATCATTAATATTAATGGTCCATAATGTATTATTGGTTTCAGGTGCGTAACAAGTTGAATATCCAGTGTGCTGTAGGTCATGGCGAAACATAGGCCAGTCATCAAGTTAATTTAAAGGCTTTGAAACTTCCGAAGTATAAACTATGTTATCATAATTTATCCTATTCTTATTTTCATCAGTTCCTCCGACAGAAAAAGCAACAGCTGTTATAAATAGCGTACATGCAAAAATTCCTATCATTTTATTTTTCATAATTTTTTCTACTTCCAATTAAAAATATTTCCTCTCTTGTATTATGCTATATTTTACCTTGATTTAAATTTTATGGAAAAAATATATGCAACAAAATGATAAAAAAATATAAGTTAAACACCATTTGTTTTGTTTAAATTTTAAAGAAAATTTAGTTTAAAAGGTTAAATGTTGATTGTTACTCCTAGTTTTTAAGATAAACATAATCATCTTAATAGATAGAAAAATCATTGTTTCGATTTTTTTGTTGGCAATCTCTACATATATCATAGAGACTTCCATCTTTTAAATTTATAAAACTGTTGACGCCCAAGTTTAACCCACACACAGGACATTGTTTTATTAACATAAAAAAGGGATGATCAATTCAGAATAATAAAATCTGTTTATAAATCATTGAAAGTAAAAAATACTTCTTTTTGTCTCCTGTTGTTTAAGATAAGGATAAGAATAAAAAAAGAATGTTGAATCCCTAAATTTATAACTGTATTCTAATATTTGGGTATTCTATGGCTGTATATAATAGTGAAATAAACATTAAATCCAAAGGTGAGAATGACATAATAGACATAACAGATCATGTCCAGAAAGTAGTATCTGAATCCAAATTAAAAGAAGGTATATGTCTAATATTTATATTAGGATCTACAGGTACATTATCCACTATAGAATATGAAAACGGATTAAAACATGATTTTCCCAAGATATTAGAGAAGATAGTACCCAAGAATCTAGAATATAAACATCATTTAACATGGGGAGATGATAACGGAAGAAGTCATTGCAAAGCAACTCTTATGGGGGCAAGTCTTACAGTACCATTTCAGAATAGAAAAATATTACATGGAACATGGCAGCAGCTAATATTTATGGAATTAGATACAAGACCACGTAATAGAAACTTAATTGTGCAATTAGTAGGTGAATAAGCAGTTTTTTCTTTTGCTGAATTAATAAACAAAAAATATTATTAACAAAACATAACACGATTAATGTAGTAATGTTTATATAATAAAACCAAAAAGTAAAAAATAATCATAAATTGTAAAATTATATAAAAGTCTACTTATTTGTAATATCTATTATATCAACTTCAGCCTTTGTTTTGATATTAATTTCATCATAATAAACACTCATTTAATAATTCTCCTTTGTATATCTAAAATTTAATTTTTATTCCAGCAGCATTTCTTTTAAAAATACCAAAATCTTCAATGTTTTTTAACATTTTTTCATCAAAAACAGGGCCTTCTTTACAAACTCTTAATCCCTTTCCAACACAACATTGTCCACATATGCCTATTCCACATTTCATATATCTTTCTAAAGAGGCTTGAAAAGAAATATCTAAACAAATTTCATACAACTTTTTCATCATCAACTCAGGTCCACATGTCAATACAGAATCAAATCTATTTTTCTTGATAAGATCTTTTGCAAGATCTGTTGCTAAACCCTTAAAACCTTTTGAACCATCATCTGTTGTAACGTATATTTCTAAATCAGATTTTTTAAGTCTATTTTCAAAAAATAGTTCATCTTTATTTTTTGCACCAAGAATAATAGATGTTGATATTTTTTTGTTAAAAATTTCTTCAGCAACAGGTGCAATCATTGCAATACCAGTTCCGCCAGCTACTAAAAGTATCTTTTTTCCTTCTATTTTGAAACCGTTACCATAAGGGCCTCTAACACCAATTTTGTCCCCTTTTTTTAATTCAAATAATGCTTTTGTGGCATCACCAACTTTTTTAAAAGTAATACCTTTAATGTCTTTTTCTAAATAGGAAACACTCATTGGTATTTCATCAATACCAGGAATCCATATCATAAAAAATTGTCCTGGTGTTATGTCACCTAAATATTCAAACATTAATGTTTTAACATTAAAGGTTTCTTCTGTTGTTTTAGTAATCTTTGTGATTTTTGGATAATTCATAAATGTGCTGCTCCAATAATTTCTGATAAATCATTATATCCTTGTTTTATCATCCATTTTTCTATCTCATCGCAAATAAATTTGAATATTTCAATGCCTCTGTAGTAAATTCCTGAACCGATTTGAACAGCTGAAGCTCCTGCCAAAAAGTATTCAATTGCATCTTCTCCAGTAGATATACCACCTACTCCAATTACGGGGATATCAATATTTTTTGATATCTCATATACACATCTTATACCTATAGGTTTTATTGCTTTACCAGAATATCCTCCTATTTTGTTTGATAAAACAGGCATTTTTAATTCAAGATCTATTTTCATTGCTTTTACTGTATTTATAGCTACTATAGCATCAGCATTTCCTGCCTCAGCTGATTTAGCTATATCAATAATATTTGTTATATTTGGTGATAATTTTACAAAAACGGGTATTTCTATTTTATTTTTTACTTTATAAGTTATATCTTTTACTAGTTTTGTATCAGAACCTACTTCTAGCCCATAACCTTTTGCATGCGGACAGCTTAAGTTTAATTCTACAGCATCTGCACCAAATTGTTGTATTTTTTCTGCAAGTTTTACAAATTCTTTTTCATTTTTACCAAAGATACTTCCAATAACTGGAACATTTAATTTTTTTAATTCAAGTAATTCTTCTTTAAAAAAATCTATTCCAGAATTTGGTAAACCCATGGCATTTAAAATTCCATGTTCTAATTCAACCACTGTTGGATTAAGGTAACCATCGCGTGGTTTTAAACCTATAGATTTTGTTACAATTGCTCCAGCACCAGAATTAAAAATACGTTGCATACTACCTGCATCTTCATCCATAATACCTGATGCTAAAATAGTTGGATTTTTAAGTTTCAAAGAGGCGATATTTGTGGTTAAATTTACCAGATTAACACCTCAACCTTAAAGTAAAAACTAGTATATAAAATCATTATTTACTTTTTTTACAAAGAATAATTAAAAAATAGTCCTTTACAGTTTATGAATTATTATGTATTTAATTACAAAATGGTTTGGAACATTTCTTTACAATAAAAATGGTGTAAAGGAAAAAATTCTATTTCCAAAAAACATAAAATCAATATCTAATAGAATGCTTAAAATAAAAAAAGATGAGATATTAACAGAGGAAAAAAAAATTTCAGAAAACGTCAAAAAAATAATAGTAAATGAAAAAAGATTAAAAGATCTTGGAGAATATAAACCCAAAGATCCATTTTTTAAAAAATTTGAGATTAATCCTGATGAGTTTGGTTTTTCTCATGAATTGTTACAAAAAGCTACCTTGATTGTTACTGAAGAGAAAGTAGAGGAAGAGTTAGCATCCGAAGATCTGCAAATTATTCAGATGATAAATACACTGGATGATTTCATTCAAATTTCAAATTTATTATCTGAGCGTCTTGAAAGTTGGTCCGTAATTCCAACTCCAAATGAAAAAACACAACCTCTTAAAAATGCTTTATTTACTATTAATGAAGAAATAAAATCTTTAGAAAAACAAATTGAAAATGATATGAAAAAAGTAGCTCCTAATGTAACTAATCTTGCTGGTTCATTAATTGGTGCTCGTTTAATATCTATTTCTGGTGGCATAAAAAAACTTGCAATGTTACCCTCATCCACAATACAAGTACTTGGTGCTGAAAAAGCTCTTTTTAGATTTAAAAAAGAAGGCGGTAAACCTCCTAAACATGGTGTTATTTTTCAGCATCCATATATTAATAAAAGTAGTAAAGATATTAGAGGAAAAATTGCTAGAACTTTTGCTGCGAAGATTGCTATCGCAGCTAAAGCAGATGCTTTTACAAAACGAGATATAACAAATGAGTTAAAGAAAAATCTTAACAATCGTATAAAAGAGATTACAAACGTATAAAAAACATATTTTTTCTGATTTCCTAAAGTATACTAATATTTCATAATACATTAATAGAAGTATCATAATACCATAATTTTGAGAAAAAATGCATAGATATAAGGATAATTTACAGATAATTTTTAGAGATTTAGGTAACGTTCTTATAATGGTAGGTATTGTAAATCTTCTTCCAATTTTTATTTCATTATTTTTTGCAGAATATGGTGAGATTTTTTGGATTTTTGTAACAACAGGTTTATTGTTGGTTACAGGAGGTTTACTAAGATTAATAGGCAGAAAAACAAAAGATGATACACTGCTACGTCATGCTGTTGTTATAGCTGCTCTTAGCTGGATAATAATACCGAGTATAACAGCAATACCTTTTATTTATATTACCCATGTAGATTTTTTAAGTGGACTTTTTGAAACTATGTCTGGATGGACAACTACTGGATTGTCCATGTACTCTGGATCTGAAGAAACATTATCTCATACAATTCTATTTTATAGATCGTATCTTCAGTGGCTCGGCGGAATTGGCATGGTTGTATTAACAGTTACTATACTGGCAAGACCCGGCACTGGTGCTTTTATTCTATATTACTCCGAAGCTAGAGAAGATAGGATAAAACCAAATATACGTAATACATTGTACTCAATTTGGTGGATATATTTTTTAGTTACTGGTTTAGGTATTATCCTACTTTTCATATTTGGTATGCCTTTATGGGATTCATTAAATCACACAATGGCTGCTGTATCCACTGGTGGTTTTGGCATTAAAAATACTAATTATGCAGCATATCCTAGTATACCTATCGAGGCTATTACATCTATTCTAATGATATTTGGAGCTACATCATTTTTTGCTCTTCACAAGTTATTTACTGGAAAAATACATAGATTTTTTCAAGATGTACAAGTTAAAACATTGATTTTTCTATATATAATGGGGGGAGTAATATTAACTTTAATGAATTCTTCATTTTATAATGGAAATATTACTACATCGTTTAGATACTCTGCTTTTCAATATATTTCAGCTGAAAGCACAACAGGATTTTCAAACGCTAATTTTTTAGCTTGGAATCCAGATGCAAAACTTATCTTAGCATTTTCTATGATAATTGGTGGTGCTGCTGGAGCAACATGTGGTGGTATAAAAGCTATTAGAGCAGCACTACTTGCAAAAGGGTTAAGTTGGAGAATAAAAAAATTGTTAGCTCAAAAACGTAGAATTTTTGTATACAATCTAGGAGGAAAAAATCTAACTAAAGAAAGCCAATCCACTATCGTTAATGAAGCGGCAATAATAGGCTTTTTATGGATGATATGCCTTGCCATTGGGATTTTTATTCTAATGTGGACCACAACGGGTTATACAACAGAAGACATTATTTTTGAGGTTTGTGCTGCTCAAGGAAATGCCGGTCTATCCACAGGAATAACAAATATAGCAATGGATCCTATTGCTAAAACTATGTTGGTAATTGGTATGTACATTGGAAGACTAGAAATAATACCAATCCTTGCAATGTTTGTAGCTATAATTCATCGTCGTTAAAGAAAGGATATAAGAAAAAAATAGATGAAAAAAAATTTTATTCATTTTCTTTTAATATCTTAAATTGTTCATCTTGTAGTTTTTTAATGTAAAAATCTAGCTGTTGTATTGCTGTTAAAAGTTTATAAATTTCTTTATCTCCAGGTGATGTAGGAACCAAGTCTTGAGGACTTGCTTCTTTCTTTTTATGAAAATCAGATTGTTTGTATTCATTTTGGAGAATTTCACGTGCATGCTTAAGTGTTTTTATTTTTTCTGTAAGTTCACTAATTTTCTCCATTCCATCTATCCCTCCATATTCAAAATTATTATTGTAATATATTTTGTACTAAAATACTTTACTTAAAACAAAGCATCTTTAAACCAGTCTTGTTATCATCTTTCCTTTTTGCATTTATATCTGTTTTGAGTAATACAATTTCAGCTGTAACACTTACTATACCTTCGAAAAAATGACCTCCTAATACGCTCTTTCTTTCGTCACCTAAAACAGCATGCATATGAATTATATATTCGCTGTCTTCATTGCATATGTTTCCGTTCAATGATAGAATTTCGAGAGGTTTATTAAAAATTTCTTTAGTATAGTTTCCTTTTTCTTTGAAGTAACCTAGCTGAACTTTTTTAAGCTGGCCTATCCCAGATATAATTATGGCTGTTTTAACTTCATGGATCTTACATGCATCTTTAATTTGTGTATTTACGTCTTCATCTGTAAAAAGTCGTAAAAAAATTATATTTTCCTTCTCTTTACTCTGCATAATATCCTTCCTTTAATTGTAAGTAAACAAGCTTAAACATATAAAGATGAATGTGAATTAAGTTTTAAAATGTCAAAAAACAAAGATATAGAAAAAATACGTAATTTAGTCAAAAATTGTAAAAAATGTATTTTACATAAAACAAGAAATAAAACTGTTGTTGACAAAGGTTCTTTAAATGCAAAAATAATGCTTATTGGAGAGGCACCTGGCCATAATGAAGATATTCAAGGTCGTCCTTTTGTAGGAAAAGCAGGAAAGATACTTGATGAGTTGTTAAATTCTATAAATTTGAAAAGAAGTGATGTGTTTATTGCGAACATTCTAATTTGTAGACCGCCAAAAAATAGAAATCCTTTAAGATCTGAGATTAATATGTGTAAAAAATATCTTGATATGCTGATTAAAATAATTCAACCTAGGATTATTGCACCTATGGGTAATTTTGCTAATTTTTATATATTTAAAAAATTTGGTTTAAAAATTGATAAAATTAGTAATATTCATGGAAGAATCTATCAAATTAACAATATCTATGGTATTATTAGAATAATACCTCTTTATCATCCTGCTGTTGCCACTTATAATATTAATACAAAAAAGACTTTATTTGAAGACTTTAAATTAATAAAAAAAGTTCTAAAAGAATATTAATTGTTTTAGTTAATAGCAAAATGTTTTTAACCATTCTTTATATATTTTGAGTCCATGTATGAAATAAATTGGAATATGCTAGATGCCGCAACAAAAAAAGTATGGCGGGTAAAAGGTATTGTTATTTTTGGATTAATTTGGCTACTTATTGGAGTATCAATTATTTTAGCATGGTATTATACTCCTGTTTCAGAACCAAATAGGGATGTTTCACTATGGATTTTCATGATTGTTACAATTTTTTTCTTAGTTATATTTGTAATCTATAATCTTTGGATTATAATGTATTATCCAAGATACAGATATGCCCTAGGAAAAGAAGGAATACTTATTAATCGAGGAATATGGTGGAAATATAGAAGAACAATACCATATGCCAGAATTCAGCATATAAGTATTGATCAAGGACCATTTGAACAAATTTATGGGATATATAGAGTTAATTCATATACAGCGGGAACGGGTTCAATGGGAGGGGCAAGTGCAGGAAGTGCTGTAACAGGGCCAGAAGGCCAGATATTAGGAGTGAGAACTCCTGAGCCTCTTAAAGAGCAGATAATGAAATGTATTATGCAATCACGATTAGGAAATGGTGTAACTGACATAAATAGTAGTAGAGTATCAGCTGAAATATTAGATGAGCTGCGAGCTATAAGGCAAGTTCTTGAAAAAAAATAAGAAATTTTAATACAAATTTTTTAATTAATAACAAATAATTTATATCTGAAACGATAACATAATACTTTCTATTTAATATTATAAGAAATACATATAAAAAAATATTATTTTCAAACTCTATATTTTCAGGTATAAATAAAGTTATAAAGCATCATTTGTTTTTAATATTGAGGATTTAATGAGGGCGGTATATGCAAAACTACGATGTTGTTGTAGTTGGTGCTGGTCCTTCTGGTTCAACTGCTGCAAAGTTTCTATCAGAAGATGGAATAAAAGTTCTTCTTGTTGATAAAAGTAAATTCCCAAGAGATAAACCTTGTGGTGGAGGTATACCAGTTAGAACACTAAAGAAATTTAAATATATAGAGGAAAAAAATTTAATTGAATCTTATTCATATGGAGGATGCCTTCATTCAACTTCACCTAAATGTACGTTGGAAATGCCAAAAAATAAACCACTCATTGGCATGGTTCTTAGAAAAAAATTTGATTACGGATTAGTAAAATTAGCTATTGAAAGTGGTACAACATTTTTTGATAAAAAAACAGTTCAGAATATCAATATTCTAGATAATAAAACCAAGATCAAGTTTTCAGATAATTCAGAAATTGAATCACAAATGGTTATTGGCGCAGATGGTGTTTGGAGTACAATTGCAAAACAAAGTAAACTTAGAACTACTAATATAGATTTTGGCATGTGTCTTTTTCAAGAAATTCCTATAAGCACTGATATACTTGATGAGTATTATAATAAAAAAAGAATTGCACATGCATATTTAAAAGTACAAGATCTTGTTGGCTATGGATGGATATTTCCAAAGAAAAAACATCTCAATATTGGGATTTGCGAATTGGAATCTCATGAAGATAAATCAAGAACAAAAGTAAATTTAAAAGATATATTTAGTAATTTTATAGAAATTCTAAAACAAGATGAATTGATTCCTAAAAATATTAGTTTTGAAAGATGCAGAGGAGCTGCTTTGCCCCTTAGACCTTTAAATAAGACTTATACAAATAGAGTTATTCTTTGCGGCGATGCAGCTGGATTAATAAATCCAGCAACTGGTGAAGGTATAGATTATGCTATGTCATCAGGTCAGATTGCTGCAAATGTTATTATTGATGCATTAAAAGCAAATGACATGAGCGCAAAATTTTTATCAAAATACGAGTCGATTTGGAAAAAAGATTTTGGTA
>Ga0153916_10000535_pt1 | contig 25567 bp, 18 predicted proteins | sample Opewatmetagenome_FD_109642 | JGI IMG/M metagenome (GOLD analysis project Ga0153916, IMG submission 109642) | Freshwater wetland microbial communities from Ohio, USA - Open water 3 Core 3 Depth 4 metaG | ecosystem: Environmental > Aquatic > Freshwater > Wetlands | place: USA: Ohio, Lake Erie...
GCAAAAGCGCATCTGATTTTTTATCCATAACTCACCGCCTTTGAACCTATTGAAAGGCTCGATGTAAACCGAGCTCTTCCAATAATCACCAGTCATCAATGGAGTAGTGATCTGACTTAAGTAAATTCATATTGGAGCTCGGGTAATATTTCACCAGCCAGTAAGCCCAAACTTTGTTTCAATGCCTGACGACCATAATGCAAGCGGGATTTTACCGTTCCCACAGGAATGTCAAGGATCTCAGAAATTTCTTGTAAGGATAGGTCGTTGATGTAATAAAGAACAACCACTCCTCGGTGGGAAAGTGGCAGCGATGAGACCGCTTGTTGTACTTGCCGCCAGGAGTCATCCATTTCTGCCTGGTAAGCAGGGGTATCCTTGCGCGTACCTGCCAGCCAATCGGCCACGTCCTCTAACGGACGTAGCCATCGCTGTCGCCGTTTGACCCAGGTATATGACAGGTTGGTTGTCATACGATATAACCAGGGTTCAAGAGGTCTGCTTGGGTCAACGTGACTAGCGAAACGATGCAAACGCAGGAAGACATCATGCAACAGATCTGCTGCTGCCTCGGAATCTCCAGTGATTGCTATAGCAGTGCGGAAAACCAATCCCCGGTGACGGTCGTAAAGAACACCCAATGCTTCGAGACTGCCAGCTTGCAAGCTGATGATCAATTCAGAATCTGAAATCGCTTCCATCTTCACCGCACCGATTGACATGCCCGCTTCCTTGTTTATTCTACTCCATTGACACAGAAATGGTTCAAAGATAGTTTATTAGAAAGACGAAAAACCACACAGGATAGATCCAAACCCGGTGGGTAATTAAGCTCTTTTCAAGTATTCGACTTATAAAACATACTGCAAAATAGATTATACATCATTCTGCAATAATTAACCTGCTTTTTATAACCAGTAATGCTTTACATTAGTCATATTCATCCTGACTCAGGCGCATTTTTACATAGGAGGCATAGCGTTCAGGATGAACTTCTCCCCGTTCTAACGCTGCCAATACCGCGCAACCAGGTTCATGTGTATGGGTGCAGTCATTAAACTGGCAGGCACCCACCAATCCACGCAGCTCAGGGAAGTAACCATCAAGTTCCTCCGGACGGATATCCCATAATGCCATTGCTTTAAGACCTGGCGTATCTGCCACATAACCTCCACCCGATAATGGGAATAATTGGCGCACGACGGTCGTGTGCCTACCCTTCTTTGTCATTTGGCTTACTGAGCGTACCGCTAAACCAAGCCCTGGCTGAATGGCATTTAATAGGCTAGATTTGCCTGCCCCTGACGGACCAGCAAAGACCGAAAGCTTTCCCTGGAGCCTCTCAGCCAATACCATCAACCCAACTCCACTTTTAGCCGATGTATAGATGAGTGGATATCCCAAGGGTTCATAATAGGAAAACAGTTCCTCTGCACGAGTAAGACCAACTAAATCCACTTTATTTGCCACGATCAAAACCGGGATATCTTGCTTTTCAGCCACCACCAAAAAGCGATCCAACATTCCCGGCCGCAGTTCTGGTCTGGCACAAGCAAAAACAAAGACGGCTTGGTCTGGATTGGCGATGATGATCTGTTGGTATTCTCCGCGTGGGGTTGGAGCTATACGAGAGAGTAGATGTTGCCGCGTTTCAACCGCTTCAATCATCCCAGTTCCGTCTGCTAGTGGTGATACCTGTACCCAATCACCCACCGCTATAATATCCCCCAAGCGCTTGCCTTGCTTCAGCCTGCCGCGTAATCGACAAGTGATACTACCCGTTTCGGTCTCAACGGCATAAAAACCAGACTGGGAGCAAATAATCAAGCCACGCAAGCTAATTAAGTATCTCTATGGGGCTGGGGTTTCAGTCACTTCCGGTGTGGCTGTTTCGGTCACTTCCGGTGTGGGGGTGGCTACCACGCCTATCTGCGCTTCCCAAGGATAACGCATCTGTGGACTGCCCAGGAAATAAATTTCCAGGACGCGCCTGAAGATTGGGGCTGCTACCACCGAGCCTTCGCCCCCATTTTCCACCAAGACGGCTACAGCGATATCGGGGCGATTTTCACGTCCGGCAAAAGTATAACCCGCAAACCAAGCGTGTGGGTCGCTGTAACCCGATTCTGCCGTTCCAGTTTTCGCCGCCACCGGGATACCCGTGCTGCTGACGAAGCTGTTAAGGCCATATGCGCTGGTGCGATATGCCGTCCCCCGTGGGTTCATGACTACACTGACCATGGCCTCCTGGACGATCGATAGATTTTCTGGTGAGACGGGTAAAGTTCCGCGCACGGTGGGGGTAAATACGTAAGTTGGATCACCGACTACAGGTACAATTCGGTCAATGACGTGGGGTGTGTAAAGCGTTCCACCATTACCCACTGCAGCAATAAAATCCGCCACCTGAAGGGGAGTGATTAACGTATTGCCTTGAGCAATCGCCAGATTAATCGCATCCACCTGGCTGGTTGGGTCAGGTATTTGGCCCGCAGCATCTCCTATCTCGATCCCAGTCGAGCTACCTAAACCGAACCCACGTGCCATATCCGAAATGGCAGTAAACATGCCCCGATTATAAAAATCCAATCCAATATGCCAGAAGAAGGGATTACATGAGCGCATTAAGCCTTCGGGCAAGGTAAGCCGGCCGCTGGCCTGCGTCTTTCCATCTTCCAGGTAATGATCATATGTCCAGTCATGCGGCTCCATGCCCGTAAGCTCGGTGAAAAAGTAACCACAATCGTATTCAGTATCTTTGGTATACAACCCACTCTGCAACGCAGCCGACATAGTCACAATTTTAAAGACTGACCCAAGTGGGTATAAGCCTTGGGTTGCCCGATTGAGCAATGGAGTGGTTGGGGCATACAAATCATTGATCAAATAGCTGTAATTGTAGTTGGCTGGCTCGAACAAATTGGGGTTAAAACCGGGGGACGAGAGCATCGCCAGTACCTTGCCAGTATCCCGCTCCAAGACAACGATGGCACCTGACATGCCCGCACTAAGGGCGTTACTTCGTTGCAGACCAAGCTGTAAGTCATAATCAAGGGTGGTATAGACTGCCTCTGCAGGCTGAGGTTCTTTGGCCGCAAGCTGGGTGATGATATTTTTATTAGGATCGACTACGTATAAGATTCCACCCCGCACACCTGCGAGTGATTTTTCGGCGTAATATTCCAGCCCACCACGCCCCACCCGTTCATCAACCCGGTAACCCAGACGTTTGTAATAATCAACTTCATCCGGCTGGATCAGGCTCATATACCCCAATACATGTGCAGAAATTCCATCATCAAAATAATAGCGAGTACGAAATGGTTGCAGGATGACCCCGGAGTAGCCTGCAAGCACTGCTTCACGTGGAGCAAGCGCATCCACGGATATATCAGCGACAGGCAGATAATATCCAAATGGCCGCCAGGCTTCAATCATCCCAGATAATGTCTCCGGATGGACACCTGTCAAACGGTAAATTTCACCAAGCAGTCCATCTTCCTGGTTAGGATCTACTGCAGCAGTATCTAAACCAATGGCGACGGCATCCGCCTGAGCGACCAGGGCGCGCCCATCACTGGAGTAAATATTTCCCCGCGATGGGATTCGATAGTCCATCAGTAGATTATTCCCACCTCGCAACTCAGGTAGGATCAATAAGTCGTCCCACTGGATCCGCCATCCACCGTTTTCCAGGCTCAGATTCATCATTGTCTCGCGTTCAATATCACCGACAAGGATGCTGTGCAAGATTACTTTATAGCCTACCTGGCCACTCTCCGGATTTTTCAAGGAAGACAGAATCTCATAATCCCAGCTGCTCAGGGCGGCTTCATTAGCCACGCCTTGGTAACGGGCAGTGAAATCGGCTTCATTGATTGCATCCTGACTGACTTTGGTTAACAAGGCATACATGGCGGGATATTCTTCCGCCTTCCAATGGTCAAGATAGGATTGTGCCACTTCCCGGGGGTCTGGCACGCTAGTGGTCTCGACTTGTGGTTCAGGTAGGGCGGATGTAGGGGATGTAGTTATAGTCGATGGTTGGGTAGACAACAGTGTAGGCTGGCTGCATCCAAGCAGGATGAATGCCATCAAAACAAGGATCAAAAGACGAATTTTCATAACTTAATAAATCATTCTTTTCGAGGAGACTCAAAATCAATCAGCTACAAGCAAAATCTCAGGTTTATTCGCGTAAAACCTGCTGGAAGACCGGACAATCATACTCAAGAGCAGCTTGACAAGCCCGGGGGACATCCACGGTCGTGGTTATGCCTAAATGGGTTAAGCTGCGAGACAGGTGACATAGTGGCAAACCCATCACATTCGCAAAACAGCCCTGCAATCTTTCGACAGGGTGAAAGCCGGCATGTTGAATGGCATAAGCGCCAGCTTTATCCAATGGGTCGCCACTGGATACGTATGAATCAATCTCTTCATCACCATAATTTCGCATCGGAACATCCGTGGCGCACAAATCGGATCGGATTGTACCATTCTGGGTGCGCAAGATTGAAATCGCGGTGAAGACCTGGTGGGTGTGCCCGCGTAAGCTACGCAGCATCTCAACCGCTTCATTTTGATTGCCAGGTTTGCCTAAAATCTCGGTTTTTCCACTCGCATCGCGGTCAATAACAGCTGTATCAGCTGCAATAATCACACCATCAACCCCTGCCTGGCTGCCTGCTCTAAATGCTTTGCTTTTGGCAATCCGTTTTACATATTCCACTCCGTCTTCATTTGACAAAGGTGCTTCATCTACCTGCGATGGCAGGAGGGTATACTCCCATACGACAAGGGATAGTAACTCTTTCCGGCGAGGAGAATTGGAGGCTAAATAAAGCTTTGGATCAACCCTTGTTCCAGCAATCATATCCGGCGATTCTAACACACTCTCACACTGGTTCTTTCCCTGAAGGCGTTGTAAAATGAGAGCACGGTTATTTAATTAGTGCTTTTAGGAGTTGCTGATGCGTGAATTACAAGAACGGATCATGCGCGAGGGAAAAAACCTGGGTAATGGCATCCTCAAAGTGGACGGGTTCATTAACCATCAAGTGGACCCAATTTTGATGGATGCCTGTGGGAGAGAGCTGGCACGTCGTTTCAAGGAAATCGGAGCAACGAAGGTATTGACTGCTGAAATCTCTGGTATCGCTCCAGCGGTATCTACCGCTTATCATCTCAAACTGCCTGTCGTGTATGCCCGCAAGCACAAGCCAATTACCATGCCCGATCAAGTCTTCCTCACCCTCAGCCCATCTCACACGAAAGGGCGTATGGTTGAATTGATCATTTCACCGGAATATCTGGGGGACGGAGAGCGCGTTATCATAATTGATGACTTTCTGGCAACCGGTGCTACCATCCTGGGGTTGGTACGCTTGGCTCAAACCGCAGGCTCCACCATTGTAGGAGTAGGAACACTGATCGAAAAAACCTTTGAGGGCGGTCGGCAAGCGTTATATTCTCTGGGGGTGCCGATCGAAGCCCTGGTACAAATAACCTCAATGGAAGGTGACAAGATCATATTTGCCTCAGAAGAGGGGTAATGGACGCGATTGCAGTCCTCGATTTTGGCTCCCAATATGCACAACTAATCGCCCGACGGGTGCGCGAAGCACACGTATATTGCGAGTTATTCCCATGGAATACCTCACAAGACAAAGTAATGTCGCTGAAACCCAAGGGCTTCATCTTATCTGGTGGACCTGCGTCAGTCTATGACCCTGGAGCACCGTATATCCCGGCATATATCCTTGAAAGCGAACTACCAATATTCGGAATCTGTTACGGGATGCAAGCACTCACCTATATATTAGGTGGTGCAGTGGCTGCCTCAACCAAACATGAGTATGGTCCTGCTGAAGTAGAGACGATTCGTGCCAATCCGCTTCTACCTGAAGTCAAGCGATCGGTTTGGATGTCACACGGCGATCGTATCGAGCGACCACCAGAAGGATTTGTCACACTTGCCAGCAGTGCCAACTCGCCCTTTGCGGCAATTGGGGATTTAGACCGGTGTTGCTTTGGTGTTCAATTTCATCCTGAAGTACGTCACACGCAAGGTGGAAGTGAGATTCTACGCCGGTTTGCGGTTGAGATTTGTGCTGCTCGACCTGATTGGACGCCTGAATCCATCATAACAGAAGCAGTAAACCGCATACGATCACAGGTCGGCAAGAAACGTGTTTTATCGGCCGTGAGTGGTGGGGTAGATTCCAGTGTGGCGACAACTTTGGTTTATCGTGCCGTAGGAGACCGGCTGGTGGCTGTATTCGTGAATAACGGTCTCCTTCGTCTGGGAGAATCTGCACAGGTGGTGACGGTTTTTCAGAGCACAATGGGGGCTGAACTGGTTACAGTAGATGCGGTTGATGATTTCATGAATGCCCTCCGAGGTGTCATTGACCCAGAACAGAAAAGGCGTGTGATTGGGGAGAAATTCATTCGCATATTCGAGGCTCAGGCACGCCAGCTTGGCGAGCCGCAATACTTGGTCCAAGGAACGATTTACCCGGATGTGGTCGAATCCAGTGCTCCCGACCGAGCCCAAGCCGCAAGGATCAAGAGCCATCACAACGTTGGTGGTTTACCAGAAGGCATGAACTTCGAATTGGTGGAACCCTTGCGTTATCTCTTTAAAGACGAGGTGCGCCAGGTGGGCGAGGCTCTCGGACTTCCTCATGCGCTCGTATGGAGGCAGCCTTTCCCGGGACCCGGGTTGGCTGTTCGCTGCCTGGGAGAGGTAACACCACAACGTTTGGATCGTTTGCGACTTGCTGATGACATATTCACCAGTGAGCTTGCGACAGCTGGTTTGTTGCGCATGGATGAAGAGGAAGGCACCGCGCAGGCTTTTGCGGTGTTGCTGCCCGTGCGTTCTGTGGGAGTGATGGGTGATAACCGTACTTACCAGGAAACAATTGCTTTACGCGCCGTCACCACTGACGATTTTATGACTGCGGATTGGGCACGTTTGCCCTACGACCTGCTGGCAAGAATCGCCAACCGGATTGTCAATGAAGTAGCCGGGATCAACCGGGTGGTCTATGATATAACCAGTAAACCACCTGCGACTATTGAATGGGAATAGAAACTTGGATAGATATTTTTACCAAAAGTGGATCGAACAAGCAACCAATATACCATTATTTCGTATAATAGAATAAGGCTCAAGAGAGGAGAATACTATGGATTTTGGATACGTACTAAAACGGGCGTGGCAGATCATCTGGAAATTCAAGGTATTATGGATTTTCGGTATATTAGCCAGCTGCGGGCAAGCCAGTGGTTCGGGAGGAAGCAACTCTGGATATCGTTTTTCAATCCAGGAAAATAATCCATCGCCACAAATAGAACGGTTCTTTTCTCAGCTTGACCCCGCGGTCATTGGGATGCTGATTGTGATTGGCATCATCGTCGTCCTTGCCCTCATCGTCCTTGCCATTTTATTAGGAACCGTCGGACGGGTTGGATTGATCCGCGGGACGGTGAAGGCTGAACAAGGTGCTGAACATCTCACATTTGGCGAGTTGTGGCGTGAAGGTCTGACTTATTTCTGGCGCGTGTTTGGATTAAACTTAGTGATCGGGTTGATCATCGTGGGGGTGATCCTAGGTATATTAATCATTGGGGCGATCCTCACCGGGCTTACCTTAGGACTGTTTTTGCTATGTTTGATCCCCGTCATCTGTTTGATCATTCCAATCATGTGGGCTGTTTCAGTGATCATTGAGCAAGCGAATGTAGCCCTGGTCGTGGAAAACCTTAGCATTACCGATGCGATAAAACGCGGCTGGCAGGTGGTATGGGATAATATCGGCACCATGATTGTGATGTCGCTTATCCTGATTTTAGGTGTTGGGATCATCGGCGGAATAATCATCGGCTTGCCTTTGCTCGTCGTAGCTGCTCCGGCGGTTATCGGTGTGACGACTGGTACCACAGATGCCATTCGAAACGGATTGATCGCCTCTGGATTACTTTTTATAGTCTACCTGCCGTTTTTACTCGTGTTGAGTGGTATCCTACGGGCTTATACCTCATCTGCCTGGACGCTTACCTTTCTGCGCGTAACTAACAAGCCCTCACAGCCACAGCTTGAGGCACCTGGTACACCGGAGAATATTGAGACACCACCTGCCCAGGTGTGACCACTGGTATAACCGATAAATTATAGAAAACCCCTTGTAACGCAAGCTAAACTCTTGCGTTACTTTTTTATTGGATAGGCTTTTAATCTATAGCTTAAACGTTAATATTCAATCGAGATTATAATTAATATGATTGTAGTGTTCTGATAATTTAATATGGGTTCGCAAATGGAGAAGCCAAAACAGATGAATTGATTAAATTGGTATCTCAAAAGACCGGTTTATCGTAAGATAAAGCCAAGGTGGCTGTTGAAACGGTTCTTAACTTTCTTAAAAAGAAATTACCACCCACGATCGCTGGACAACTCGATGCGATAATTGCGGGTGGAAGCCTTCCGGACAATCTAACCAAAGGCCTTGGGAACTTGTTTGGTGGAAAAAAAGAAACTACAAAAAAAGGAGAGGAAAAATGGCTAAGATCATTGATGTTGAAGGGATTGGAACCAAATATGCCGATAAACTTGTTAAGGCAGGCGTCGGCACTACCGATGCATTGTTGAAGGCTGGTGCAACACCTAAGGGTCGCAAGGCACTAGCTGAGAAGACCGGCATCGGTGATGCATTAATCCTGAAGTGGGTCAACCATGTTGATTTATATCGAATCAAGGGCGTAGGCTCAGAGTACTCTGAATTGTTGGAAGCAGCTGGAGTAGACACTATTCCAGAATTAGCCCAAAGGAAAGCCAACAATCTCATCCAAAAGATAGTGGCTGTTAATCTCGAAAAGAAATTGGTGCGCAAACTACCGGTCGAGTCGCAGGTGGCAGACTGGATCGAACAAGCGAAGAAGTTACCAAGAGTTATCAACTACTAATCTGGCAGTGAAAACTGATTTCTCGTCCTGAGAGAAACCGGTTTTTGTTATGTGGAGGGTATCATGCCTTCTCTTAATCGCATCCAATTAATTGGGCACCTGGGGAAAGATCCTGAGGTGCGCTTCACACCCAAGGGAAAGAAAGTTTGCACCTTTAGCCTCGCAGTAAGCCGCCGCTGGAAGAGCAGTACTGGTGAAGCTAAAGAATCTACCGACTGGTTCAATATTGAAGCATGGGGTCACCTGGGTGAAATATGCAAGCAATATCTTCATAAAGGTCGTTTGGTATTTCTTGAAGGACAACTGCGCACAGACCGCTACGATCACGAAGGTGATACTCGCTACTTCACCAAAGTAGTCGCCACTCAGATGCAAATGCTTGACCGTAAAGCTGAGGAACTACCTGCCATCGAGGCAGAAGAGCCATCTGAGGAGGATGACCTTCCTGCTAATTCGTAATTTTTAAAAGATCAGGGATTTGGAGGGTGTAACCAGTGCTCCAAATCCCTGGATTTATTTAACCACCGGGATGGTTTCAAGTTGTGCGATGAGCCCTCGAATGACATCGAAACCACCTTGCCAGAAGCTAGCATTGTGCATATTAACCCCAGCATCAGACAATATTTTTTCTGGTGATTTTGACCCGCCGGCTGAGAGCAGGCTCAGGTATCGCGGCTTGAACGCTTCACCTTCTGCTTTAAACTGTTGATACAAAGATAAAACCAGCAGCTGACCAAAAGTATAAGCGTAGACGTAGAATGGGGTCTGGTAAATATGGGGAATGGATACCCACTCCCACCGAAATTCATCACTGACTACCACTGCATCCCCAAACTGGCGGCGTAAATTATCAAGATAGGCGGATGACAGATCATCTGCAGTTGCGCCCTGCTGAACCATATCATGTGCCTGTCGTTCAAATAAAGCAAACTGCGCCTGACGCATGACAGTTGCATATGCATCATCGACCTGCCGGAAAAGCAGAGTCTGACGCACGGAGGCATCGCTTTCAATTGCTAGCAGGCGATCCACCAACATCATCTCACCAAATGTAGAAGCTGTCTCTGCCAAAGGAAGCGCGGAATGGAACGTGAATAGGCTGTGCTCAGCTGCAAGTTGCGAGTGGACGGCATGACCCAGCTCATGGGCCAGGGCTGCCACATCATCTGGTTTTCCTTGGTAATTGACCAGAACCCACGGGGTGACATCGGGTGCAACGGTAGAGCAGAACGCACCGCTGATCTTTCCACGGCGTACCTCACTATCGAGGTGGTTTTGATCCAGCACCCGGCGAGCTAAATTGGCAACCCTTGGCTCGAAACGCTGAAATGCATCAAATACCATATCTGTAGCCTGGTCAAAATCGTACATTTTCTCTGTCTTGATCACCGGCGCGTAGATATCGTATCGACGTAGGCGCTCCATCCCCAACCAATGAGCTTTCAGTTGAAAAAAGCGTTGGAAAACAGGTACATTATCCTGGCATACCCCTAACAAAGTGTCGACAACGTCATCAGGAATATCATTTGCCAGGTTGCGCACTGCAAGCGGGTTGGCAAAGTGCCTCATATCGAGGTTTTCATTATGCCAATCCCTTACCAGGGTCTGGTACATCTGACCCAGGATGGCACCATCCTGACCGTAAACACGATATAGTTCCTGGTAAGCTGCAGCACGTAGAGTAGGGTCATAGCTGCGGGCGAAGACCATTAATTCTCCGCGCGTGAGCTCCTTTATCTCACCATCCACCTCCAGGTGAAATACATAGCGATTAGTCAGGGTATTATATAAGTTGACGATCGCTATTGCACCGGTGACATCCTTTATATTGATGATCTTTTCTTCGGGTTCCGTCAAGGTATGCGGTTTGAAATGACGCATCTCTTCCAACCAATAACGATAATCACCGGCTTCAGCCATCAATCGCTCAGCCACGGTCTGTTCCAGACTCTTCCACCACAAGCTAAAAAACAGCGTGCGGTTGGCGATGACTGCCATGCGGCTCTCAACGTCAGATTGAAAAGCTTGGATACCCTGATCCTGGGTATCAGCGGAAAAACTGAGGTAGGCAAAATCGGCAATGCGGTTAGCCAGGCGAGAGATTGCTTCAAGCAAATCAATCGCTTTAAGGAACGTTGCCTCCGGCATTTCCGGAGAAAGGGACGAGCGCATCGCTTCGAACTCAACAACCTTATTATCCAGCTCATCGAAACCAGCTTTCATCTCAGGGCTATCCTGGGTTGGAAATAGGTCAGATAAACTCCAAGGGGATAGTGTATATGTCATCATTGCCTCCATTGATTGTGTAGATTTTTGTATTTAGACAGTTTATATGTAATTAGACGACTGGTGACTTCTTATGAAGTTAAACATTAAACCGGATGTGCACGATTTCTCCATCGTGCACCACGTACTCTTTCCCTTCCAGGCGCAGACGACCTTTCGCTTTTGCCTCGGTCAGACCACCCAGCGCAAGTAGCTCGTCAAAGGGGATCACCTCCGCACGTATGAAGCCTTTTTGCAAATCAGTGTGGATCTCTCCAGCTGCTTCATAAGCAGCAGACCCACGATGTATAGTCCAGGCACGCACCTCGTCGGGACCGACGGTGAAAAATGAGATTAAGCCAAGTAAATCGTAGGATACGCGGATAACCCGCGCCAGACCGAGCTCTGAGATACCGTATTCCGCCATAAAGATTTCTGCATCTTCTACAGTTAGCTGAGCGATTTCCATCTCCAGCTTGCCTTGCAGGGCCACCAGATTACTATGCGGGTGTGCATACTCTACAGGGGGCATATCTTGCCCCTCGTGCAGGTTGAGCAACACCAGCATGGGTTTGCGGGTGAGAAAGCCGAAACCTGAGAGGGTTTTTTCTTCCTCAGGGGTCAAGTCTATCTCACGCAAGGGAATTTCTTGAGAAAGGGCTGTTCTAAACCGCTCAAAGAGAACTTGCTCCCGATCAATCACAGAGCGCTCGCGCCCGCTTCCCTTTTTACGTTCCTCTGCCATACGTTCAAGCTTGCGTTCCACAGCAATCATGTCGTTCAGCAGCAATTCAGCGTCCATGGTAGTTATATCGCGTAACGGGTTAACGGTCCCAGAGGGGTGGGGTACATTGGCATCCTCAAAACAACGCACCACGTGCAGCAATCCATCCATCTGGGTCAACAAGTTGAGCAATTGACCTGAAATTGCACTCTGACTGCCCTCCAGTCCTGCGATATCCGCGTAAGTCACCTTGGCGTAGATGGTCTTTTTAGGTTTAAACAACGCTGATAAACGATCAACGCGTCCATCGGGAACATCCACTACCCCTGTGTGTACATCAAACCGGCCTCCACTGGTGGTCAGTGGCTGATGACCCCGGGTCAGGGCATTGAAGACGGTCGTCTTACCTGATTGAGGTAATCCAATGATTCCAAGTCGCATTTCGTTTCTCCCGCGTCAGACGAAATAATCACTTCGTCTTGATTCTACATGGGCGATTATACTTCGCTTAAGTGAAGCTTGAGCAAAGGATGAGTGAACCCCTGAACTTTCATTTTAATTTCGGGTATAATTTGTGCAATAGCTCGCCGAAGTGGCGGAATAGGCAGACGCGCACGACTCAAAATCGTGTTCCGCAAGGAATGAGGGTTCGATTCCCTCCTTCGGCATCAAAAAACGCAAAAACCACCCGAAGATTATTGAAAACGGGTGGTTTTATTATATAAGTGCTTGAACGGATATCTATGGCATCTCAACCGTGGATATCATCTGAGTGAATACATTGAACTCAGGTGGCTTTTCAATGTGCTTTTTAACTGCGCATAACTCCGCTGAGCGCACAAGGGAAGGCAGATATTTTTCAGGGAACCCGGCCGGGATTTGAATCTCCAGGTCGACATTCTCGACCATGCCTGTCATTTTGTTCGTGTTGGAGCGCTGGATAATCCGCATACCTTCCGTTGGCAGATTGCGTTGCTTACAAAACCCGAGTACGTAAATCCCTGCACAGGTAGCAATCGACGCCAGGAATAATGAAAAGGGCGTGGGGGCTGATCCTGCCTCACCGTTCGGACTGGGTTGATCCGTCATTACGGTATATGGACCAAAATGAGCATTTACACGATCCCCACCAGGAAAATCGACTATCATTTCCATGAATATTTTCTCCTTCTAAGATTTACTTCCTACGATCATTGCTTTGGATGCAAAATATCCAAAAAAGTTGCCTTCAGGATATATTCTACATTTGACCATCAATAAACTAACCCGTTTATGGTGAGTGAAAGATCCTATTATATTTTGATGAAATAGAATAATTGTTGACTTTGTTATAAAAGACCGTCTAATCCGTGGCGACCTCAGGTGACGCAGGCTCTCTGATCTCACTTTTACGCCACCAAAAGAACCAATACAGGAAGACTGAGATGATATACAGGATGATGGTGCCCAGAAAAGGGGGCCCAAAACCGTAACTCACTTGAAGAATTCCGCTGATCGTCGGGCTGATTGCCCACCCGAAGTTCCAAGACATGCTCACCAGGCTGGCGACCATTGCCCTGGATGAAGGTTCCACTTGTTCCATGACGAAAGTCTGGTAAACGGGGCTGCTCATGTTCATCAGTGCAACTCGGATGTAATAAGCTACCCCACTGACCCAGAATAACGGTGAGAATCCCAGGAGAATTAGAAATGGGATCGACAACCCCTGAGTAATGACTACGATCTGAATCTTACCTAGGCGATCCGCTAATGGAGGTGCTGCAAGCAAACCGAGGCCCATAGCCAGGGAACCCCAGGCAAACAGAACGCCGATCACCTGGTCTGATTGGTGATATTGGACACGGAAAAACACATTCATGAAAGGCATGATCAGCCCAGCTCCAAAAGAAGTGATGAGCATGGGCAGGATGAGCTGAGTCAATTTCTTTGGGTTTTTAGCTGCATAAGAGAAAGGAGCGAAGACTGTTCTTTCTTCGTGATTGAGTCGCGGCATTTTGATCATAATCAGCGGAAGTACACTGATAGCTAACGCGATCGAGACAACCAAGATAGCGCCTCCATATGCCTGACTGCTCACCGCCTCAACGCTACGCACACCAGCCACCCAGCTAGGCAGATAACCCCCGATCCAACTGCCCACAGAGGCAGATACCATCTGTATCCCAGAGCTAAAGCTAAACAAATAGGTCCGTTCACGTTCCCCGCTGTTCTCCATCAGGAACGGACTCATCGTCACCGCTGCCAGACTTTGTGCTGCACCGGAGAGAATATTCATACCATATAGGATGGATGGTACCGGTAAGATGACCATCATACCAATAGTGAGGCAGATGATCACCCCTGAGATTAGCAGGGATGATTTACGTCCCCAATAATCTGCCAGGTAACCCATCGGTAAAGCAACGATCAATGCTGTGAGGTTGCTGGTGGTTACAAGATTACCTAATAACTTTTCATCAAAACCCAGGCTTAGAACATAAAAATTAAACAGTAGACGGAAGATACCCAGGGCAATTCCGGCAATGATCCCGTAGGTCAAATACAAGCGTGCATTTGGTCGGAAAGCAACCAGGTGCTCGCCGTAATCTTTCACGCCACGCCCAATACCCGCAATCACGCTTTAACCCTCGTCATTTACCGATAAAAATTTTCGTAAAGAATCAAAAGTGTCTGCCACTGCTGATGCTCTGACTGTATACCGTTTTTCTTCCTGCTCTTCAAGGGTCACATACACCAAACCCGCCAGACGCAAAGCATTCAGGTGATGAATGACTGTTGGAGCGCGCAGGCGAAGTCGTCTGGCGAGCTGTGAGGGCGTCTGGGGTTTATCACTCAAATAACGCAAGATAAGCAGTCGGGTGGGATCTGAAAGTGCTTTAAGCGTTCTTAGCAAGGCATCCGGCACTACTTCTCCAGGTACCAGCGCTACCTCTGCTGGGCGAGCTCCGAACAGCACCACCCAATGTTTCTCTATCACACAATCATACATCACCAGGGGTGTGGTCCAGTAAGAGGGAACGAACATGACTTCATCAGCCTCTTCGATGGCAGCAATCTTTACTCCCTGTGAAAGCTCGACGAATAGTTTGGAAAAGTCGAGCTGGCTTGCCAATTCCTGCGCCTTGGTCAGCGCTTTCTGCAGATATGGTGTGATACGCCGCTCTTCCTCAGCGAAGAAAACTGCTTCATATGCCTGTAATGCCGCCAGATAGCGCTCACCAAACTCCTCTGGTCGGGACCACCAGTTTAGTGTGGTGACCAAAACTTCCGGGTCAGGTGGTCCTTCCTTATGTTGGTGATGAAGCTTTAAACGTTGTAGGTCACTGTCACTCCACGCCCGTCGTGCTAATACCTCTTTGAGGATACCCAATATTTCTGGCGCTTCATCTGCATGAAAGGCCAGTGTAGGCAGCCGCTCTGCAGGTGAAATCTGGCTCAGCGTCCAAAGAGCCGTTGCAGCATCCTTGGGCTCGGGCAGGTTAGAAACCCAAGCAAGCGGGCTGCTGAAAAATAATTCTTGGGCATCCTCCAGGATCGTTCGCTGGGGAGACGTCAGGCGCGACCGTACTCCCGCGGCCCAGGAACCTCTCAACCCAAAATGCTCTGGGTGATGCAGGACATGCAGGCTGGCGAACAGATCATAGGCTGTGCCCCAATCCCATAAGATATACGGTTTGCTATTCGGCTTCATAAGTGGTTATGCGAGAAGCTGGGTGAGACAGCGCAGTCCTGCAATGGTATTTCTGGGACCGTCAATTGGCGTGCCAGTTTCAGTTGTGCCCGTTTGTGTGAGTTTATATGACCTTTTCTTATGAAAGCCAGGGCATGATCTTTTTCAGCTTCGCATAAAATCTCTTGTAAATGCTCTTTGACAAAGATATCAAAATTGTGGTTCATAGTGTCATCCTTAGATGTATATCTATATTAGATATACATCTAATTAGATAATAGTCTAATTTAATGATTTTGTCAACCCCCTAACCATATTTATTACCTGATTGAGTTACCTGATTGGTCAATCCAATTAGGTAAGAATCGGTTATGATAAAGTCAGGTTTTTACCAAGGAGAATGTATGATAAGAAAGCTTAGATATCGAATATTCCTTGCAGTATGCCTTGTATTTTCCTTAGCGGGTTGCAGTGCCATTCGGGGTGTTGGAAATGCTTTAACCAATAGTTTTAAAGGTTTTCCGATCCACTTTCAGTAGATCAAGGGGTACTCAGCGAAAGATCAAATCCTAGTTAGTGGCTTTCAAATCATTAATATCCTTGGTTTTCGAGGGAATACCTGTGAAAATATTTGGAATGGGTAATCATCCCTTTGTGTAGGTCAATCATCCGAGTTTTATCAGCCTGTCAAAAATTCTCATTAGTCTTTTTCCATATATTTTGTAGTAGTTCCCATTACACTAGTTATTCACCAACCTGTGGATAACTCGGGAAATACTGTGGATAAGTCGTCTAGATTGTGGAAAACCTGTCAACATACAAGATATTTTATGACTCATTGCCCCCATATATGGGGTATGTTTCTAAGATTGCGCCGTGTTTATTTTTTGCAGATTGTGGGATAACACAATTCCATGATTTATCCACTTCGCGTCATCTGGCAATTGGGGATAATCCACCTCCCACTTCCCCCATATACCTCCTCAAACATCCAAATACACCCAGCTATGGTGTACGAAGGAGATTTATTTATTCTTTTCCACATTTCCACAATCTCTACTAAGACTACTATATATAAATACAATAATATATTAAGTATAAATTCTTCCCCCTTCAATTATAGTAGCCAAGATCAGTACTATAGAAGGAAAGTGCGGTGTATATAATTGAATAATGCTATTTGTTAATCAAAGGTAGATAAGACTTATCGCATTGTTGCACTATAAAATTTTGTGAGGTGACTGTATCAGCAGCGATAACAATTCCATTGATTGTGGATGGTAAAACGCTACAATCGAAAGCAGTTACACTATAAGTACCGGCCATCAACGTACGTGTGTAATATCCAGTTGAATCAGTTATGGTTGTATATGTATGACCCAGATCTGCATCAGCAATTACAGATGCACCGTTTATAGGTGACCCATCACTCATTGCGATTACATGTCCATCCAAATACCCAAAGCCACTTGTTATTAGGCAATCGCTCATATGCGCATAAGTGGCAATGGAGGCTTTGACAAAATCGGTGAAATATAAAGGATCAGTATTGGCTGGGGTATCATCAGAAGTGTGGTAGGAAGGATTGAAATCATCCTGGTCTTCTATAGAAAGGATAGCCGCGTATCCATAGCCCAAGAATGAACTGTGATCGCTCCCCCCGCTTAAGTGTGTACTGATTTCAGGGATAAGGTTTATGTTGTATGTGCTCACTACATCTGCAAAGAGTTGGGCAAGTTGCTGAGTAGGTGGCATAGATGAATTATAGATAATGTCTATATCCGGAGAACTCGAAGGGGTATTCCAGGCGATCATATCCAGGTTCAGATACCCGCGGATGTTCTCTCCGGCATTGTGCGCCCGCATGGCGTAGGCCTTACTCCCCAGCAGACCCTGCTCCTCGCCGGTCCAGAAGGCAAAACGCAATGTGCAGCCCCATTGATATTGAGATAGAATATCTGCTGCCAGCAGGGTGGCTACTGAGCCGCTGGCATTATCATCCGCTCCCTTGGTACCGTTGATATCATCAATGTGTGCCCCTATAATGAAGATATCGTCTGGATTGACCAGACCGGGGATCTCACCAATCACATTAGGGTTGGTTGAGTTATACCAAACGTGATATTCAACGTCCAATCCTAAATCATTAGCCATGTGCTGCCCCACAAAACTTGTGGTTTTCCGGATGGGTATTCCGCTTTTGGTATTACGAGTAGCAATGATATACCAGCTATCATCCACCCATACGGGCAGTTCCCCAGCCAGCTGCCGGTCATAGGTATAAACCTGTGTCTCGTTTACCTGGTCGATCATTCCCTGGATGATCGGATCAGGTTCAACGACATCCGGAAAGGCCTCCTCGATTTGAGCAACGGGTAATGGTTTGGGGTCTAGGGTAATCGCTTGTAACTCGGCACCCGCCTGAGTAAGTGCGTCAACCTGTGATGGGTCCGTTCGGATCAACACGCCATTGACAGTATTGAGCAAGACGTGCCCGAAGGAGGCAAAATTAGGGGATGGGCGGCTTGGTCGGGTCTTAGCCAGGTAATATGTACCGGCACGCAGGGCAGTATCGAGCACCTGAAAACTCAAACCGGCCTCAATCAAGCCCTGTTGGCCAGCCTGGTTTGCGCTAGTCAGCAAGCCTTCGTCCAGCATGGCAAACATCGGCAGCTGGGTGGAAGCGAAGCGGCTCAAATCATCAGAGGAGCTAAGATTGACGTAAACGAGGGTTAATGAATTTGGTAAAGATATGGAGGTTGCCTGGACATTGCTTGTCATCGTTACCATTAAGACCAGGAGCAATAAAGCTGTAAAGATACGATTTTTCATAGACGCAACCCCGGTTCCCACCGCGATGCTGTTGAACTTCGATCCAGACGCCTCCACGCTAAAATTTGCCAACCTATCAATACTGATAAACCCCGGTATACATAATAGACAAAATTATATACTATATTAATATCAAATAAGCCCCATTAAATAAGTTCACACTTATGGCCGTTTCATCAAAAAAACCTATAAGCTCAAATTGATACCAGTATTCCTCATGGCAACAGCCAACTTTGCACGCCCAGAGTAAACGCTTATACCTACCTCGCCATGGGGTAAGGTTGAATATTCGCACATAAATATTTTGATTATCATAATACCGAAAGTCGCTTGACTTTTTTTGTAGATATGCTACAGTAAATACATCACAAATGCATCAGTCGATCTTACAGGGGCAAGACGGAATAAATGCTTTGCACATGCTAAAGGGGAAAATAAAGCAGGGTTCAAACGCGTCATAAGAGGAGGGCAGTAATAACAGTTTAGAATAAGCGTCACAAATCAACAATCCATCAACCACTCATTACGATTTTGTTCACAGGAGGGAATCATGAACCATTGCAACATGTTTCGCAAAAGGATAGTGAGCCTGCTGCTTGTTTCTGGGCTCTTGACAGTCGTCGGATTTCTTTTCGACTTCACTTCCAGTCTGGCTCTCGACTCAGCACCGACTTTCAATTTACAGGAGGTGAATGCAGCACCAATCATGGATACCTTCATGCAAAGCGTAGCAACGCCCGAGGCGCTTTGCCCCGGCGGTCCGGTTATCGATGGGGTCACCCTGGATAAGTGTGTCGATGAAACATTCATGGTTGGGGGGACGACTAAAACCATTCGGGTCTGGTACACCACCAACGTCAGTACTGTCCAACGTACCGTGGATGACGTTGTTTATGATCTCACCCATTACGTAGACAACGATACCCAGGCGCAGAATGTGGCTCATTGGGGGAGGGAGGCTTGGGAGCGCTATTGGGAAATCTTTAGCCGTCATCCCTATAATGATGGCTGCGACAACCGCATCAATATCCAACTCGAGGATGGTGTCGGCTGGAGCGGTGTAGCCTACTGGGCTAGTCCCGGCACGTGCAAGATCGGCATCGATACAGGCAGAGTGCGCGCCGGTACTGCCCAGTCGGTCGTCTACCACGAGGTCCAGCACTACTTGCAATATTCTTACAATTCCGGATGCTATAGTTACATATATGACAACTATTATGGTGGTTCGGCAGCTGGTGTTGCCGAGTTCGTCGAGGGCTATGCTGATGTAGCGAGGGACGCTGTCAACGCAGCTATAGATCTGACCCTCTACGATGGTTATATCAGCATGTACAATCCAGAACTGAGTTTCTATGATATGGGCTATAAGGATGTCTTCAGTAAGTATTTCGTCGAGCAGCTTGGCATCCAATTCTCCATCACCGATCCTCACTGGCACATGGATGCCATTCGAAAACATTATGAAGAGTGTGACGCGCACGACACAATCTATGTGATGGACACCCTGGTACCGGCTTTGAAATCCGGCATGACAGAAGAGAAACTGTTCTTGGATTTCTTTGCCGCCAATTGGACCAATGACTGGGCTAACCCGGTGTCACAGCCCGAGCTGGTTTACATCGACGATGACACCGGACCATCCTATGGTTCGATCACTCTGTATAAAGATGAAAATATCTCCAGTGGGACTAAGAATTGGTCTGGCGAGAGCACTCCGGATGATTGGGCTGCCAGGTATTACCAGGTGACACCCCAGAGTGGGTGTAATTATGTCACTGCCAATGTGGATGGCGCCGCCGGCGCACATCTGGGTATCAACCTGATGGCTGCTGACACTGATGCGCCAACCTCCGTCACGCGCACCGCTTGGATTGGTGAAAACATGTCACGCACGTTCCCAGGGTTTGGCACCTACAACCGGATCGTGGCGGTAGTCAACGCTTTCGATAACCTCGCTAGCTACGACGTCTCCTTTACTTGCGTGACGCCAACGTTGGATATCCTGGAGCCGAGCCAGGCCAATTTTTCCCAAGTCGGCGACTCAACCAGCCCAATCGCCTTCCTGATGCGCTTTAATGTCACGAGCAGTGGCAGCCCGGTGCTCGGTCTGACAGAATCAGCCTTAATCGCCGAAGCCGAGGGTGACACTGTCAACCTCGTGCCCGGCTCGCTCTCCCAGGTTGGCGAACAGTATTGGGCTATCCTGCTACCACCTAGTAAACCATCCGACACCACCTTCGTCGATCTTAAAATCTGCCTGGATGCCAGCATCTGTGATACCGAGACCGACGCGATGCTGTATGTTGACCCTGGCACAACCGATTTTGCCCTGGTCTTCGATGGCTCTGGATCGATGAGCTTGGAGGACGTGACCGGCGAGGGCCGACGCTTTGTCAACGCCCAAAAAGCCGGCACCGTGCTGGCAGACTTGTTGCAGGTCGGTGATCGCATCCTGGTGACCGATTTTTCCGCTTTTGATGACCCGATTGGATGCGGAATGCCATCTGGCGACGGTGATTGTAAATTGGATATCATCACCCGTCTGACACGCACCAACGTAGTCACCCCAGCCTCCAACGCCATTGCAGCTACCAAAGCTGCCATTAATAACATTTCTCCACGCGAATGGACTCCCATTGGTGCGGCCTTACAGGATGCGATGAAAAAGCTAGTGGCTGAGCCTGCTAGTAAAAACCCCAAGCACATCATCTTGCTCAGCGATGGCGATGAGAATGTCAATCCACTGTATACTGCGGTGAAAGATGATTTGATTGATTCTGGCGTGGTTGTCGATACCATTCGCTTCTCCAATGATGCCCCCGGCGCTTTGCTGGCGAAGATAGCCACCGATACCGGTGGCAGCTATACCTACGTACCCACCTCACCGGGTACCCTGGCTGAGTCGCAGCAGTCCCGCCAGCAGCTGGTTGACCAGCTCACCCAAATGGGTGTCCCCGCTGACCAAATCAACCGGTTGACAGCAATCTCCTTGCCCGGGCCGCTCGGGTTGGACAACGTATACGATTATTACGAGACCAGGGGTCAGAACGCTGTGCGACTGTTCCACAATAATTACCTGACCGTGCCGGACAACACTGCTCAGACCGCTGAGGTATTTGTAGATGACAGCATCAACTCCATTCGTTTCGTTGTAGCGGGCAAGCAGGAAGACTTGGACCTGACTGGCGAATGTGGGGGCTATATTCGTCGGGTGGAGATTAAGCCACCCAGCGAAATCCGCGGATTTCCAATCAGCCCGCGTAATCCATTGACAACACCGGCCAATTGGGATATCCGTAATTCGCTATATGATGATGTGGCAATCATCCCGAATCCGGAACCAGGCTTATGGCAAATTAGCACCACATACTTCTTCTATACTTGCACCGCTGGTTCCACCGAGCAACCGTTTCGACTTGATTCCCCACAGGCTCTTGAGTCGGATTTCATGATGAATGTCTCCGTCGAGAGCAATATCCAGCTGATTGGTCGCTTTCTGCCGCCCATTATCAATAACCAGGGCACTGCTGGCGACTATGTGCCAATCGTCGCCTCGCTGTTTGACCCCAAAGGAGCTATTCCCGGCGCTGAGTTCTATGGCGAGCAAGGCGTCATTCCAGTACTCATTGACAAACCGGGTGGTCTTGAGCTAATCATCTTATGGGATGATGGGAAGCACAACGATGGCTCAGCCAATGATGGCGTCTATGGTGGAGAATACCGTACCACCAATTTCGGCGGTAATTACAATGTTCGGATGGTGGCGTATTTGAAAGATCCGGACACCGGTAAATATCTGACCCGCGAATGGAGTGGTGGTTTCTTCTTGACTGGACCCTCCATCGACGACCTGGATAAAGATGGCATGCCGGATGCCTGGGAACGGCGCTGCAAGCTGAACACCCAGCAAAACGATGCCGGATTGGATAACGATCACGATGGCCTGTCGAATATCGCCGAGTTTAACCTGGGTACCCTGCCTTGCCAAGCCGACACCGACCAAGGCGGTGAGCGAGATGGCTCAGAGGTCAATAGCAGTCGCAATCCGCTTTACCCAAGGGATGACCTGGTGCCACCGCTTGGACATCTCAGCGTGGTAGCCTTGAACAGTCGAATCCGCATCCAATGGACGAATCCGATCTCCTACACCAACATGGTCGGCTGGTTCTCCACAGTGCCAGGAGATCTGGGTCGGTTAATGAACCTGGGGAACAGCGGCATCTATACTGACACCGAGGTAATCAATGGCACGCCTTACTTCGTTGTATTGGCAGGTCGAAACGGCACTGCTGAGGGCGAATACAGCGATCCTTTCCTGGTCACACCCAAAGCTGACCCGGATGCCCCCAGCGGGGCAGTGCTGATCAACAATGGTGCCAACCAGACATCCTTCAAGAACGTGATACTGAATGTTAGCTCTGCTGACACCCCTCTGAATGGCCTGGCTGAGTCTGCCAACGCCCACATGGGGGGTCCGCTGGCGCTCAAATACAACGAAGTCAGCGGCAATATTCATATGCGAATCTCGAATAAGCCCAACCTAGCTAACGCGGTATGGGAGCCATTGACTCCAGAGAAGCCCTGGACCCTGCCTGCCGGTCCAGCCGGCGCCTACACCGTCTTTGTCCAATTCCGCGATGGCGCCGGAAATGAATCTTTCGTAGTCTCCGATACGATTATATACACTCTCCCCAGCATGTTCATACCGTTGACTAGAAGGTAGTATAGCTACAAAGATATCGTTAGTGACTAAGAAAAAGATAATCCAGGCGGCATCCCACAGCCGCCTGGATTGTTTATTCGACTGCCTTCGGATTTTATTCCCAGAATCATCTCCCCTACTCATAATGTTTTGATGATCCCTGATACTTGCTCCGATCAGGATGGTTTAATTTGCTTTGTTTCCATGAAATTTTTGGATTTAGAGTTCTCTGACTTTAGGGTAGCGAACCGCAATAAATAACCCGTACAGCAATGAAACGGCTGCGCCGATCCCGACGGAAATCGGAGCCCCGAGCCAATCCGCGACGAACCCAGCTTGTAGACCACCCAACCGGAACATGCTCTGGAATGACATTGTGTAAACCCCCATCACTCGCCCACGCAGCTCGTCGGGAGTGATAAATTGCAGCAGTGTATTTGCCAGGGCATTTTGCCAGACGAAACTGAACCCAATGAACACAGTTAATATTAATGATAGGGAGAAATGAGAAGAAAACGCAAATAGTACCAAAAACAGGGGGAAAGCCAGGTTTCCGAAGGTGAGCAATCGACCGCGCCTTGCATTTGAAGGCAGCGAAGCAACCACCAAAGCCCCGATGACCGCTCCAACCCCAATCATAGAGTACAACAACCCCAATGGAAGAGCTTCAGGAGCCTGACAGCCCATAAACAAGCTATTGGAATTACACAGAGCCGCCACCACCGGTTGAGCACTTTGTTTAAGCACCACACTTGCAAACACAGGTAACAGGGTGTTGTAGGGCATCGAGAGAAATGCACTGATCGCAATCAAGCTGACCAATAAGAGGATTTCCTGGCGTTGTACGATAAAATGTAGTCCCCCGATCATGTGTTTAAGAGGGTTTGTTTCACTTTCTACTTGTGATTTGGGTTTCGGTAAACCGCGCATCATCAGTAAGCTGATGATTACGGCTACAAAGGTTAGTCCATTGAAGAAAAAAGCATTACCCTCGCCAGTGGTTGCCACCAATATTCCGGCTAAAGCAGGTCCGATAGCACGCGCCCCATTAAACATAGCGGAATTCAAGCCGATTGCGCTGGTCAGGTCATCCTTACCCTCAACCATATCCACGGTGAAAGCCTGCCTGGCAGGTAAATCCACAGCCGTGGCAGCCCCCAATATAAATGCCAGCAGGTACACATGCCAGATCTGAACCGTTCCACTCCAAGTTAGGAACGCCAACAGGAAAGCCTGTACTAGCATAATGACCTGAGTGATCAGGATAATCGTGCGCCTGGGAAAACGGTCTGTGATCGAGCCTCCCCACAAGGAAAGTGGGATGAGTGGTATGAGGCCGATAAAACTGATGATCCCCAAGGAAGCAGCAGAACCGGTAAGGCGATAGACCAGCACCTGTTGAGCCATGGTTTGCATCCAGGTGCCAATCAGTGAAATCCCCTGACCGAAAAACCAAAACAGGTAATTGCGATGATAAAAGGCGCGAAATGGGGCAGGCAGGCGGAGGCTGGTATACATTTACTGAGCCAGTTTGGCTACTGTTACGCCTTCACCACCTTCTTTATCTCCACCAGACTCGAAGGACTTCACGTGTGAGTTATGCGATAAGGATTCCCGAACTGCCAGGCGCAGCTTGCCGGTCCCTTTTCCGTGGATGATTCGCACCCATGGTAGCCCAGCAAGATATGCAGAGTCTAGATAGCGTTCAAGAGCATCAAGGGCTTCATCGGAGCGTTGGCCTCGCAGGTCGAGCTCTATACCAGGGCTCTCCGCATACATACGTGAACCAGAAGAGCGAACGCTTACCTCGGAAGTCTCAGCTGTTGTGCGGGATTGACCGACTGTCAACAACTCACGTGCTGTTGGCAGCCCGGTTGAACCTGAGGTGGAAGGAAGTTCCTCCCCAAGCAGCTGCAATTCTGCCAGCCTTGCCCGAATACGCAGCACACCTACCGACACCTCTGCTTCTTCTTCACCCAAAGTGGTAACCACACCCTGGGTATTTAGCGAGCGCAGGCGGACTTTATCTCCGAGGCGAATGGCTCGATGCACACGGGTCATGCCTGCTTCGGGTGTGCGGCGTTCCACAGGCGCCACCATGGTTTCTTGTAGTTCTTCAACCTTTTCTTCAACTTCATCAATCACTTCGAGAGGCTGCCTGGTACGTGCCAGCTGCCGGCGTACATCCCGTAGCTCATCCTGCACTGATTCAAGCTGTTCTGCAGCCTGGCTGCGGGCCGTATCAAGCACCTGCATGCGTTCATCTTCGATTTTCTCCAGGCGATTCGCCAGCTCAGCCCGCATGGATTCAACCTCATGACGCGCATTTTCTGCTGCTGTGCGGGCTTTGCGCGATAGGTCTCGTTGGCGATGAATTTCATCAAGTAAATCCTCCGCTCGC
>Ga0153916_10000536_pt1 | contig 25540 bp, 22 predicted proteins | sample Opewatmetagenome_FD_109642 | JGI IMG/M metagenome (GOLD analysis project Ga0153916, IMG submission 109642) | Freshwater wetland microbial communities from Ohio, USA - Open water 3 Core 3 Depth 4 metaG | ecosystem: Environmental > Aquatic > Freshwater > Wetlands | place: USA: Ohio, Lake Erie...
CAACTGCGGTCTGGATCTGCGGCTGGTCACCCAGTGCGATCAAGGCCGCGTCAAAAGCCTCACCCAGGGCAGCGACACCGCTTTGTAAAGAGCTCAGCATTTCCCCTGCAATAAAATCAGGATTGAAAACCGCGCGCACCGACCAACCTCGCGGCAGGCCATTCAAGGCTCGCTCGACTTCCTTCCGCCCGCCGCCGGTCACCACCACCACATCGTCCAATCCCACCTCTACCAAGGTGGCGATCACCTGCCCGATCACTGTGGTGTTTCCCCAGGGTAAGCCCATTTTCGGTTTCCCCATGCGCTCCGATTTACCCGCCGCCAGCACAACGGCACCAACCAAAGGTTCGCCCATCACGTGCCCCCGTCCATCTCCAGCAATTTTCGGTAATCCTCCGGTGTATCCACATCCAATAACAGGCCAGGGTCGTGCCAGGGGACCCAAGTGATTGCGTATTTCGAAAAGAGCGCCCTTCCGCCCACATCACCCTGCAACGCCATGAGATCCGGAAATGTCCGCCGGTCGAAGAGCGCCGGGTTGGCGCGCTGGCCGTCCACAAGTGGTGCGACCACTTCCGGCAATCCAGCGGCGTGCGCTTCGACCAGACCCATGATCAAACCCGCAGATACTTGTGGCTGGTCAGCCAGCAAGAAAACCGCCGCGCCGGCTTCCTCCTTCAAGGCGTACAACCCCGCCTGCAGCGAAGTACTCTGTCCCTCGCCCCAATCCGGGTTGTGCACCAATTCGATCTCCAAGCCTGTACAAGCCTGGCGGATCAGATCTGTATACGCCCCGCTAATGACAATTACAGGTGTGAGCCCCGCTCCCTGGGCCGCGGCGATCACGTGCCTGATAAAAGGCTGGCCGCGCCATAGCAGCAGCGGCTTGGGCTGCCCGAAACGGCGCGCCTCCCCTGCTGCCAGGATCAGGCCGGCGACCCGCTCGTGGACGGCAAAAACGGGGGAAGGGTGAAGCGTGAAGACCGAAGCGAGAGGGGGGACCTGTGCAGAAATGGAGGTAACGGGGGGATTCAAAGCGCCAACGATCACACCCTGATAAGCGGTCAGTAATTCACGTGCCATTGATCCGGCAATCGACTGAAGTTCAGGGGTATCAGCCTGGTTGAGCAGGACCAGGCGCAGTGCCTCCGGAGGGATATTCTTTAAGCCTCCCTGATGGTGAATCAGGACGCGCACCAGCGCCTCAGGGCTGATCTGCGCCTCGAGAGAGGCCCCCGCCAGGTTGGCGAAAATCTCAGGCCGGTGGACCCACTCCCCTGCCAGTGGTTGACCCAATGCAGATAGACCCGCCACCACCACGACGGTATCCACGAAAGGCGGGATGGCCGGCTCGTGAGCTGCCGGCGCTTTGAGTGGTTTCATCCGAGAGCCATCCGCCTCAATGAGCAAGGGCAGTTTGAACCTCTCAGCCAGGGCGCTCAAACGCTCCAATGCTGCAGTGTCCAGGCCTAACCAACGCCCATCGCTGCTCTCAACACCGGTGAACAGGATCACGCCTGAAGGGAGCGTCTCGGCAACAACCTCCACCTCCCCCGCTTCGCGCAGCACATAGTGGTGGTCCGCCAAGCGCGCTTGGTCGAGGCCCAGATGCGTCGAGCAGGTGACCAGCACAGAGGATGAGCTGGTGCGAGTGTGCGCCTCGGCAAGCTCGCCTGCCAGTTGGAACAGCGCCGTGGTCTTGCCCCCCGCCCCCACCAGCGCCAGACGGGGCGCGGCCCCGATCCTCAGCGCTTCACCTAATTTCATGATGCCCCCTTCGGGAGATAGAAACGGAAATTGTTATGTGCAGGTGCTGAGCACCTGCACATAACAATTTCCGATCTTTCTCCCCTCCCCCGAGACGGGGGAGAGGTCGGGGGTAGAGGTGGTTCATGCTTTTCCCTTTACGTCCATAATTGGGGGCGCAGCTCGCTTCGGGACAAGATCGCCTCCAACACCCCTCCAGCGATCGCCAGGGACTTGTCCGACACCAGAGTGCAAAAGCGCGCATCGTCACGCGGGTCCACATCGCCAATTTTAAGCCCGCCAGTCACCTGGATGCCGGAGCGCAGCAGTCCGCGCAGCACTCCCTTAAGTGAGGAATGCACCGGCTGCCCGCCTACCTCAGCAACGAGCCGCCCCTCCTCTAAGTGATCGCAGATTTCAGCATGCGCCACCAGCTCACCGTCCGCGGGAGCGCGCAGCACACGCTCGGAGCGACGGTTGGCGACGACATCCGGTTCGCCGGTATCGTCCTCGGGAGTGCCGCTCCAGAGCACACGGCCCAGCATGTGGCCGCGGTTGGTCTCGACCACGGCATGGCAATTCTCCCCGGCGATGAATCCCGGGCCTAATCCGATGATCAGCTTTACCATCGTCTCGATCAACGGAACGCGTTCCTTGATCATGCGCGCATCCACTACCACGTGCGGGTGCAGTTGTTTGATAGAGGTGCCCTCTGCATCGACCAATACAGGGATGTGACCTTTAGAGAGGATCTGTAAGACGCGCAACGTATCCGTAGGATCGTTCACCCGCCTGGCAGTCACGCCCTCCACTGAACACTCGCCAGCGTAGACTGCCTCGATGAAAGAAACCAGCCTGCGCACTGCCAGAGGCTGGGGTAACTCGGTTATGACCACACGCAAGCCAGCCTTATACAATCTCAAAGCTACGCCGCTGGCCAAATCTCCTCCACCACGAATCAAGACAATCATGTTTTACCCCGTATTCCTTAAACCCGATGCTATTCCATTGATGGTCAGCACGATCACCTCTCTGAGCGCCTCGGCTACTGAGCCTTCTGGATCCGGCTGCAGGCGAAGTCGTCGCAGCATTTCCACTTGGATGTAATTCAAGGGATCGATGTATGGGTTGCGCAAATATATCGAGCGTTGGATGCTCGGGTCGCCATCCATGAGCTGGGCGTGACCGCTAATAGCCAGGACCAGCTCCTGTGTGCGTTCGTATTCGGCGCGGATCGTGCTAAAGATACTGGTTGCAAAGTTTCGGTCAGGCATCAACGCCGAGTACAGGGAGGCAATATCCAGGTCAGCCTTGAGCAGTGACATCTCGGCATTGTCGAACAAACTGCGAAAAAACGGCCAGGCTGCGTACATCTCCTTCAACTCTGACAACCCAATAGGTGCAGCCGCCAGACCCGAGCCCAGCCCATACCAGCCGGGCAGGTTGAATCGGCTCTGCATCCAGGAGAAAACCCATGGAATAGCCCGGATACGCTTCAATGGGTCACCTTTTACCTGGCGCGCAGCCGGTCGTGAGCCAATCTGGAGGCGCTGAATTTCCTCGATCGGAGTTACCGCACGCCAGTAGTCCACGAAACCGGGAGTTTCATAGACCAGGCTGCGGTAAGCGCGCTGCGCCTCAGCCGCCATGGCGCTCATTGCCGCCCGCCATCTCTCTGGCACAGCCATTCCTTCGCCTGGACTGGGTGGGAATGATGCCAGCAGCACAGCGCTCACGATTTGCTCAAGATGGCGATGCGCCAGGTTGAGATCGGCATAGCGTGAAGAGATGACCTCGCCCTGCTCGGTCAGGCGGAAACGCCCCTCGATCGTACCAGGAGGTTGGGCGCGGATTGCCCGGTTTGCTGGCCCGCCGCCACGCGCTACTGTGCCGCCACGCCCGTGGAACAAGGTGAAGCTCACCTGGTTCCGGCGGCACGCCTGTGCAATGCGCTCCTGCGCTTGATATAGCGCCCAATTTGCCGCCAGATAGCCGCCATCTTTGTTGCTATCGGAGTAGCCCACCATGACCATCTGGTGACCCCGACATCCAGCCAGGTGGGAGCGGTATACCTCCAGGCTAAAAAGCTCTTCAAGGATGTGTGGCGCAGCTTCCAGGTCAGCCAGGGTCTCGAAAAGGGGCACGATATCCAGGCAGTCGGCACAACCCGCCCAGCGCGCCAGGAGCAAAACGGCCAATACGTCGGCCGCGCTGCTGGTCATCGAGATGACCACCGGGCCAATCAGCTCGCCCCCATAGACCTGACGGGCGCGGCTAACCATTTGGAAAAGCGCCATGACCTCTGCAGTTTGAGGAGTCACACCCGGTTGGAGAGCCAGCTCCGGCGGTGGGGCCGCCAGCAGCTCTGCCAGCAGTGCGACGCGCTCCGGGTTGCTCGCCCTCTCGAAGCCAGGGTGGATGCCCAGAGCGCGCAAAAGCTCTCCCAGGGCGGCGTTCAAACGGGAGGTGTCCTCACGAATATCCAGGCGAGCCACGTGTAGGCCAAAGATCTCGAGTTGCCGCTGTACGGTAATGGAGAGACCCTTGTCCAGCGGCGATGGCACGGAACGCCTGATGATCCTCAAGGGATAGAGAAAATCGCCGGCACGCAGACGAGGCGAGACCGGGTTGCGGCTCAATAATGCCGCCGTAACGTCGTCGCGGGAGGCCTCCGCCAAATCCTGGGCAAGCAAGGAGAGCGCTAATCGATATGGCTCGTTGGCGTAGCGACTCTCCAGGAAAGATACGTGAGCCGGCAGCGGCCTGCGACTTTCGAACCAGGCTGCCAGCTCCGCTGGGGGCGGCACACGGTTTGCACTCAGGCTCAGGCGTCGCGCCAGGTCTTGCAGCATCGGGCGGTGCCGCTCGACCGCCAGACCGCGGTGTAGGCGGAGGGCCTCGGCAGTCACCTCGTGGGTCACGTTAGGATTACCATCACGGTCGCCGCCCACCCAGGAAGCCAGCGTAAGCCAAGGGTGGTCCACCTGCAAGCCAGGGTAATGCTGTGCCAGGGCGGCATCCAGATCAGCATAGATACGCGGCAAGACCTCCCAAAATACCTCGTCGACGAAATAGAGCGCAGTTCGCACCTCATCGGTCGCTTTGATTAGAGATATGCGATTGCGATTGGTATGCCAGAAAGCGGTCACGTCTGCAAGCACAGCTTGCCGGCACGCCTCTGCCTCACGCGGCAACATATCGCTGCGCTCCATTGACCGCAGGGTGGCGGCAATGCGCTGTAGCTTAGAGAGGATGGTACGGCGTTTGGCCTCGGTTGGATGGGCGGTCAGCACAAGCTCAATGTGCAACACAGAAAGGACACGCCCCATCTCTTCAGGCGTAACCTGAGATTTCAACAATCCTATCGCCTCGCCGATCGAATCGTGGATGGACCTGGGATGGTTAGCCAGCTCTTCCTTACGAAGAAGGTTAACGCGGTGGTTCTCTTCAGCCAAGTTGACCAAATCAAAATACAGGCTGAAAGCCGCTGCAAGCGGGCGAGCGGTCTGGTCGGTAAGCGAGCGGACCTCAGCAGCCAGCCTACCGGCAGCCTCGGCCTGCTCCTGGCCGCTCGGGACCGCGCTCCGCCGAGCCTTGGCGTAACCGCGCACGCGCTCCTCCAGCTCGAAGACTGCTGGGGATTCTTGCCCGGCGATCACCTGACCAAGGATATCGCCCAAAAAGTGGATGGTCGAGGATAAGTCCAAAGCTCAGATCTTACCCAGGCCGCGCAGCACGCGCTCGGGGATAAGCGGGAATTCGTGAAACCACACACCTGTGGCGTCGTGCACTGCGGCGATCACAGCAGGCGCCAGGGGCAAGAAGGGCATCTCAGCCATGCCACGTGCTCCCCACGGCCCGCGCGGATCGGGGTATTCCAGGACGACAGATTGCACCCGTTCCGGCACATCCAGCACGGTGGGGATCAGATAAGTAGAAAGGTGCTGGGTCTGCACGTATCCGCCGGTCTGGACAAAATTTTCCAGAATCGCGTAGCCAGCCGCCTGAACCACAGCACCCTCGATCTGCCCCTGGACCTGTTGCGGATTGACGGCTTTGCCCACGTCGTCAGCCGAGACCACGTCCAGGATCCGCACGTGTCCAGTCTCGGTATCTACCTCCACCGTCACCGCCTGCGCTACGTAGCCATAGCTGACGTTGGGTTCTGATTTGCCCGTCTGGGGATCATACGGGGTGGTTTTGGGGGCGCGATACTGGTACGTGGCAGTCGCTGGACGCTCTTCGAGGCGCCACTTCTCCAAGGCCAGCTCGGCAGCGCCCTTGATCGCGTTGCCCGACATGAAAGTCATGCGCGACGCCGATGCGCTGCCCGAGTTATCGGTGTATGCCGTGTCGGAGACGACCATCTGAACTTTCCCCACGGGGATACCCAGGGCTTCAGCGGCCATCTGGGCCATCACCGTGTGAGCTCCCTGGCCTACGTCTGCCCCGGCATGATGGACCACGGCGCGCTGGATCTCAGCCCCGCCGTGCAGTTCCACCGTTGCCCAGCTATTCTCAGGATAGCCGAAGGAGAAGCCAATGTTCTTAAAGGCACATGCAAAGCCGTAACCGCGTTTCAGATGCGAAGGTTGCAAATTGAGGTTTTTGACTTCCTCTTTCAACCTTGCACTCTCAGTCTGGCACTTTTCGAGCACCTGGGGCATGCTTACACCCGGGGGCAGCGGCGTACCCACCGAGAGTAACGCTCCCTCACGCAGCACGTTACGCCGGCGAATCTCAACGGGATCCAGACCCAGCTTCTCGGCCAATCGATTCATCTGTGTCTCGGCTGCAAAAGCGCCTTGCGGTCCGCCGAAACCCCGGAAAGCCCCATTAGGCAGATTGTTGGTATAAACCGCGTACGAATCGACCTTCACGTTGGGTATTTCGTATGGACCGGTGCACATCAGGGTGGCGTTGCCCAATACCTTTGTCGACGTGTAGATATAGGCGCCGCCATCCGCCACCAAATCCACCTCTGCAGCGATCACCTTTCCTTCGCGGGTAGCGCCCCACTTCGTCTTGATAAAGTACGGGTGGCGCTTGTGGTGCCCGATAATCGACTCTTCCCGGCTCCAGATGATCTTTACCGGGCGGTGGATCCCCCGCTGGTTCAAGCGCCAGGCCGCCAGTGCCAACACAATCTGCACCGACATGTCCTCGCGCCCTCCGAAAGCCCCGCCGATGGCTGGGTAAATGACACGCACCTGCTCTGGCGGTAAACCCAGGGCGTGATAGATTTGCTCCTGGTCTTCATGTGTCCACTGCCCGGCCACCTGCACTGTGACGCGACTCTCGTCATCGATATACGCAATGCCGGCCTCGGGTTGCAGGAATGCATGCTCTTGGGATGGAGTGCTGTATTCGCCCTCCACAATGACTTCTGCCTGGGCAAAGGCGGCATCGACGTCACCCTTACGGATACGATAATGGCAGAAAACGTTCGAATCCCGTTCTGGGTGCAATAGCGGTGCGCCATCTTTCATCGCCTCCGCAGCATTGGTAACGACTGGCAGGTCTTCATACGTCACCTTGATCAGATCGCGGCCTTTGGCGGCAATGGCTTCCGTCTCAGCCACTACCAAGGCGACCTGGTCTCCAACGAAGCGTACCCGGTCGGCGAAGGGCACTGTGGAGCCAGGACCACACAGCACCGGCTGGTCTTTAAAGTTCAGCCCATACTCATTCACTGGCACGTCTTTAGCGGTGAACACAGCGATCACGCCTGCTATGGCTTCAGCCTGGCTGGTGTCAATGTGCCGGATGATGGCGTGCGGCCGGTTAGCGAACAGGATTTTCATGTAGGCCTGCCCCGGCATGTTGATGTCGCCCGGATAAAGGGTACGCCCGGTGACCTTGCCCTCGGCGTCGATGCGATGGACAGATTTACCGATGGTAGACATGGAAACTCCAGTATGAGAAGTGAGGCGTAAAGTGTGAAGCGTATTATACCTTGCTCGAGAACGTGCGAGGTGCGTTGTGTGACGTACAAGGTCAAACTATGTGCCGGTAACCTGCAATCAGCGTAAGGACATTCGTGTTAAAATAAATTCATCCTACCCAGCTCACACCAGGAGATGGAGAAACAATGTATGCAGCCAAAGCTGATCCCCAGCACCAGCGAATGCAGATCATCATTCACCAGGCGTTAAACGCTGATGAATTTAAACAGCTCATCGAGAGCATCGAGCGTGAAGCCATACAACTCCAGCCCTGCTGGGTAGCCGCCGTGGATATGCGCGGAATGTGGGTGGATAACCCCTATATCAACGAGCAATTCGAGAAGATTCAAAAGACCTTGATGGCCTGTCAGGCTGGCAAGATTGGAACGCTTCTGGATAATGCCTCCATACGCATGCACCTCATCCAGGCGGGCAACAAAACCTGTTCAAACGTGATAACCCGGCGCTTCTTCGACGCAGGGGATTGGGAGCGATTTTTAACCGAAGCGTGAGGCGCATATGGATATCGGGATCTACAGGCAATCCTTGGAAAAATACGTTGTAGAAGCTTTGCAAAACAGCGATGGGACCGTCAAAGGTATATCCAACTACCTATGGAACATGAAAATTTCCGGATTCCTGGTGCGCAACCGCGCAGAAAAACAAAAGGCGCTGGATGACGCGCGCAGTGCGTTTGACTCCCATCGACACTGGCCGGTGGAAATCGTGCTTTCACACCTGGGCATCAAGCCAGGGACTTCAAACCAGAGCTGATTAATCCCCCTTAGCAGCAAGGTGGTGGGAGAGGTTTCCTGCCAGGTTGCTAAACTGCTGAGCGATGATCCCCTCGGGCTGTAACAACCCCATCGGCGCGGCGCGGGTTGCAGCCATGTAAGCTAGTTCAGTCGCCGGGGGGAAACCCAAGGCAACCGGGGTCTTGAGGATCTGTTCGATCTGGCTGACCGGAAGGGTGATCTCGGCCCGAGTGCGGTTGACGGTCACGACCGTCAGGGCTCGGCCGCTGCCAAAACTGCGCGTGCGTAATTCATCAATCAAAGTGTGCGTCTGTTTCAACGCAATAGGCTGGGGCTCTGTGACGAGAATGATCTCATTGCACAACTCAGTCAAGACATCATAAGCCGGGTGAAAATTCGTGCCGATATCCAATATGACCAGGGGCACCAAGACAGCCATTTGCTCGACCACCGCTTCGTATTGATCCAGCGCCGAGATATATTCCACATCCTTTGAAGTATTCGAGGCTAACAACAAGCGTACCCCATAAAGGGTGGTAACCAATTGATCTTCTACGATGGAGGGGGTAATCTCTGCCGGATTCATGCGCAGCAGGTTGGCAAGACCCACAGGGTTGGCAAAGTTGAGCTCTTGAGCCCAGCAACCCTGCCCCGGCCTCATCTCCGCCGCGATCACCTTGGCATGGTGGTTTTGGTGGTAGATGATTGCCAGATTCAAGGCAACCGTGGAAACTCCCAGACCACCTTTAGGCGCCAGCACACCGACCACGTAGCCCTGTTTGGCAAGCACGTCAGTGCGCGCTTTTTTCTGGGCCAACAAGGCTTTAATATTGGCTTGCAGCTCAACCGGATGGACGGGTTTGGTCAGATAAATATCCACCCCCGCTTCGTAGCCTGCCAGTTTATCTTCCACCAGTGACTTGACGGTAAACATCAAGATGGGGGTGAGAGCCGTCTCTGGATGACGGCGCAAGCTGCGGGCCACTTCATATCCATCCAGGCCTGGCAGCATCACATCCAATACGATCAGACCTGGATTTTCGCTATGCGCCATGTCCAAGGCCTGGATGCCATCCTTAGCAGTCAAGACCTGGTACCCCATCCGAGAGAGGATTAAGGTTAAGAACTTCAGCGTTTCGGGATCGTCATCAATTACCAGGATTTTCTCAGCCATGCCTGCCCTCCGTTTTTGTGCGGCTTGCCATCCGGGTTAATTATATCTCGAGTAAACACCGCGTTAACATTTCTGTACCTAACAAACTAGTCAGCCCAATCCTAAGAACTCCCGTATAAATCTGCTAAAGTAAATCTGATTTATCGCCTTATCCGTAATATTTGATAATCAGCCATACAATCAGGAGGAAAAATATGATCAACCAACCAATAACCGCGCTTCTCAATAAAACAGTATCACGGATAGGTGCACTGGTACTGCTTGGGGTAGCCCTGGCAGCCTGCCAGTCTGCCGCTGTCCCTCCCTTGCCGCCCGTAGCGACTTCGGTCCCTGTGGTCACGTCTGCCCCTGAGGTTACCGCAGCCCCCGTCGTCACGGAACCAGTCGCTGCACCCGCTGCCACGACACAGCCTGAGGCAGCAATCAACGTGGCCACAGATGCCAAGCTGGGCAAGATCCTTGTAGACGGCAAAGGCATGACATTGTACGTATTCATGAAGGATGAGCCAGACAAATCCAACTGCAGCGGCAAATGTATCGAGAACTGGCCGCCACTGCTGACCCAGGGTCACCCCACGTTGGGCGAAGGTGTGGACGATTCGATGGTCGGCACAGTCACCCTGGCAGATGGTTCTACAGTCGTCACCTATGACCATATGCCACTGTATACCTTTATCAAGGATAAAGCTCCAGGCGATATCACCGGGCAGGGCAGCAACGATGTCTGGTACGTGGTCGCACCCGATGGCAAGGCAGTCGGGAAGGAAGCCACAATTAATGTGGCTGAGGATCCTAAGTTGGGCAAGATCCTGGTGGATGGCAAGGGCATGACCCTGTACATGTACACGAAGGATGAGCCGGATAAATCCAATTGCAGCGGCAAATGCATCGAATTCTGGCCGCCATTGCTGACACAGGGACATCCCAAATTGGGTGAAGGCGTGGACGCCTCGATGGTCGGCACAGCCACCCTAGCAGATGGGTCCATGATCGTCACCTACAACCACATGCCGCTCTATTATTGGGTCAAGGATAAAGCTCCAGGCGATACAACCGGACAGGGTAACAACAACGTCTGGTACGTGGTTGCATCCAATGGCAAGCCGGTCGGTATGGACGCTACGATTAATGTGGCGGAGGATCCTAAGCTGGGCAAGATCCTGGTGGACGGCAAAGGCATGACCCTGTATATGTTCACTAAGGATGAGCCAGATAAATCCAACTGCAGCGGTAAGTGTATCGAGAACTGGCCGCCACTGCTGACCCAGGGGCATCCCACGTTAGGTGAAGGCGTGGACGCCTCGATGATCGGCACAGCTACCCTGGGGGACGGTTCCACGATCGTTACCTACAACCATATGCCGCTATATTACTGGGTCAAGGATAAAGCTCCAGGCGACACCACTGGTCAAGGTAACAACAATGTCTGGTACGTAGTCGCACCTGATGGTACGGTGGTTGGTAGATAACCCAACGCTTTGGCAGATCACTATACATAGCAGGCCACAGTCGAACTATCAACCTGCACTTTCAACCAAATAAGGAGCCCCAGTCGATGACTGGGGCTCCTTCGTTCGTCTGGGTGGTGTATGGTCGGTTTCAATTGGGGGTAGCAGCTCGGCCTTCTTCCAAAAGCAGCTCCAACTGGTGTTCAGCGTCGCTCAACGGGACCGACAGGGAAATTTTCCACTCGTCCAGGAGGAACTTTCGGGCTCGCTCCAGGATGGCAGCATCAAAATCGTTGAGCTTCTTGCGATAGCCGTGAAAGCTGAGATCGCGGATAGCCCGACATACAGACTCTAGAGTCCCATCCCGCAAAAGCCCAGTCAGTTGGGCTTTGCGCTCGTAACGATCATCTGAGAGCTTCTCACCGGGCTCGCGCAGGATTTTGAAGATTTTCTCGAACTCGCCTATCGAGGTGGGTGGACGTAGGCTATGTTGGTCGGCACCTTCAACTGGCACCCACAGGGTCAGATCCCTCACCTGCACTACATAATATAAAGTCATCCTGCCCGATAGGCTCTTCTCCTCCAATTGGATGATTTCCCCTGGGCCATACGACCAGTGGACGACCTTATCGCCAACCTGGAAAGGCAACATGATCAATACCTGCGTGTACCCCCGCCTCCACGCCGGTCGCGCCCGCCGCGGCCGCCTTGTCCGTGACCACCATAGCCGCCTCCGCGCCGTTCACCGAAGCCACCAGGGCTCCGCTCTTCACGCGGGCGTGCCACGTTCACTTTGATCTCACGGTTTTCCAGGCTATAGCCGTTGAACATGCGGATAGCGTTCTCGCCTTCACTCTGGCTGCTCATTTCCACAAAAGCAAAGCCTTTCGAATCGCCGGTAAAGCGATCCTTGATCACATCAACCGATGTTACAGTGCCAGCCTGTGCAAACAGGGTGCGCAAATCTTCTTCGGTCGTGGTGTAGGGCAGATTTCCTACATACAGCTTCATCTTGACGAGTTCCTTTCGTTTGGCTAATCGGGCAGAAAAAAACCGCCATCCTCACGAGCAGGAATGGCGGAAACTAAACACTCAACTCCATCGGCGAGAACATCATAATTTTATCACAAATAAGCCATTTCACCAACGCAGTTTATCAAGCGGAGCGGTTCACCATCCATACCCCAAGTAAAATGAGACCTCCTCCTAAGACCGAAGCGAGAAGCAGCGGCTCCCCTAACATGCCCGCAGCCAGCAACATCGTCACCACGGGCTCCAGGTATAGAAATGCACCGATCTGTGCTGCTGGGATGACCTTCAGGGCGTCGTACCAGGCGATGTACGCCAGCCCGGATACAATCACCCCCAGGAAACCCATCGCCAGCCACCCATCTGAGGATAAGCGCCCGATCTCGCCTATCCCTGGTCCGGTGAAGAACAGTATCGTGGAAAAAAGCCAGCCAAAACCCATGGCATAGAACATCATCCACGTCGCGGGGTGTTGTTGCAAACCGCGCCGAGAGAGGATTGTGAACACCGCCCAGTTGGGCGCGCTCAGCAGAATCAGGAAATCCCCGATTGTACCGAACTTCCCCGTTGATAATCCAGACAAGCTTCCCTTGCTTACAACCAACAGAACGCCTATTGCGGATAGCGCAATGCCGGCGACCTGCATCCGGTTCAGTTTCTCTTTTAAAAATCCCCAGCCAAGCAATGCCATAAAAACAGGAATACTGGCAATGATCCAACCGGTTGTGGTAGCCTGGGCTGTCTGCAACCCGGTAGATTGCAGCCATTGGTGCAGGGTAATACCTAGAAAGCCCAATAGAGCCAGATAACCCAGCTCATTGCGGGCGGGCAAGGCAAATTGGCGGCGCGCGGCTGTAGCGATCCCCAAGATAACCACCCCTATGCCAAAGCGCATCCACACAAGAGTTACCGGCGACAGATCGCGCAGGGCGACCTTCGTAGCGATAAAGGATGCCCCCCATACGATGACAGTGAAGAGCACCTCGAGGATCGGGACGATCTTGCTTTTATTCAAGATAGCATGCCCGTTTTATAAACCTGGAAGAAGCGGTCGCATCCAGGGCATGCCCAGAATGATCGCCAGGGCTGCCAGTGTGTACCAGATAGCCGCGACGCGGTGCCTATCGGCAGGTTGCGCAGCTTTTTTCGAAAATGTGCTACCCAGGTGGGCAAACACCACCGCCGCGAACATGTAAAATAAGTGCTCCAGGGCAAAGAAGCGCGCCCCAGGGTCACTCATTGCTGCCCCGAGATTGGATAAAGCCGCCCGGGTGATCGGGCTGAAGAACAGGTAAAGCAGCAAGCCGAGCAAGAGCTGGGTGTCCATAGCCGAGGTAAAGAACACCCCCGCGCGCCGGTCAGCATCACTCCAATCGCTCTTCCTCAGCCAGCCCCGGTAGGCGCGCACCAGCGCCAGAATTGCTGTGACCACAACGATCCAGCGGACAATATTATGCAAAGCCAGGATGACGGGATACATACGGCATAGCCTCCATGAACGAACGTCTTAAAACCAGTGCAGAGCACCCGGATAGTTTAGCCCAATTTTTCCAAGCCGAAAAGGTGTATCGCCAAAATCAGGGGCCGACTGGCCCTGTACAGCCACTTACCTTTCTGGGATACTATTACAGTTGATACTCATCGATCTTGCAGAGGCAAGCATGGTTGAACTTCCAGACGAAGATATTCTCCCACTGGCACAAAAACATACTTTCTGGACCTGGTCGGCGCAAGGGCGGGTTACCCCCATCCCGGTGACGCATGCCAAAGGCGTCTATTTTTGGGACACTGACGGGAAGCGTTACCTGGATTTCAACTCGATGACCATGTGCGTCAACATAGGTCATGGCGACGAGCGCGTGATCGCCGCTATCACCGAGCAAGCGCGCCAGCTGCCTTACGCCGCGCCTGGCATGGCGACCAAGCCGCGTGCCCTGCTGGGCAAGCTACTTGCCGAGATCACCCCCGGAGACATTGATCACTTCTTGTTCACTTTGGGTGGCGCCGACGCCAACGAAAATGCCATCAAGCTGGCGCGCGCCTTTACAGGCCGGCACAAAATCCTAACCCGCTATCGCTCCTATCATGGCGCCTCAGCCGGCGCCATGGCCCTCACTGGCGACCCGCGCCGCCTGGCCTGGGAACCCAACCTGATGGGCGGCGTAGTGCACTTCCTCGATCCTTACCGCTACCGTTCCACCTTCCACCGCACCAACCCCGACATTCCCGAGAGTGAATTCACCCAGGACTACCTCAACCACCTAGAAGAGATCATCACCTACGAAGGACCAGAGACCATCGCTGCCATCCTGCTGGAGTCCGTCACCGGTACCAATGGGATCATCATCCCGCCCGAGGGCTACCTGCAGGGCGTGCGAGCGTTGTGCGACCGCTATGGCATCTTGCTCATCGCCGACGAGGTGATGAGCGGCTTCGGTCGCACCGGTAAGTGGTTTGCCGTGGAACATTGGGACGTGGTCCCCGATCTGATGACCATGGCGAAGGGGTTGACATCGGCTTACGCTCCACTCGGGGCGGTAGGCATGCGCCCACAGGTCGCCGAATCCTTCAAAGAGCGCGTCTTCCAGAGCGGGCTGACCTACACGGCGCACCCCATCTCGCTGGCGGCTGCCATCGCCAATATCGGCGTGATGCTAGAAGACCGACTGGTCGAGCGCGCCGCTGCCATGGGGCCTGTTTTGCGACGCATGCTCAGTGACCTGGGCGAACAGCACCCTTCGGTGGGCGATGCCCGCTCGATCGGTTTATTTGGCATCCTGGAGCTGGTGCGCGACCGCCGCACCAAAGAGCCCATGGCGCCATTCGATGGCTCCAGCGTTGAGATGACCGCCCTGCGTAAGTATTGCCTGGATCACGGCCTGTTTATTTATACCCACTGGCACACCGTGCTAATCATCCCGCCACTGATTATCACAGAAGAGCAGCTTGTTGAGGGCTTCGAGGTGCTGGATAAAGCGTTGGAGATCACCGACCGAGCAGCGCGCTAGTCCAGCATCATCGATAGATCTGGTTTAGCGATAGACCAGAAGTTGAACTGCTGGTCTATCCTCTGGGGCTGGCCTATGGCCTTCCTAAAGCTGGTTATAGTATATACTGGTCCAGATGAGCTCCCCAAAAACAAACGACTTGTCTCTCCACCCCAGCCTACCACCCGCTTTTTTAGAGCGCATGCGCCTCCTCCTGGGCGCAGAGTTCCAAGCCTTTCTGGAAAGTTACAGCCAGCCGCCTAGCGCCGGCTTGCGCGTAAATACCCTCAAGACCACGTCCGAGGCTTTCCAAGACCTCTCCCCATATCCCCTATCCCCTATACCCTGGTGCCCCTCCGGTTTTCTTATCGAGAAGGACACCCAGCTCCCACCCGGCAAGCACCCTTACCACGCAGCCGGGTTGTATTACCTGCAAGACCCTTCAGCCATGGCTGTTGCTGAGCTACTCAACCCCCAGCCAGGCAACCTGACCCTGGATCTGGCTGCAGCGCCGGGGGGCAAAACTAGCCATCTGGCATCTCTAATGGAAGGTGAGGGTGTCTTGATCGCCAACGAGACCCACCCGCGGCGCGTCTGGGAGCTGGCTGAAAACCTAGAACGTTGGGGCACCAAAAATGCAGTAATTCTAAACGAGTCACCGGAGCGCCTAGCACAGGCTTTCGGGGATATTTTCAATAAAGTCCTGCTGGACGCCCCCTGCTCGGGGGAGGGTATGTTCCGTAAAAACGTGGGGGCTCGCCGGGAGTGGTCACCCCAACGCGTGGTGAGCTGCGCCCTGCGGCAGCATGCCATCTTAAAGCAGGCAGCGCGCCTGGTGCGCCCCGGTGGGATGCTGGCTTACTCCACCTGCACCTTCGCTCCGGAGGAGAATGAGGCGGTCATCGCTGGTTTTCTCGAAGACCATCCTGCCTTCGAGCTGGACTCTACCAGGGCGCTTCCCGGTGCAGCCCCCGGCAAGCCCGAATGGGTTGATTTCCCCGGCTTACAAATGATCGACACAGCCGACAAAGTATCTCTACAGTCAACCGTGCGCCTGTGGCCGCATCTTACAATAGGAGAAGGACACTTCGTGGCGATCCTACGTCGCTCAGGTAACACCCTGCCTACCCGATTTGTATCCGAACAGTTTCAGGCTCCTTCTATAGAAGCGCTACGGCGCTTCCATGAGTTCTGTTCTGAGCATTTGATTGTGGAATGGGAATTAAGACGGCTAGCCCTGGTTGGCAGCTACCTCTATTGGATACCGCCTGGCATGCCCGCGCTCTCCGGCCTGAAGGCCATCCATCCCGGCTTGTGGTTGGGGACGCTCAAGCCAGGGCGCTTCGAGCCCTCGCATGCCCTGGCTCTGGCTCTGCGGAGGGACCAGGCGCGGCAAGTGGTCAGCCTTGACACCGATGGTGCCATCTCTTACTTACATGGGGATACTTTGGAGCGAAGCGGCCTCGATGGATGGGTGCTGCTAGCCCAGGATGGCTTTCCCCTGGGTTGGGGCAAGCGCGTCAAAGGGGTGATAAAGAATTACTACCCGAAAGGCCTTCGCTGGCTTTAGTCAATCATTCCACTTCTGGCCGCGGCGTAACGGGGGCGAGTCCAGAGGGCCATACTGCGAGGGGCCGAGCATCGAGTACATGAGTGAATACAGTGAAGTGAAAATCCCGAATCCGATCAGGCTCAAGACAATCGTCACCAGCAAGTTGGCAAATAAATACTCCACATTGCCCACGAACGGGACCGCGATAGTCCGGGAAAACTCGGCAGGAACGGGTAACCAGCCTTGTTTCACGTTTTCCTGGACGATCAAGACTGCCCCAGCATAGGAAAGCACCGGAATGATGATCATCATCAAGCAGCCTATGCCGCGCCAGACCGGATGGACTGTCCAAGGGCGCTTGGGCGCATGGCTGCGCGGGCTGAATTGGTTATATTTTGTCATCGTCCCTCCATGATTTGAGCTGCCCGGTCGATAGCATTCACAATTGTGTAATACCCCGTGCAGCGGCACAGATTGCCGGTGATGGCTTGCTGGATCTCCCCCCGAGAAGGCAGTGGATTTTCCTCCAGCAGCTTTGCCGCCGACATTAAGAAGCCTGGAGTGCAATAACCGCATTGCACCGCTCCGGCCTCGATAAAAGCCTGTTGCACCGGATGCAGATGACCGTCTGACGCCAGGCCTTCCACCGTGATGATCTCTGCTCCGTGCGCTCTTGGCGCTGGCACCAGGCAGCTCATCACCGCCACACCATCCAGGAAGACCGTGCACGCCCCGCATTCGCCTTCGGCGCAGCCCTCCTTAGTCCCGATCAGACCGGCCTCTTCTCGTAATAGCCGCAGCAAGGTCTTATCTTGCCCGCTGGTGAAAGAGTACTGCATCCCATTGATGCGAGTGACGATCGCCTGGCCTCCCTTGTGCTCGGCGCTGGCGGGTAGCACGGAGGCGGCACCTTGGTAATCCTTGCCCCACAACATCACGGGCTTCTCCGGATAGTCCGCCCTTTCGGTGCCTGCCGCCAGATGGCGCAGACCGCGCAGCGTGCACACGCGCACCATCTCACTGCGGTAATCGGCGGAGCTGCGCACGTCACCGATTGGCCGGGCGGCTTGCTCCGCCAACCGCGCAGCTTCCTCCTGGACGGCTTCATCTAGGTTACGCCCAACCAGGTAGGCTTCAGCCTGCGCCGCGTGGATAATCGTCGGCGCCACTGCCCCCAACGTGATGGCGGCTTTTTCCACCCGCCCGTCTCGCAAGGTCAGCACGAGGGCGGCATTCACCAGCGAGATCGCCTGGGCGCGGCGTAGACCCAGCTTGATGAACGTGCCGCGCTGGTTGGCCTGCATGGCTGGGAAAGAGATATCCACTAATATCTCATCAGGGCGCATTACCGTGCGCCGGACGCCGGTATAGAACTGCTGCAGCGGCACGACACGCTCTCCCGTCTTCGACTGTAAAGTGACTTTAGCGTCCAAAGCCATCAAGGGGGTAATTGTATCGTTAGCCGGCGAGGCGGTGATCAGGTTGCCCGCCACCGTGCCGCGGTTGCGGATTTGCGGGGCACCCACCTCCCAGGCAGCCCGCGCCAGTGGAAAGGCGCGCTCGACAATTAATTTCGAAGCCGCACAGTGGTTGTGCGTGACCAACGCCCCCAGGTGGATGGTGCCATCCTCATCCAGGCTGATCTGGTCCAAATTCGACACGCGGGTAATGTCGATTAGCGTATCGATCCCCGTGCGCACACCCCGCTCGATCTCCAGGATCAGGTCGGTGGCACCAGCCACGATGCGAGCACGTTCGCCTCGCTCCGCTAAAATATCGATGGCTTCATCGAGCGTGGTAACACTGTAATACTCATGCCACATAAATTATCCTGTACACCTCGTTAATTATCTCCCGCAGCCATCACGCTGCCATCCCCACCCTGTCGCAGCATGATGATCTCCGCCATAATGCTGACAGCGATCTCCTCTGGTGTCTCAGCGCGCAACTCCAAGCCAATGGGCGAGCGCACCCGCTTGATCTTTTCTTCGGGTATGCCGGCTTCTTTCAGTGTATTTACCGTGGTTGTCCAGCGCCGGCGCGAACCAATCACACCAATATATGCTGCGGGTGTATCCAGCAAGGCCGGCAGACCTGGCACGTCAACCGCAACGCCACGCGTGGTGAGTACCAGGTACGTCCAGGACGTGATCTTCAGGTGTTGAGGCAATTCACCCATGGAGACCGGGTAAAATTCGTCGCCATCGGGCACGGCTTGCGGATTGCAAAATTCCGGGCGGTCGTCGTTGACCGCCACGCGGAAACCCAGCCATTTGGCCAGGTGCGCTACAGCTTTGCCCACGTGCCCGCTGCCTATCACCACCAGCACTGGTTTTGGCATGATCGGCTCCACGAAGACCTCCGCCTGCCCGCCGCATACGCCCGGATCGCCGCGCTGCGGGTCGGACATGCTGTATTCTAACAGGCGCGGCGCCCCATCTTGAAGGGAGCGCAGCGCTTCAGCGATGACACGGTTCTCCAGTTCGCCCCCGCCCACTGTGCCGATGATGCGCCCATCAGGGTAGACCAGCATCTTACTGGTCGCGTGGCGCGGGGTAGAGCCGCGGCTGCGCACCACCGTGCACAGCACCCCGGCCTCGTTGCTCTGTTCTAATTCGGTGATAGCTCTATAAATCATGGTTGCATGTTGAAAGTTGAAGGTTGAAAGTTCAAATTACTTTCAACTTTCTAACAATCCTAAAACGACGGGTAAGAGTTGTTTCTTACGCGAGACTACACCTTCGGCCAGGCGCGAGCCGTCAGCTTGCGGAGGGTAAGGCAGGTCGCCCAAAATGGCTGGCTCGTTATCCATCAGCAGGCGGCTGGAGCCGCTCACCACGTCTGTGACCATCAGCATGGCAAAATCCACGCCGCGTCGCTGTCTTAGCTCTTGCAAGGCTTGCTTGAGGGCAACCATGTGTTCGTCGAGCTGCATCAAGTCGGTCACCTCGGCCTGTGCGATGGCGAAAGTCATACCGCCAGCCTCGTACAGCTTGAGGTCGGTGCTGACCACCTCCGACGGATCGCGGCTGGATAGCCCGCTGCCCGCACGCAGCACTTGCTGGCCAAAAGATTGCACGGTCTCGCCTGCCAGCGGGCTGTTGCGCACGAAAGCCCAGCGCGCCAGCCGCTCGGCGGCGCGCCGATCCCGGTCGGTCGTGGTCGGCGATGTCAAGACCAACGTATCTGAGAGCAGTCCCGCCAGCATCAAGCCAGCCAGCACTGGCGGGGAGCTCAACCCGGCATCTTCGGTGCGCTCCGAGACCAGCGTGCTGGTGCTGCCTACAATATCCACAGTGAATTTAATCGGAACGTGTGTAGACGGGTTGCCCAGGCGGTGGTGATCCAGGATTTCGATGAGCTCAGCCTCCTCCAGAGATCCAAGGGACTGCCCCGGCTCGTTGTGATCCACCAGGATGATGCGCAGCCGGGGCGGATTGAGTGCATCTCGCTGACGGCAGACGCCCTGGTATAACTCCTTATCATCCACGATCAAGAAATCGTTGTGCTCCTCGCGCAGCAGGCGGTTGAGCACGTCACGGATACGGGTGCTCGCCTGAAAACGGGGCACCTTCGTGTCGGTAGCTTCGCGGCAGGGCAGGTCAAGGATATCGCTGATGCGCATCTCCTGGCGGCGCGGGTGGGGACCCACCAAATGCGCCATGAAATCAAACAGGCTGTTGCCGGTGATCATACCGCAAGGCGTGCCGTCGTCATTAACAATTGGGGCAATGCCGCCCGCTCGGCTGGTGATCGCCCAGGCGTCGCGTAAGGGGCTATCAGGTGTAGCAGTATCCAGCCGCCGGGTGACCGCTTCAAAGCGCGGCGAGGCGTCGGTCAAAAGCGCCGGAGGATCCACAACCAGGCGCTTCAACACCCAGGTGGTCTGCGGGTTGATCGCCCCGGCGCGGGCAGCGATCGCATCTACTCCATCGCGCTCGCGCAGCAACCAGGCGTACCCTGCCGCCGCGGCGATGGAATCGGTATCGGGGTTGACGTGACCAATGACGTAGGTGCGATCGGCCATCGATTCCTTCTTGAGGAAATCCCGGATCAGCTAACCTGCTCCACCAGATAGTTCTGCATGCCCATCTGGCTGATCTGCTCTAGCTGGGCTTCGAGCCAATCCAAATGCTCTTCTTCATCTTTGAGGGTCGCCTCGAGCAACTCACGGCTGCCGTTATCTCCCACCTCAACCGCCACACGGATGCCCTCGTTATACGCTTTGACCGCGCCCTGCTCCGCCATCAGGTCGTTCTTGTGTTGGGTTTCAATTTGGCCCCCGATGTGGATATCCTTCAAATGGCTGACCACCGGTACGCCCTCCAGGAAGAGGATGCGCCCGATCAGCCGTTCGGCGTGTTTCATCTCCGTGATTGCCCGGGCTTCAGCAACCTCATGTAGCTTGTCGAAACGCCAGTTAGCGCACATCTCAGAATGCACCATGTACTGGTTGATCGCCGTCAACTCGTCGGCCAGGAGGTCGTTCAACACTGCGATGATTTTTTCGTTGCCTTTCATGGAATATTCTCCTCTCTACTTCAATACCCGCCACACTTTTTCAGGAGTGATGGGATTATCGTCGATGTTTGCGCCGCAAGCATCCAGCACTGCATTGCCAACCGCTGGAGCCACGCCATCCATAGGGATCTCGGCCACAGCTTTGACGCCAAAGGGATGAGATGGCTCGAACGTCTCGATAAAGATCGTCTCCAGCTCGGGCATCTCGTCTGCCCGGAAGATGTGATACTCGCGCAAATCCCGCTCGCGGGCGTTGCCTCTCTCATCATACCGCATTTCCTCGCAAACCGCATAGCCCAGCGCCTGGGTCATACCGCCTTCGATCTGTCCGGAGGCAGTCAGCGGGTTGACAATCACCCCTGAATCGACTGCCATGACCAGCTTATCCACGCGCACTTGCCCGGTCTGGGTATCTACCGTGACTTCAGCGAACTGGGCAGCGAAGGGTGGTGGTGAGACGGGCGACATATACGATGCCACGCCCATGATCTGCTCCTGGTCTTCCTGGTGCAAGGCATCCAGGGCAATTTCTGCCAGGCCGACCGAACGCCCGTCGGGGGCGATAGCCCGACGGTTTGCAAGTCGAATGTCCGTTGGTTTCAGGCTACTTTCAACGTTTGGGCTTTTCACACTCAACATCCTGGCTGCCCGGGTTTTGATCCGCTCGGCTACTATTTCAGCGGCTTTTACCACCGCCGCTCCGGAAATGTAAGTGGTGCTGGATGCATAGGCGCCCTTGTCGAAAGGCGTGAAATCGGTATCCGATGAATAGGCAATGATGTCATCCAATGGCACTCCCAGCACCTCCGCGGCCATCTGGGCCAACACGGTGTCTGAGCCGGTGCCCAAATCGGTGGCGCCCACCAGCAGGTTGAACGAGCCATCATCGTTCATCTTTATACTGGCTCCCCCCATGTCCAGGTAGGGGATAGCGGTGCCCTGCATTACCAATGCAACCCCGATGCCTTTCTTCAGGTAGGGGCGTGATGGATCCGGGCTATGCCAGGTCAGATTGGCGAATTTTTGGTCCCAGCCAATGCTCGCCTTGCCCTGGCGAGCGCATTCTTCCAGACCGCAGGTCTCGATGGTCTCCGGACGCGGCTCGCGCCCTTCGCTCCACGCTGTGCTGAAGGGGTGCAGCTCGCCCGCCCGCACAGTGTTCTTCAGGCGGAACTCGATCGGGTCAAGGCCAAGTTGCCGGGCGATCTTCTCCATGTGGCGCTCCACCGGCCAGTAGCCCTGGGGGACGCCATAGCCCCGGTACGCCCCGGCGGGCGGGTGGTTGGTATAGACCACGTCGGCGTAGAAGCGGATGTTGGGCTTCTGGCGATAAGGACCATCGCCCACGTACAGCGCCATGGCCTTATGACCGGTGTTGCCTGTGACGGTCAGGGCGTGGCAGCCATAAGCGCCTGTATCGCTGAGGGCGTACATGGCATTAGCGGTAATGGTGCCATCCTTCTTGACGCCGGTCTTCATGTGCACGCGCATGGGGTGGCGCGAGCGAGAGGCGATAAACTCTTCTTCGCGGGTGTATTCGTAGAGCACAGGTCTCCTGGTGGCAATGGTCAGGTGCGCCGCCACGTCCTCGATAAGCACTTCTTGCTTGGCACCGAAACCACCCCCGATGCGGGGTTTGATCACGCGGATGCGCTTGACCGGCAGTCCCAACACGGGTGCCAGGATGCGCCGGGCGTGGAATGGCACCTGTGTGCTGGTGCGGATCACCAGGCGGTCGTCTTCGTCCCAATAGGTCAGCACCACGTGCGGCTCGATGTGCGCCTGCTGCACCTTGGGGACTTCATAATCGCCCTCGAAAACGTAATCGGCTTCGGCAAAACCGGTCTCAACGTCGCCGATGTCGATGCGGATGTGCGCTGCCAGGTTACGCGATGGGTCGGATTCGGCAAAGTTGACGTATTCCGGCTCGTCGTGCAAGATAGGCGCGCCAGGCTGCATCGCCTGTGCTGGATCGAGCAGGTCGGGCAAGCGCTCGTACTCAACCTCAATCAACTGCAATGCCTGTTCGGCGATCTCCTCGGTCTCGGCAGCCACGAAGGCCACCCGGTCACCAACGAAGCGCACCTTGTTATCCAGAGAAAACGCATCCAGCGGCCCTGGAATGGGGTGAGATTGCCCGGCAGTAGAATACACCACTCGCGGGATGTCCTGCCAGGTCAGCACTGCCGCTACACCCGGCAGCATGCGGGCGCGGCTGGCGTCGATGCGTCGGATGCGGGCGTGGGCGTGCGGGCTGTGCAACACTTTGGCGTAGAGCAACCCGCGCCGCTCGAAATCAGCGGCGAAGGCCGGCTTGCCCTGCACCAGCTTGATTGCGTCCACTTTCGCTTCTGGCTTGCCCACCAGCTGCCAGGGTTGAGTCTCAGGGGTGACAAAAACCCTGGGTCTGGCCTGCACTGATGTAATTGGGGACAAGGGATAAGCGATAGGGGAAGATGGTTCTGCTTCACCCCTGTCCCCGATTCCTTTATCCCCTGGTTCTGGAAAGATGAATCCCACCAGCTCGCTTTTCTCGCCGACTTCGCCGCGCATCAACGCCGCTGCCCGCAATACCGCCTGTACGGGCTTGAGGTAGCCCGTGCAGCGGCACAGCACGCCAGAAAGCGCATCGCGCACTTCGACTTCGCTGGGGGAGGCGTTGCGCTCCAAAAGCTCCTTGGCTGCCAGGATCTGCGCCGGCGTGCAATACCCACATTGGATGGCGCCACTCTCGACGAAGGCCCGTTGCAACGGGTGCAGGCCCTCGGTGAGCTTCCAGCCTTGCTCAGGGTGCTCGCCAATCGATTCGATGGTCTGGATGGAATGGCCTTGCGCCTGGGCAGCGAGCATCACGCACGAGTTGACTGGCTTGCCGTCGAGCAACAGCGTACACGCCCCGCACTCGCCGGTCTCGCAGCCATGCTTGGTCCCGAAATAGCCCAGGCGGCGCATGGCTTTGAGCAGGTTCTCGCCTGGAAATACGTCCAGTGCGTGGACGGTACCGTTTATATTGAGACTGAGCTCCATATGGACTCCAAAAACCAGCGGTTAGAGAGCAGTGGTCAGCGAACAGTGATCACAACCTTCAACTTGTAACCGATAAGAGGCACCGCTTGGCCAGGGTCGCCGCTACGTCCTGGCGGTATTCAGCGCTGGCCCACTCGTCACCCGCGCCAGTAAAAACATCGCGCGCCGCCACCTCCAGACCGCCCGACTCAGGGCCATCGAAGGCCAGCGCAGGCGCATCGCCAAAGCCGCCTATCGCCAGCCGCACCCGGCCAGATGGCCATTGCGCCAGTGCCGCGCACACAATGGGCAGGTCTACCGGCGTGCGCGCCACGCTCTCATATGCCAACCGGGCGTTGGATGGAAGTGTCACGTTCGTGATCAGGCGTCCAGACAGGCGCTGGGCACGCACTGGTAGGAAATCTCCCAGGCTGATCCATTCGGAGGGTGTAGCAACACTTTTTAGCTCCAATAAGGCATCCAGAGCCAGTAAAATGGTAGCAAACGGCGAGCGCCCATCCGCCGAGACCAATGTCCCGGCCAGCGTGGCTACCTGACGCAGGTTGTAGCTGGCTTCATGGCGGATGGCTACCTCCAGGGCGGGCGATATCCCAGGGCTCTCGAGAAATGCCTGTAAGGTCAGCATGGCACCCAGGGCCCAGGTGTTGCCTCGTCGCTCCAGCATGTTCAGCCCCAGCGTCTGCAGATCGACTACCGCGAAGCGCTCCTGCGATGGCTGGTTGAGGCGCGTGCCGCCCCCCAGGGGTAAGGTTTTGACATCACTGCGCGCTAGTAACGATAATGCTTCTTCCAGCGTATTGGGACGGTGATATTCAATAATCATACCTGTCTGATCCTTACTTGCCTACGTCTTCATCATTATCTTCATAAACTCGCCAGCCCAGTGCTGCCAGGTCCACACTCCCAACCACATCAGAAGGCACGTCCACCAGCAAGAGGTCCGCCTCCGCCAGCAGTGCGCCATCAAGATCGTAGATAGCGCCCGTGGCAGTAGCCGTGCGGCCCCTGTTCTTCACCGCCCGTCCAACCACGCGTAGAGGCTTTCCGACAGGCACGTTTTGGCGGTAGCGTATCTCCATCCGGGCGGTGTACATGAAGCGCGGCGGATCGATACCTATGTGGGCGCGGGCTGCGACCTCATCCAGCATAGCCGCCACGATACCGCCATGCACCACGCCGGGGAAACCCTGGTAGCGCTCGGAGACGGTGTAACGCGCTTCGACCTCACCGGGAGCGGTCACCTCGAAACGTAGTTGCAAGCCAAAGGGGTTCTGCAGGCCGCATACAAAACAGTGGCGCGAGTTGGGCTGGCGGTTATTTGTTAGGTTGCTCTGGCTGGTTTGCATCTACTGGTGG
>Ga0153916_10000537_pt1 | contig 25535 bp, 22 predicted proteins | sample Opewatmetagenome_FD_109642 | JGI IMG/M metagenome (GOLD analysis project Ga0153916, IMG submission 109642) | Freshwater wetland microbial communities from Ohio, USA - Open water 3 Core 3 Depth 4 metaG | ecosystem: Environmental > Aquatic > Freshwater > Wetlands | place: USA: Ohio, Lake Erie...
CACCAGGAAGTGCTGGAAAACCGGAAGAAGGGCAATCCCTGGGTGCCGACCAAGATCATCGAGGAGCTCAAGCCCAAGGCGCGCGCTGCCGGGCTGTGGAACCTGTTCCTGCCGCATTCGAAGCGCGCGCCCGAAGGCCTGTCGAACCTCGAATACGCGCCGCTGTGCGAAATCATGGGGCGCGTGAGCTTTGCGCCCGAGGTGTTCAACTGCTCCGCGCCCGACACCGGCAACATGGAGACCATAGAGCGCTACGGCAGCGAGGAGCACAAGCGCCAGTGGCTGGAGCCGCTGCTGCGCGGCGAGATGCGCTCCGCCTTCCTCATGACCGAGCCCGATGTCGCCTCGAGCGACGCGACCAACATCCAGACGCACATCAAGCGCGAGGGCAATGAATACGTGATCAACGGCACCAAGTGGTGGTCCTCCGGCGCGGGCGATCCGCGCTGCAAGCTCTACATCCTGATGGGCAAGACTTCCCCGGACAATCCGTCGCGGCACAGCCAGCAGTCCATGATTCTGGTCCCTGCCGGCACCCCGGGCATCAGGATCGTGCGCCACCTGAACGTCTTCGGCTACGACGACGCGCCGCACGGTCATATGGAGATCGAGCTGAAGAGCGTGCGCGTTCCGGCCTCCAATATCCTGCTCGGCGAGGGGCGCGGCTTCGAGATCGCTCAAGGCCGCCTCGGGCCCGGCCGCATTCACCACTGCATGCGTCTGATCGGCCAGGCCGAGCGCGCGCTGGAGAAGATGTGCAAGCGGGCGACCGCGCGCGTCGCCTTCGGCCGCAGCGTGGCGGAGCAGGGCGTGACCCGCGAGCGCATCGCCGAAGCGCGCATCATGATCGACTCGGCGCGCTTCATGGTGCTCAACGCCGCCTGGAAGATGGACACGGTGGGCAACAAGGTGGCGCGCAAGGAAATCGCGATGATCAAGGTGCTGGCGCCGAACATGGCCTGCAAGGTGATCGACTGGGCGATGCAGGTGCACGGCGGCGGTGGCGTGGCCGAGGACTTCGGCCTCGCCGCGGCGTATGCGCATGCGAGGACGCTACGGTTCGCCGACGGACCCGACGAGGTGCACCGCAACCAGATTGCCAAGCTCGAGATCGGCGAACAGACCACGGTGGCCGAGGCCATCGCGCCGAAGAAACGCGCCTAGACAGAATGCAATGCGTGTCGGGGTTCCGCGCGAGATCAAGGTCCACGAGTATCGAGTCGGACTGACGCCGACGTCCGTGCGCGAGGTGGTCGCGCACGGCCACGAGGTGCTGGTCGAGCGCGATGCCGGCGCCGGCATCGGGGCCGGCGACGCCGCCTACGAGAAAGCGGGCGCGAGGATCGTCGAGGATGCATTCGCCGACGCCGAGCTGATCGTCAAGGTGAAGGAGCCGCAGGCCGGGGAGCGCAAGCGGCTGCGCGCGCACCAGGTGCTGTTCACTTACCTGCATTTGGCGCCGGACCCGCAGCTGGCGCGCGATCTGGTCGCTTCGGGCGCGACGTGCATCGCCTACGAGACGGTCACGCGGCCCGGCGGCGGCTTGCCGCTGCTTGCGCCGATGTCGGAGGTTGCCGGGCGCATGGCGATCCAGGTGGGCGCCGGCTGCCTCGAGAAGGAGCGCGGCGGCATGGGAACGCTGCTGGCGGGAGTGCCAGGCGTGCCGGCCGCGAAGATCGTGATCCTCGGCGCCGGCGTGGTCGGCTGCAACGCCGCGCGCATGGCGGTCGGCGCGGGCGCACGGGTGTTTGCGCTCGATCGCTCGGTCGATGCGCTGCGCAGGATCGAGAGCGAATTCGGCGCGCGGGTGGTGACGGTCTACTCGAGCCGCGACGCGATCGAGCAGCACGTGCTGTCGGCCGACCTGGTGGTGGGGGCGGTGCTGGTGCCGGGCGCCGCGGCGCCCAAGCTCGTATCGCGCGAGCTGCTCAAGCGCATGAAGCCGGGAGCGGCGCTGGTCGACGTCTCGATCGACCAAGGCGGCTGCTTCGAGACCTCGCGCCCGACGACGCACGCCGACCCGACCTATGTCGTCGATGGCGTGGTGCACTACTGCGTCGCCAACATGCCGGGCGCGGTGCCGCGCACCTCGACCTACGCCCTCAACAACGCGACGCTGCCTTTCGTGCTCGCGCTGGCCGACAACGGCTGGGCGCGCGCGCTCGCCGACGATCCGCACCTCAGGCAGGGGCTGAACGTGGCGCGCGGCAAGGTCACGTACCGCGCCGTGGCGCAAGCCGTCGGCCTGGAGTACACGCCGGCCGAAAGCCTGCTCTGACGGCCATTTGTGATCGCCCCTGCATCGAACCGAGGAGAACCCATGCTCAAGCTGTGCGGATTTCACGTCAGCAACTACCACAACAAGGTGCGCATCGCGCTGCTCGAGAAAGGCGTCGCGTTCGAGGAAGACGCGAGCTGCGCGCCGTCGCAGAAGGACGAGTTCCTGGCGCGCTCGCCGCTTGGCAAGGTGCCGTTCCTGGAGGTCGACGGCGCGATCCTCACCGAATCGCAGGTGATCTGCGAGTACCTCGAGGACACTCACCGGGAAAAACCGCTCTACCCCTCGGATCCGCTCGCCAGGGCTAAGGTGCGCGAGCTGATCCAGTACATCGAGCTGCACATGGAGCTCCCCGCGCGGCGCCTGTACAAGGAGTACTTCTTCGGCGGCAAGGTTTCCGACGAGACCAAGAAAGAGGTCGAGCGCGATCTCGCCAAGGGCGCGCGCAGCTTCGCAATGCGCGCGATGTTTGACCCCTACGTTGCCGGCAAGGAGCTGACACTTGCGGACTGTGCGGCCTACGTCCACCTGCCGCTGGTGTCCATGATCGGCAAGATGGCCTTCGGGCGCGACTTCCTCGAGAACCTGCCGGTCAAGCCTTACCTCAAGATGCTGGGCGAGCGCCCGGCGTTCGCCAAAGTGAGCGCCGATCGAAAGGCGGCGCAGGAGGCGATGATGGCGCGCGCCAAGAAGTAACGCCGGCGGTGGAGGACCTCGCGCCTCTCGGCGAATACCTGCGCTACGCCGTGACGCTGACGGCGGTTCTCGACCCGTTCCTCGCCGTGCCGATCTTCGTCGGCGTCACGGCGCTGCGCACCCCCGCCGAGCGCCTCGTGCTCGCGCGTGTGATCACCCTGACGGTATTCGGCGTGCTCGCCGGCTCGGTGCTTTTCGGCGAGGCGCTGCTGCGGCTGATCGGGGCGAGCCTGCCGGCGTTCAGCGTCGGCGGCGGCCTGGTGTTGCTGCTCATGGCGCTTGCGATGCTCAACGCGCGCGCCGGCGGCGTGCGGCAGTCCGCGGCGGAGGCCGAGGAGCTGGAGGCCGGGGAGATCTCCGGCGTCGTGCCGCTCGCGGTGCCGCTGCTCGCAGGACCGGGCGCGATCAGCACCACGATCATCGCGGCGCAGGCGCACGGCATCGCGCATCTCGCGGCGATGATCGTGTGCATCGCGCTCGTATGCGCGCTGCTGTGGATCGTGCTGCGCTTCGCGCACGCGCTCGCGCCGCGCATGGGCACGACGGGGCTCAACATCGCGACGCGGCTGCTGGGGCTGCTGCTCAGCGCCATCGCCATCCAGACCATGGCGGCGGGCCTGATCCAGCTGTTCCCCGGCCTGGGCGGCCGCTAGCCGCCGCCTGCGAACCGGCGCGCTACCCAGGATTCGATCGCGGCGCGCATCGCCTGCGGCTGCTCAGTCGGAATCCAGTGGCGCGCATCGAGCTCGACGATCTCGCAATCGGGCAGCGTGGCGAGCGCTTCGCGCGTGCGCTGCGGGTCGGTAAAGCTGCTGCGCGCCGACAGCAGCGCGAGCGCCGGTGCGGCGATGCCCGTGAGATCGGGCAGCCTGGCGGTGACCGCCACCAGCGCCTGGAAATAGGCGCCGCTCGGCGTGCTGCGCAAATCCGCGAGCGGCGAGGCGTAGCGTGCCAGCAGCGCCTCGCCCTGCGGGCCGGCCGCGAGCGCGGCGCGCGTCTCTCGATCGAGCTGCTCCAGGTCCAGCGCGGCGAGCCGCCCGCGATGCATGCCGAGCGCGTTCAGCGCGCGCGCCAGCCAGGCGAGCGCGACGAGCAGCGGCCGCAGGCGCGCGACGCGCCGCATGGTCCCGGCGAGCGCCTCGGGCGGCATCGGCTCGATCAGCACCAGGCCGGCGACCCTCTGCGGATGGCGAAAGGCGAACTGGAGCGCGATGTTGGCGCCCAGGCAGTGGCCGACGACGAGCGCCCGCGAAACGCCCTCGGCCCGCAGGATCGCCGCGAGATCCGCGCACCACTCGGCCATGCCGATGCGGCCCCGGTGCACGGAGCGTCCCTGGCCGCGCAGATCGAGCCGCACAAGCGCCCACGAGGCGCCGAGCGCGGTCTGGGCGACGAATTCCGACCAGCGGCTCATGTTGCTGGCGGCGCCGTGCAGCAGCACGAGCGCGCGCTGCGCGCCACGCGCGCCGGACCGCGCGTAGGCGATGCGCGCGCCGTCCGCGGCCGTCAGTACGCGCGCGGAGTCTGCGACGGCCGCCTCGCGCATCGGTTCCGACGTCATCGCTGCGCGAGCCACTCGGCGGCGTCGCGCCACAGCGTGTCGCGAAAGCGCTCGCGAAAGAAGCCGAAGTGCCCGATGCGATCGGCGCCGACATCGCGCGGCGCGATCCGACGAAGCTCGCCGCGCGCCGCGGGATACAGCCCGAGCAGCGCCGCGGCCGCGCGCGGCGGGGCGAAGGCGTCGTCCGTGGCGACGTAGGCCCGCAAGGGCGCGCAGAAGCGCGCGAATGCCTCGTGCGCGCCGAGCGCGCCCACCAGGTACCGCGGATGACGGCACCAGCTCGCCCATTCGATCGCCACGCCCGCAGGCAGGTCTTCGCCAAAGCCGAGGCGCGAGGAAGGAAAGTAGCCGAGCAGCCGCGGCACGACGGGAAGCACGACGTGGGTGGCGAGCCACATCCAGCACTGTCCGAGCGGCGGCCAGTGGCGCCAGTAACCGCTTTGCGAGCCGACCATGACCACGGCGGCGAGCCGTGGCGCCTGCGGCAACAGGGCGGTCGAGACCCCGCCGAAGCTGTGGCCGACGACCATCAGGCGCGCGCCCGGAGCCGTGCCCGCAAGGAAGTCGAGCGCGCCTGCCGCGTCGAGCAGCGCCCAATCGCGCATGCGCGCGCGCATGCCGCGCAGCGAGCGCGGCCGCGAGCGGCCGATGCCGCGGTAATCGAAGGTCAGCACGCTGAAGCCGCGCGCGGCGAGATAGGCGGCGAATTTGGCGTAGTACTCCTGCGGGACGCCGGTCGCAGCCTGGATCTGCAGTGCGCGCCCCGCGGGCGCGGAAGCGCGAAACAGCGTACCGCCGAGGCGCTGGCCATCGCGCGCCGCGAACTCGACCCTCTCCGCGGCGATCACTTGGGAACCGGGCGCGGGCGTCCCTGCGGATCGATCGCGACGTAGGTGAGCGTCGCCTCGGTCACTTTGACGATCTTGGGATCGGATGGCCGGCGCTCGGCGTAGACCTCGACGTTGACGGTGATCGAAGTGGTGCCGACGTGCACCACGTCGGCGTAGAACGAAAGCACGTCGCCGATCTGCACCGGCTGCTTGAACACGAACGAGTTGACCGACACGGTCGCGACGCGGCCGCGCGCCAGGCGGCCCGCCACGGTGCCGCCGGCGACGTCGACCTGCGACATGATCCAGCCGCCGAAGATGTCGCCGTTGTGATTGGCGTCGGCCGGCATCGGCACCACGCGTAGCGCGGGAATCTTGCCCTTGGGCAGCTTCAGGCCCGGCGGCTGGTGCGAGGCCTTGCCCATCTAACGCGTCTTGCCGGCGAGGTAATGCAGCGGACCGCCCCTGAACGGCGCGAAGCCGGTGCCGAAGATCAGTCCCGCGTCGATCAGGTCGGCGTCCGCAACGATGCCTTCGGCGAGCACCGCCTCGGTCTCGGACAGGTACGGCGCGATCAGCGAGTCGACCAGGTCCGCGGGCGCCGGGCCGGGCGCGCCCTTCACCGGCTTGCCTTTCTCGTAGCGGTAGATCCCCTGGCCGGTCTTCTTGCCGAGTTGCCCGAGCGCCACCTTGTCGAGCAGCACCTTGGGCGCCTCAGGCGGGCCGCCCGAGCGCCTTTTCCCCAGCTCCTTGCCGGCGGCAAGGCAGATATCGAGCCCGACGGTGTCCGCGAGCTCGATCGGCCCCATCGGCATGCCGAAAGCCTCCATCGCCGCATCGACGGTCTCGGGCTGCATGCCCTCGTCGAGCACGCGGAACGCATTCTGCATGTAAGGGCCGAGCACGCGGTTCACCAGGAATCCCGGGGAATCCTTGACCGGCAGCGGCAGCTTGTCAATCTGGCGTACGAACGCGGCGGCCTTGCCCCCCAGTCCCGGCTCGGTCCCCTCGCCCGACACCACTTCGACCAGCATCATCTGCGGCACCGGATTGAAGAAGTGGATGCCGACCAGCCGCGCGGGATCCTTGAGCGCCGTGGCGATGTCCTCGAGCCTGAGGCTCGAGGTGTTCGACGCGAGGATCGCGTCGGGCCTGGCCGACCGTTCCAGACGCGCGAACAACTCGCGCTTGGCGTCGAGGTTCTCGAAGATCGCTTCGATGACCACGTCCGCGTGCGCTGCGCCGCTGCCGGCGACGTCGGGCGCCAGGCGGTCGAGCGCATCGCGCACGCGGCGCTTGTCGCGCAGCCGCCGCTCGAAGAATTTCGCCGCGCGCTTGACCGCGGGCGCGATGCGCTCGGGCGAGGTGTCCTGCAGCGTGACCCTCAGGCCGCGCATCGCGCACAGCGCGGCGATGTCGCCGCCCATCACGCCGGCGCCGACCACGTGCACGTGCCGGGCGGCGAAGTCCGACGCCTTGCCCGCGGACTTGAGACGCTCCTGGAGAAAGAAGACGCGGATCAGGTTGCGCGTCGTCGGGTGCTCGGAAAGCGCCTTGATCGAGCACGTCGGGTCGTTCGGCTCGATGAACGGATCGCCATCGTACTTCAGCCACGCATCGAGGATCGCGTAGGGCGCGGGGTAGTGCTCGCGGCGCGCGCGCTTCTCCACCTGCTTCCTCGCCTGCGCGACGACCAGCCGGCGTCCCGGAGGGGTGAGCATCAGCCGCTCGAGCAGCCGCGGCCGGCGCGGTGTGCGCGCCTCGAGCGTCACCAAGCGCGCGGTGTTCTCGAGAATCCGCTCCGGCACCGCCTGGTCGACGAGGCCGATGCGCTTGGCGCGACGCGCGTCGACCGCGCGCCCGGTGAGCAACATGTCCATGGCCGCGGCCGGACCGACCAGCTTCGGCAGCCACTGCAGGCCGTGCCAGAAGGGCCAGATGCCCAGCATCACTTCCGGGAACGCGAAGCGCGTCTTCGGATCGTCCAGCGCGACCCGGTAGCGGCAGGCGAGCGCCATCTCCAGGCCGCCGCCCATGCAATAGCCATTGATCATCGCAGTGGTGGGGAAAGGCAGGGCGTGCAGCCTTTGCGTCATGTCCCACCCCAGACGGGTGAATGCGATCGCCTCGTCGGTCGTCTTGAAGTTGACGAACTCGTTGACGTCCGCCCCGGCGATGAAATTGTCCTTCGCAGAACGGATGATCAGTCCCGCGGGGCGTGCCGCCGCGATCTCCGCGAGCGCTGCGTCGAGCTCCTCCAACGCCTCGCGGGATAACGTATTGGTCGATTCGCCCTGCTTGTCGAAGGTGAGCCAGGCGAGGCCTTGCCGGTCCTTGTCCCAGCGGAAGTGCTTCATCAGAGCGCCTCTACCAGCATCGCGCCGCCGAGGCCGCCGCCGATGCAGATCGAGGCGATGCCGCGCCGCGCGTTGTTGCGCTTGAGCGTCTTGAGCAGGTGCAGCACGATCCTCGCGCCCGAGGCGCCGACCGGGTGGCCGAGCGCCACCGCGCCACCGTCGACGTTGAGCTTCGCCTCGTCGAGCGCGCCCATGGCGCCGTCCAGCCCGAGCATCTCGCGGCAGTAAGTCTCGTCCTTCCAGGCGGCGAGGCAGCCGAGCACCTGGGCGGCGAACGCCTCGTTGATCTCCCAGTAGTCGAGATCGTTCAGGCCGAGGCCGTGGCGCTTGAGAATCGGCGTCGCCGCGTGCACCGGCCCGAGCCCCATCTGCGCCGGGTCGAGCCCCGCCCACTCGGAATCGACGATGCGCCCGATCGGCTCGAGACCGTGCTGCTTTACGGCTTGTTCCGAGGCGAGGATCAGCCACGCCGCGCCGTCGGTGATCTGCGAGCTGTTGCCGGGCGTCACGTTGCCGTACTTGCGGTCGAAGAACGGCTTCAGCTTGGCGAGCTTTTCGAGCGATGCATCGCGCCGCACGCCGTCGTCGAGGGCGTAAACCTCGCCATCGCGGTCGTAGAGCGCTTCGACCTCGCCGCCGCCGGCGGCGAGGTGTCCCGCGTCCTGCGCTTTCGCTACACGCTCGTGGCTCCTCACCGAGAATGCGTCCATCTGCTCGCGCGTGATGCCAAAGCGGTAGGCGAGGTTCTCCGCGGTCTGGCCCATCAGCAGCCCGACCATCGGGTCGGTGAGCCCCTTCATGATGCCGATGACCGGCGCGAGCAGCGACTTCAGCGGCAGCCTCGCGAACAGCGCGGCCTTCCGGCCGACGGATTTCGCCGCGGCCATGTCGGCGAACCAGAGCACCGCCGCGTCGGCGTAGAGCAGCGGCGCGCGCGACAGGGCATCGACGCCGCCCGCGAGCATGAGGTTGGATCGTCCGGCGAGGATGTTGTTGATCCCCGAGTCGAGCGCCTGCATGCCCGAGGCGCAATTGCGCATCACCGTCCAGCCCGGCACTTTCTGCCCGCAGCCCATGCGCAGCGCGACCACGCGGCCGATATTCACCTCGTCGACCGAGGGCGCGGCGCAGCCTAGGATCACCTCGTCGAGCTGGGTCGGCTCGAATTTCTGTCGCATCGACAGGGCGCGCCCGGCCTGCGTGGCGAGGTCGCTCGCCGCGAACGGTCCGGGCCGGTTCTTGGCTTTCAGGAACGGCGAGCGCGCGCCGTCTATGACGTAAACGGATTTCGCGTACATGGTCAGGCCGCCTTCGCCTTGAGCGGTTTGTCGCGCGACACCTTCTGCAGGGCCTCGGCGCGGCCGAAGTCCTGCGGGAAGTCGTCCACCTTGATCACTTCCTTGCGCAGCACCTCCTTGGCCTGCCATAGCGCGAACTCGTCGGCGCTGATCAGCCCGTGCTCGCGAGCCAGTGCTGCGGTGTCCGCGCCCGCGCCCGGCTGCAGCTTGCCGCTCCTGACGGCCTCGCGGATCTTCTTGTCGATCGGCTCGCAGGCAATCGTGGTGCGCAATGCCGCTTCCAGGATGCCGCTGGCGTCGGACTGGTCCTTCGGCACGTACATCCCTTGCGTGAGGCGATCGCGCGCCGCGCCCGGTTCCAGCACCAGCCTCGCGCATTCGTGGTTGTGCGTGTCCTTGGGCGGCCGGAACGGCGTGCCTACCGGGAACACCACCCAGCGCAGCAGCCAGCGCAGCGGCTTCACCGGGAAGTTGGCGTAGACCGCATCGATCGCCTGCTGCGACTGCCACAGCGCGTCGCGTACCGACCAGTGCAGCAGCGGCAGGTCTTCCTTCTGGCGGCCCTGGTCCTCATAGTGCTTCAGCGTCGCCGAAACGAGGTACATCATCGACAGCACGTCCCCCAGCCGCGCCGAGAGCTTCTCCTTGCGCTTCAGCGCGCCGCCGAGCGCCACCATCGACATGTCGGCGAGGAAGGCGAAGGCCGCGGAAAGATGGGCCAAGCGCCGGTAGTAGCGCGCGGTCTCCGACGCGGCCGCGGCCGGGACCGCGGCGAGCCGTGCACCGGTCAGGCCGTGCACGAAGGCGCGCGCGCCGTTGGCGATTACGTGCCCGACGTGCGAGGTGAACGCGTCGTCGAACTCGCGCGATGCCTCGTCGCCGCTCAATTCCTTCGCGGCGCGCATCTCGCGCAGCACGTAGGGATGGCAGCGGATCGCGCCCTGGCCGAAGATGATCAGGCTCCTGGTGAGGATGTTCGCCCCTTCCACCGTGATGCCCACAGGAACGACCTGGTAGCCGCGCCCGACCCAGTTGTTGGGGCCGAGGCAGATGCCCTTGCCGCCATGGATGTCCATCGCATCGTCGATCACCTTTCGCACCCGCTCGGTCATGTGGTACTTGGCGATCGCCGAAATCACCGCGGGTTTTTCTCCGGCGTCGACAGCGCCCGCGGTCATGATGCGCGTCGCTTCCATCATGTAGCAGTTGGCGGCGATGCGCCCGAGCGCCTCCTCGACTCCTTCGAGCTTGCCGATCGGCGTCTTGAACTGACTGCGCACGCGCGCGTAGGCGCCGGTGTAGCGCGCCATCGCCTTGGCGCCGCCCACCGACGAGGACGGCAGCGAGATCGAGCGGCCCGCGGCGAGGCTGTTCATCAGCATCATCCAGCCCTTGCCGGCGTACTCACTGCCGCCGATGATCCAGTCGAGCGGCATGAACACGTCCTTGCCCCAGTTCGGACCGTTCTGGAACACGGCGTTGAGCGGCAGGTGGCGGCGGCCGATATTCACGCCGGGATGATCGGTGGGCACCAGCGCGCAGGTGATGCCCAGGTCCTGTGCGCTGCCGAGCAGCTTGTCCGGGTCGTACAGCCGGAACGCAAGGCCGAGAACGGTGGCCACCGGTCCAAGGGTGATGTAGCGCTTGTCCCAGGTGACGCGCATGCCGAGCACCTCGACGCCCTGGTAGGTGCCCCTGCACACCACGCCGTAATCGGGAATCGCGGCCGCATCGGATCCCGCCTCGGGGCTGGTCAGCGCGAAGCATGGGATCTCGAGCCCCTTCGCAAGGCGCGGCAGGTAGTGATTCTTCTGCTCTTCGGTGCCGTAGTGCAGCAGCAGTTCGGCCGGCCCGAGCGAATTGGGCACCATCACCGTCACCGCGGCGGCGTTGCAGCGCGTTGAAAGCTTCATCACCACCGCCGAGTGCGCCAGCGCGGAGAATTCGAGCCCGCCGTATTTCTTGGGAATGATCATCCCGAGGAAGCCCCGGTCCTTGATGTACTGCCAGACGTGCGGCGGCAGGTCCTGGCGCTCGTGCGTCACCTCCCAGTCGTCGCACATCGCGCACAGCTCTTCGCAGGGGCCGTCGAGAAATGCCTGCTCTTCCGGCGTGAGCCTGGGCTCGCGCGTTGCGAGCAGCTTGTCCCAACGCGGCCTGCCGGAAAAGAGATCGCCGTCCCACCAGACGGTGCCGGCGTCGATCGCCTCCCTCTCGGTCTGCGACATGTCCGGCAGGATGCGCCGGAACATTGCGAGAACCGGATTGCTGATCAGCGCGCGGCGCAGCGGCGCGACGTTCAGCAGCGCCGCGACGGCGAGGTACGCGATCGCAAGTGCGGTGTTGGCAGTGGCGCCGAAGCCGGCGACCGCCGAAAGCCAGACGGCGAGCAGGCCGCCGGCGATCGTCCACCACAGGAGCGCAAGCTGCAGATAGCCGAATACCAGGAAGACGACGATGACCGCGAGCACGAATCCAAGCATGATGATCCCCCGTTCTCTAGGCGGCTTTCTTGACGTTACGGCGTTGCGGGAGCGGCGCCACCAGTCCCGCGGTGAGGAACGCGGCGAGGCGGTCCTCCAGCAGTTGCGCGTCGTAGCGATCCTCGGGCTTGCATCCGGCGATCAGCTGCACCGTGTCGGTCGCCGCGAGCGTGTAGGACAGCGTGCCGAACATGAAGTGCATGCGCCACACGAGCTCGTCGCGCGGCAGCTCGGGCAACGCCGTCAGAAACGCCTGCTTGAAGCGCTCCATGGTCGGCGCGTACAGCTGGCCGATCAGCGCGCGGATCGGCGCTGCCGGCTCGGTGTAGGCGCGACCGAGCAGGCGGATGAAATTGCGCCCGCCGCCGCTCGCGTCCTCGATCATGCGCAGGCCGGAACCGACGAACGCGCGGATGATGCGTTCGGGCGCAAGCGGCTCCCGCCCGGCTTCGCGCTCCAGCCTGTCGAGCGCCTCGAGGCGCTCGGCGTTCATCGGATCGAGGCGTCGCCGGAACAGCGCTTCGATGAGCGCGTCCTTGGAGCCGAAGTGGTAGTTGACGGCCGCGAGGTTGACCCCCGCGGTCGAAGTGAGCAAGCGCATCGAGGTCGCCTCGAATCCATGCTGCATGAACAGCTCTTCGGCGACATCCAGGATGCGCGTGCGGGTTTCGTGAGGGGGCTTTACGGAGAGCAGGGACATAGGGGCTGGGTTAATTTCAAACGAACGTTTGAATGATATGAGTGCGAGTCGCTGGCGTCAACCGCTGGCAGCCGGCAGATGCCTATGCGAATCTTCGCGCACCGCGCGCCCTCGGGAGATCGGCCGGTGACCGGTGTTTCCCTGCTCGGTATGACGCTGCTGTCGATGGCATGGCTGTTTTTCATCGGCGGCGCGACCCTGAATTTCCAGGTCTGGCGCGCCGCGCGGCGGGTGCGGCACGGCGCGCGCCCGCCTTCGGGGATACCGTTCCTGCCCGGCATCGTCGGCTCGCTCGCTGCGTTCTTCTCCGTCGGATGGGCGCTCAAGCAGGGCTACCCGTTGCGCTGGCCCTGGATGTGGATCCTGCTGCCACTGGTGCTCGACGTGTACTGCGCGGGGGGGCTGCTGCTTGCGCTGCTCGGTTTCACACGCCGCGCCGGAAAGAAGGGGCCCGACGCTTAGCGCTTAGAATGCCGGGCTTGCCATGGCCCGACGCGCGCACCAGTCAGCCCCCACGCAGCCGCTTTCCGGAACCGAGTGGCGCGCGCTGCGGCTGCTGGTGCCGTACCTGCTTGAGTACAAGTGGCGCGTCGTCGCGGCGCTGACGTTCCTCGCCAGCGCCAAGGTCGCCAATGTCGGCGTGCCGTTGGTGATGAAGGAAGTGATCGACGGGCTGGACCCGCGCACCGCGGTACTCGCCGTGCCCGTGGCGCTGCTCGCGATCTACGGCATCCTGCGCTTCTCGACCACGCTGTTCGCGGAGCTGCGCGACGTGGTATTCGTGCGCGTCACGCAGCGCGCCATCCGGCGCGTCGCGCTCGGCGTATTCCGCCATCTTCATGCCCTGTCGCTCCGGTTCCACCTCGAGCGCCAGACCGGGGGGATGACGCGCGATATCGAGCGCGGCACGCGCGGCATCTCGACGCTGCTGTCGTACCTGCTGTTCTCGATCATCCCGGTGATTCTCGAGTTCGCGCTGGTCGCTGCGGTGCTGCTCAAGAAATTCGACTGGCGCTTCGCGGCCGTCACTTTCGTCGCCGTGGTGGTCTACCTCGGCTTCACGGTGGCCGTGACCGAGTGGCGCATGGACATCCGGCGCCGGGCCAACGAGCTCGACTCGCGGGCCAACACGCGCGCCATCGACAGCCTGCTCAACTACGAGACGGTGAAGTACTTCGGCGCCGAGGAGTTCGAGGCGCGCCGCTACGACGAGAACCTGGTCAAGTACGAGAACGCGGCGGTGCAGAACGAGGCCTCGCTCGGGCTGCTCAACATCGGCCAGGCGTTCATCATCGCGTTCGCGGTGACGGCGCTGATGTACCTGGCCGCCGACGGCGTGGTGAGGCAGGCATTTACGCTCGGCGACCTGGTGCTGGTGAACGGCCTGCTGATTCAGCTCTACATCCCGCTCAACTTTCTCGGCATGGTGTACCGCGAGATCAAGCAGGCGTTGATCGACATGGACCGCATGTTCAGGCTGCTCGCCGAGCACCGCGAGGTCGAGGACCGGCCCGGCGCGCCGGAGCTGCCGCCGGGTCCCGCGACGGTCGAGTTCCGCGACGTGGATTTCGCCTACGAGCCGGCGCGCCAGATCCTGCACCGTGTGAGCTTCATCATTGCGGCGGGCCAGCGCGTCGCGGTGGTCGGCCATTCGGGATCGGGCAAATCGACGCTCGCGCGCCTGCTGTACCGCTTCTACGACGTCGGCGGCGGCGCGATCCTGGTCAACGGCGTCGATATCCGCGAGGCACAGCAGCATTCGCTGCGCGCCGCGATCGGCATCGTCCCGCAGGACACGGTGCTGTTCAACGACACCATCCGGTACAACATCCGCTATGGCCGGCCGGACGCCCGCGATGCCGAGGTGATGGAGGCGGCGCGCGCGGCGCACATTCACGACTTCATCGAGTCGCTGCCCGCCAAGTACGAGACGATGGTCGGCGAGCGCGGGCTGAAGCTCTCGGGCGGCGAGAAGCAGCGCGTGGCCATCGCGCGTGCGCTGCTCAAGAACCCGCGCATCCTGATCTTCGACGAGGCGACCTCGGCGCTCGACTCGAGGGCGGAAAAGGCGATCCAGGCGGAGCTCGAGCGCATCTCGCAGGGCCGTACGACGCTGGTGATCGCGCACCGCCTCTCGACCGTGATGGATGCCGACCAGATCCTGGTGCTCGCCCAGGGCCGCGTCATCGAGCGCGGCACCCACCGGGAACTGCTGGCCGCCGGCGCGGAGTACGCGCGCATGTGGGCCCTGCAGCAGCAGGCTGCGGCGGCCGAGGCGACGCTCGAGCGGGTCAAAGCCGCCTAGTTCTCCGGGAATATTTCACGCGCTTTCGAGGAATTTTGGATAGCCCCTTATTTTTCCTTGCATTTTCGAAGAACCCTGCTATACACTTCCGCAAAACCCAAAACCCGATCTCCGCAGCCATGCCAGAACGAAAACTGCACCACCTGGAGAAGATCGTAGCGGCGTGCGCGCTGCTCGCGGTGCTCGCGCTGACGGTGGGCTTCGCACAGGCCGGCGACCTGGTGCACAGGACCTCGGTGGGTGAGGACAGCGAGCATCGCAGGCAAGTGTTCCTCCGCTCCTCGGTCGCGCTGGTGCAGGACGCGACGAGCGGCGAGACGATTCTGGCGAAAAACTCGGACGCGGTCCTGCCAATCGCCTCGATCACCAAGCTCATGACCGCGATGGTGATCCTCGATCGCGGGCTCGACCTGCAGGAAGAGGTCGTCGTGAGCCGCGAGGACATCGACAGGCTCAAGGGCACGCGCTCGCGACTGCGCCCCGGATCGAGGCTCACCCGCAACGAGCTGCTGCTGATCGCGCTCATGGCCTCGGAGAACCGGGCCGCCGCCGCCCTTGGGCGCACCTACCCCGGGGGCACCGAGCAATTCGTCGCGGCGATGAATCGCAAGGCGCGCGCGCTCGGCATGGAAGACACCCACTACGTCGACCCCACCGGCCTGGACTCGGGCAACGTATCCAGCGCGCGCGACCTCGCGAAACTGGTCAAGGCGGCGACCAGTTATCCCCTGATCCGCGAATACACGACCCGCGAGGGCGCCCAGGTCATGGCCCGCGGGCGCAAGCTCTCGTACGCGAACACGAACCGCCTGGTGCGCAACCCGCGCTGGGACATCGATCTTTCCAAGACCGGCTACATCAGCGAAGCCGGCCGTTGTCTTGTGATGCGCGTGAGGGTCGCCTCCAAGGACCTCATCGTCGTGCTGCTCGATTCGTGGGGCAAGTACTCGCGACTCGGCGACGCCAACCGCATCCGCAAGTGGCTCGAAAGCAGCGCGTTCCTCGAAACCCGCGGCTGAAGCCGCACGGCGCGGCGGGCGCGGTTCGCATCTTCGGCGCGACCAGCGCGGCCGACAACTTCCTCGACGACGTCATCGCGGGACTGTCGCTGCCGCAAAAGGCGCTGCCGCCGAAGTACTTCTACGATGCAGAGGGCAGCCGCCTGTTCGAGCGCATCTGCCGCCTGCGCGAGTACTATCCGACGCGCGCCGAGCTGTCGCTTACGCGGCAGCACCTCGGCGAGATCGCGCGCTTCGCGGGCGAGGGCTGCGAGCTGATCGAGTACGGCAGCGGCGAGAGCGTCAAGACGCGGCTGCTGATCGAGCGTCTGCGGCCCGCGCGCTATATCCCGGTGGACATCTCCGAGGCGGCGCTGCGCGAGGCGGCGTGGCGCCTGGCGCGCGAGTTCCCATGGCTCGCGATCGCCGGCGTGGTGGGCGACTTTTCGCGTCCGCTCAAGCTGCCGCCGCACGGCGGCGGCCGCCGGCCGCGACGCGTCGCCTACTTTCCGGGCTCGACCATCGGCAACCTTTCGGCCGGCGAAGCCGAGGCGTTCCTGCGCATGACGCGCGGCCAGGTGGGCGCGCGCGGGGCGATGCTGGTGGGCGTCGACCTGAAGAAGGATGCCAACGTGCTGCACGCCGCGTACAACGACGCGCGCGGGGTCACCGCCGCCTTCAACCTGAACCTGCTGGCGCGCATCAACCGCGAGCTCGACGGGGACTTCGATCTGCGCCGCTTCCGCCACTACGCGTTCTACAACGCGTCACAGGGGCGCGTCGAGATGCACCTGGTGTCGCTCGTCGAGCAGGCGGTGCGCATCGGACGCAACCGCTTCGAGTTCGAGGTCGGCGAGACGATCCACACCGAGAACTCGTGCAAGTACTCGGTCGAGGAGTTCCGGGCGCTCGCGGTGCAGGCTGGATTTCGCAGCGCGAAGCTGTGGCGCGACCGCCGCGGCCTGTTCTCGTTGCACGGCCTGAGCGCGGACTGATGCGTCCCTAGGCCGCGCCGATGCGCGCCGCGGGTCGGTGCCCGATGGCGCGCGAGATGCGCTCGGCGGCCTCCTTCACCAGCGGACCCCAGGTTGCCTTCATGCGATCAGCGGGGGTCGACAGCGACAGCGCGGCGATCAGGTGCCCGCCGTCGTCGCGCACCCCGGCGGCGACGCAGCGTACGCCGATCTCGGCCTCCTCGTTGTCCGTGGCGTAGCCCTGGCGCTGGATGCGCTCCAGGTCGCGCTCGAGCAGCGCGAGATTGCTCAGCGTGTTCTTGGTATGCGGCGCGAGGCCGGTGCGCTTGGCATAGTCGCGCAGCTTCGTGAATCCTTCCTCGAGCAGGAACAGCTTTCCCGCGGCGGTGACGTGCAGCGGCGCGCGCGTGCCGATCGCGTGCACCACGCGCATCGCGGCGCGCCCCGCCGAGGTACGCTCGACGTACACGATCTCGTCGTCGTGGCGCACCGAAAGGTTGGCCGTTTCGCCCGTCTGCGCGTGCAACTCGCGCATCACCGGCAGCGCCAGCTCGCGTACGCTGATGCGCGACTTGACCAGGTTGCCGAGCTCGAGCAGACGCATGCCCAGACGGTAGCTGCCCGGCTCGATGCGATCTACCAGCCGATCGGCCGCCATCGCCGAAAGGATGCGGTGCGCAGTAGAAGGGTGCAACCCCGTGTATTGGGCGACCTGCTTGAGGCCGAGCGGTTCGGGGTGCTCGGCGAGCACGTCGAGCAGTCGCATCATGCGCTCGATCACCTGGATCGGGCTTTTCTGTTCGGCCTTTGCGGTAGCCACGTAATCGCTGCGAAGGGAGTCCAAGGGAGGCGCGGATTCTATCCCACGATGTGAAATGGGGCGAGGGGGTGTGGTATTCTTTTCGCCCGTTGGCAGTCGCCTCGAAGAACAAATTCCCATTCCTGCATGAGCGCCGGGCGTCGCGTCGGTCTGTTCGTCACCTGCCTCGTCGACATGATGCGGCCGCGCATCGGATTTGCCGCGCTCAAGCTGCTGGAGCGTGCCGGCTTCGAGGTGCAGGTGCCCTCGGCCCAGACTTGTTGCGGGCAGCCGGGCTGGAACTCGGGCGAGCGCGCATCGGCACGTGCGCTGGCCGAGAAGATGATCTCCGAATTCGAGGCCTGTGACTTCGTCGTCGCGCCCTCGGGCTCCTGCGTCGGCATGATCAAGACCCACTACGCGGAGCTTTTTCCGGGAGAGGGGGCGTGGCTCGCGCGCGCCGAGGCGCTCGCCGCCAAGACCTGGGAGCTGACCGATTTCCTGGTCAACGTCGCGCGCTTCGAGCACCCACCCGGCACGTACTGCGGCACCGTCACTTACCACGATTCCTGCTCCGGCCTGCGCGAGGTCGGCATCAAGGAGCAGCCGCGCCGGCTTCTGGCGTTGATGCCCGGCGTGACCCTCAAGGAAATGAGCCGCTGCGAGGAGTGCTGCGGCTTCGGCGGCACGTTCTCGATCAAGTTCGGCGAGATCTCCGCCGCGATCGCCGAGGCCAAGTGCGCGAACATCGCCGCGAGCGGTGCCGACGCGGTGGTGCTCGGCGACCTGGGATGCATGCTCAACATCGAGGGGCGGCTGCGCCGCCGCGGCGACGACAGGACGCGCGTGCTGCACGTGGCCGAGGTGCTCGCGGGCGAGGGCGACTGATGCGCGTGCAGTCGATGCACTTCAAGGCGCGCGCGCACGGCGCGCTCGCGGACGTCAGGCTGCAGAGCGTGCTCAAGCGCTTCGGCAGCGGCTTCGCCGACAAGCGCACCGCGGCGCGCGAGGCCTACGGCGTGGAGGCGTTTGAAGAGCTGCGCACGGCGAGCGCGGCGATCCGCGACCGCGCGCTCGCCGCCCTGGACGTCTGGCTGCTGCGCTTCGAGGAGGAGGCGACGCGCCGCGGCACCACGGTGCTGTGGGCGAGGGACACGGGCGAGATCCGCCGCCACGTGCTCGAGATCTGCGCGCGGCACGGGCTGAAGAAGGCCATCAAGTCGAAATCGATGGTGTCGGAGGAGGCCGGACTGAACGAAGCGCTCGAGGCGAGCGGCGTGACGCCGGTGGAGACCGACCTCGGCGAGTACATCATCCAGCTCGCCAAGGAGCCGCCGTCGCACATCATCGCGCCGGCGATCCACAAGGACAAGGAAGAGGTGGCCGACCTGTTCGCCGAGCACCACCGGCGGCCGCGGCTGGACGACATCCGCGCCATGACCGACGAGGCGCGCCAGATGCTGCGCGGCCATTTTCTGAGCGCCGACCTGGGGATCTCCGGGGGCAACTTCCTCGTCGCGGAGACCGGCTCAGTCGCGCTGGTGACCAACGAGGGCAACGGCCGCATGGTCACCACGCTGCCGAAAGTGCACGTCGCGATCACCGGCATCGAGAAGGTGATCCCCACGCTCGAGGATCTGTCGACGCTCAATCGCGTGCTGCCGCGCTCGGCGACCGGCCAGGACATCGAGAACTACTTCAGCATCGTCACCGGGCCGCGGCGCGCCGGCGACCTCGACGGCCCCGAGCACATGTACGTGATCGTGGTCGATGCGGGCCGCACCAGGTTCCTCGGCGGCGACATGCAGGAGATGCTGCGCTGCATCCGCTGCGGCGCGTGCATGAACCATTGCCCGGTGTTCCAGGCGGTCGGCGGCCACGCCTACGGCTGGGTCTATCCCGGGCCGATGGGCTCGGTGCTCACGCCGGTCTACAACGGCATCGAGAACGCGCTCGACCTGCCGCAGGCGGCGACGCTATGCGGCGCCTGCCATGTCGCCTGCCCGGTGAAGATCCCGCTGCCGGACCTGCTGCGCAAGCTGCGCGAGAAGCAGATGGACGCCGGACTGCGTCCGTGGCAGGAGCGCGCAGGCTTCAGGCTGTGGGCGTTCGCGGCCACGCGCCCGCGCCTCTACGCGCTCGCCACGGCGATCGCGGTGCGCGCGCTGAAGCTGATGGGCGGTGCTGCCGGCAGGATATCGAAGCTGCCGCTTGGCGCGGGCTGGACGCTCGGACGCGACATGCCCGCCCCGCAAGGCCGCACCTTCCGCGAGCTCTACGCGCGGCGCGCGCGACGCGGCGGCTAGCCGCCTCAGGGTATCGCGCGGCGCTGCTCGGTTTCGCGCCGCTGCTCGCGGGCCACGATGCTCGCGAGCCCCGATATCTCCTCCGCCAGCAACTCGAGCAGGTCGTCGGCCGCCACCAGTCCGACCAGGCTGCCCGCCGCATCGACCACCGGCAGGCGGCGCAGCCCCTTTTGCCGCATCAGCGCGACGGTCTCGGCCACGCCCGCATCCTCGCGCGCGCGAATCAGCTCCGGGCTCATCACCGCGCCGACCAGCGTGGCGTCCGGGTCCAGTCCGAGCGCGACCACTCCGACCGCGATGTCGCGATCGGTAATGATGCCCGTCGGAACGCGCTTGCCGGCCGACTCCTCGACCACCACCAGCGTGCCGACGTGGTGCTCGCGCATCAGGATCGCCGCGCTGAGCACGCTTTCGTTCGGCCTTGCGAACACCACTTCACGATTGCAGATTTCACCTATGGCCACTGGCTGAGCCTCCTATATTGCGTCCGTTACGCGACGCTGCGGGCGCCGAACGCAGCCGCAGCCCGCCGCCGTGCGCGGCGAGCAGCTGGCGCGCGGCCTGCTCCCACCGCTTCGCCGCCGCGTCGTCGCCGTCGAGCAGCACGATCTCAACTTCGCCGCCGAAGGAGCGCGCCAGAGCCGCCGCAGCGGGCACGACGTGCTCCGGCGGCGTGTCGACGGAGCACAGCACCGACAGCGGCGGGGGCAGGGTGAGGCGCAACGCGCCGGTCACCACGATGTCGCCCTGCGCGGCCGCAGCGCGCAGCTCGCTCATCAGGGTGCCGCGCGCGACGCGGAACGACCAGGGCACCGGCGCGCGGCTGGCGACCGCCGCCATGCTGCGCTGCACCTCGCTGGCGAGCGCACGCAGCGAGCGCTCCATCGACGCGATGTCGAGCGCGCGCGTAATCGCGGAAGGGAAACCGATCTCGCGCGCGAACGGCAATCCCGCGAGATGCAGCAGGTCGATATCCTCGACGAACAGCCCCACCAGCTCGGCTTGCAGGCGCTCGGCGAGCTGCGCCGCGGCTTCCAGCGCGGTGCGACCCTGCGACCGGGGATCGAGGTCGACGATGATGCGCCGGATGGTCACTTGGGCGATTCCTTGCGCCACGCCCGGCGCGGCGCGCCGGCGACGGCAAAGCCGCGCAGGCGCTCGGCGTATTCCAACAGGCGCTGCTCCACGCGATAGTTGATTGTTTGCGGCGGAAACTGGCCGCGCGCGTCGCGCTCCCCTGCCGGGATGCCGGTCAGGATCTCGATGCCTTGATCGATGCTGGCTATCGGAAAGACGTGGAACTTGCCCGCCGCGACGGCCTCGACCACGTCGTCGCGCAGCATCAGGTTGCGCGTATTCGACGCCGGGATCAGCACGCCCTGCTCGCCGTTCAGGCCGCGCGCCGCGCAGACGTCGAAAAAGCCCTCGATCTTGTGGTTGACTTCACCGATCGCCTGCACGTCGCCGTGCTGGTTGACCGAGCCGGTGACCGCCAGCGACTGCTTCACCGGCGCGTCGGCGAGCGCAGAGAGCAGCGCGTAGAGCTCGGCCGACGACGCGCTGTCGCCTTCGACGCCGCCGTAGCTCTGCTCGAACACCAGGCTCGCGGCGAGCGACAGCGGCTTGCCGGTGGCGTAGCGCCCCGAGACGAACCCGGAGAGGATCAGCACGCCCTTTGAGTGAATCGGGCCGCCGAGCTCCGACTCGCGCTCGATATCGACCACCCGGCCGCCACCGAGCCGGGTGCGCGCGGTGACGCGGTGCGGCACGCCGAAGGAGAACCCGCCCAGCTGCACCACCGCCAGCGCGTTCACCTGGCCGCTGCGCGCACCCGAAGTGTCGATCAGCAGCCTGCCGCGCAGGATCTCCTCCTGCAGACGAGCGCGTATGCGCCCGGAGCGGTCCTCCTGCGCGTCGATCGCGCGCTGCACGTCCTCGGCGGCCACGGTCTCGCGTCCCGAGGCGCCGGCCCAGTAGTCCGATTCGCGCAGCAGGTCCGCGAGGCCCCTCATTTGCACCGACAGCTTGTCGGCGTCGCCTGCGTCGCGCGAGCCGTATTCGATGACGCGCGCCACCGCGGCGCGCGCCAGCGGCCGCAGCTTCTCGCGGCGGGCGATGGTGGCGACGACGCGCGCATAGAGCAGGTCGCTTTGCGCATCGCGCGCCATGTCCTCCTCGAAATCGACCGCGACCTTGAACAGCTCGCCGAACTCCGGGTCGTAGGCATGCAGCAGGTAGTACAGCATGCGCTGTCCCACCAGCACCACCTTGAGGTCGAGCGGAATCGGCTCGGGCTCGAGCGACACCGTGCTCACCAGGCTCAGTACCTGGCCGAGCGATTGGGTGCGGATCTCGCGCGAGCGCAGCGCCCGCTTGAGCGCTTCCCAGGCGAACGGCTGCGTCAGCAGCCTGAGCGCATCGAGCACCAGGTAGCCGCCGTTCGCGCGATGCAAGGCGCCCGCCTTGATGAGCGTGAAGTCGGTCACCAGCGTGCCCATCTGCGCGATGTGCTCGATGCGGCCCGAGAGGTTGTCATGCGTCGGGTTGTCCTCGTAGACGATCGGCGCGCCCTTCGCGTCCTCGTGCCCGATCAGCATGTTCACCGCGTAGCGGCGCAGCGGCTGCTCGGAGGCCTCGCCTTGCAGCACGGGGAACCCGAACACGGTCGGCTGCTCGCCGTCCTTGGGCTGCTGGAAGAACTCCGCGTGGTCGAGCACGTCCTCCTGCACGTCGGCGAGGTACTTGCGCACCTGCGGCAAGGCCTCGTACTCGGCCTTCAGCTCCTCGATCAGGCTGTTGACCGCGGTCTGGGTCACTGCGCGGTTGAGCTCCCGCAGCTTGTGCTGTGCCTCGCGCCGCCACTTCGGCACTTCGTGGATCACGCCCTCGAGCTCCTGCTGCAGAACTTCGATCGCATCCTCCAGGCGCTTTTGCTCGGCGGCCGGCAGCTCGTGGAACTCCTGCGGGCTCATCACCGCGTCCTTGCGCATCGGCGCGAAGCCGAAGCCGCCGGGCGTGCGCAGCAATGCAATGCCCTGTTCCTTGGCACGCTCGCCGATCGCGCCGAACGCCTGCTCCTGGTGCTCGCTGAAGGTGCTCTCGATCTCCTGGCGCCGGCTGCGGTACTGGTCGGTTTCGAACGCGGCGGGAATCCCCGCGCGCAGGTCATCGACCAGCCGCTCCATCGATCGCTTGAACTTCGGCGCCTGCCCGGCAGGCAGCTGCAACGCGCGCGGCTTGTGCGGCGTCTCGAAATTGAACACGTAGCACCAGTCCGGCGGCACCTCGCGTGCGGGCGCCTGCTGCTCGAGGAAGCTGCGCACGATCGTGCGGCGCCCGACGCCCTCGGGCCCCATCGCGAACAGGTTGTATCCTTCGCGCCGGATGCCGATGCCGAACCGGATCGCGTCCGCCGCGCGCCGCTGGCCCAAGGCCTCGCCGAGGTCTTCGAGCTCTGCGGTGGTGTCGAAGTCGAACCGGGCGGGATCGCAGGCGCTGCGCAGCTCCGAGGGTGCCAGCGTCCGAATGGGAGTTTGCGACGGCTTGTCCATTGTTGGTGCCTTTGCTCCGAGTGTGCCGACGGGGGAGGGTGTAAGGTTGACTTGCGTCAAGGGCGGCGTGTTTGATCTCGGTCAATGGCGTCCCGCACCCGGAGGGCTAGCTTGGGCGGGCCAACCGGAGCCCGAGCCATGAGCCGAACGACCGACCCGCTGCCGAAGGTCGTCGAAGTGAGCATCGCGTCCGATGCACGGCAGGTGCGCGGCGAGTTGCGTGTGCCGCATGACGCGAGCGGCGTGGTCGCATTCGCGCACGGCAGCGGCAGCGGGCGCTACAGCCCGCGCAACCGCTTCGTCGCGCAGGAGCTGCGCAGGCTGCGCCTCGCCACGCTGCTCGTCGATCTGCTCGAGGAAGACGAGGCCAAGGACCGGGACAAGGTATTCGACATCGGCTTGCTCGCCGTGCGCCTGCTCGCCGCGGCGCGCTGGCTGCGCGCAGAAGGGCTCACCCGCTCGCTCGCGATCGGCTACTTCGGCGCGAGTACCGGCGCGGCGGCGGCGCTCTCGGCCGCGGCCGAGGCGCCGGAGCTGGTCGCCGCCGTGGTCTCGCGCGGCGGCCGCCCGGACCTGGCGGCGCGCGCGCTGGCGCGGGTGAAGGCGCCGACGCTGCTCATCGTCGGCGCGAAGGACGAGCAGGTGCTCGACTGGAACCGCGACGCCTACGGGCAGCTGCAGACCGAGAAGGAGCTGGTGGTGATCCCCGGCGCCTCGCACCTGTTCGAGGAGGCGGGGACGCTCGAGGAGGTTGCGCGTCATGCCGCACGCTGGTTCGTGCGCCATCTTGGCTTCGGAGCGCAGCGATGAACCCGGCGCTCGCCGTGCTCGCGGGCGACGCGCATCCCGCGCTCGCCGCGCAAGTCGCGGGCCTCTGCGGGGCGCGGCTGCTGCCGTGCCCGGTCTCGGCGTTCGCCGACGGCGAAACGCGCGTGCGCATCGACGCCGACCTGCGCGACGTCGACCTCCATATCCTGCAGCCGACCTGCGCGCCGACCAACGAGCGGCTGATGACGCTCGCGTTGATGGCCGAGGCGGCGCGCGCCGCGGGCGCGGCGCGCGTCACCGCGCTAGTGCCGTACTTCGGCTACGCCCGACAGGACGTGCGCAAGCACGCGGGCGAACCGCGCTCGGCGCAGCTCGCGGCGCGCCTGCTGGCCGCCGCAGGCGTCGACCGGCTAGTGGTGCTCGAGCTGCATTCGCCGGCGCTGGAAAGCGCGTTCCCGATGCCGCTCGTCCACCTGCTCGCCGACGATGCGCTGCTGCCGGCGGTGCGCGCCTGGGCGCTGCCCGCCATGACGATCGTGTCGCCCGACGCCGGGGGGCTCAAGCGTGCGCAGCGCTGCGCAGCGGCGCTGGCGGCGCCGCTCGCGGTGCTCGCCAAGACGCGCCCGCGCGCCGACGTCGCCGTGGCGCTGGAAGTGCTGGGCGAGGTGCGCGGCCGCGACTGCCTGATCCTTGACGACATGGCGAGCACCGGCGGCACGATCGCAGCCGCCGCAGCGGCGCTGCGCGCGGCAGGGGCGCGCGAGGTCCATGCGCTGTTCGTCCATGCGGTGCTCGCGTCCGGGGCGCTGGAGCGCATCGGCGCGGCGCGCCCGGGCCGCGTCGCGACCACCGACAGCGTGCCGCTGGCGCCCGGGGCGCGTGTCGAGGTGATCGGCGTCGCGCCGCTGCTGGCGCGTGCAGTGGCGGGGCTCGCGGCGCATTGACAAGCGCCGGCGGCGCAGGCAAATAAGTCGCGTGCAACCGGAACCATCGAGCGCGGAGTCCGGCGCGCGGCTCCTCGAGCTGCTGCGCGTGCTAACGCGCGAGCTGCGTCCGCACGACGAGAGCGTCGGCGCCCTGGGGCTCGATCACTCGCTGGAGCGCGACTTCGGCCTCGACAGCCTGGCGCGGGTCGAGCTCGCCGCGCGCGTCGAGCAGGCCTTCGGCGTGCGCCTGCCGGAGAAAGCGTTCAGCGAGGCCGAAACGCCGCGCGACCTGCTGCGCTTCGTCGGCAGCGCCCCGGCGGCCGAGTTCCTGGCGCCCGAGCGGGCTCCGGTGCCGGCCCAGGCGCCCGAGGCGGTCGACCAGGCGCCCGCGTCGGTGCAGACGCTCACCGAGGCGTTCGACTGGCACGTCGCGCGTCATCCGCAACGCGTGCACATCACGCTCTACGGCGAGCGCGACGCGCCCGAGGAAATCAGCTACGGCGCATTGGCCGAGGCCGCGCGCGCCTTCGGCGCGGGCCTCGCGGCGCGCGGCGTCGCAGCGGGCGAGCGCGTCGCCATCATGCTGCCCACGAGCCGCGAGTTCTTCGTGGCGTTCTACGGTGCGCTGCGCATCGGGGCGATCCCGGTGCCGCTGTATCCGCCGGCGCGGCCGGCGCAGCTCGAGCAGCACTTCCGGCGCATCGC
>Ga0153916_10000538_pt1 | contig 25522 bp, 18 predicted proteins | sample Opewatmetagenome_FD_109642 | JGI IMG/M metagenome (GOLD analysis project Ga0153916, IMG submission 109642) | Freshwater wetland microbial communities from Ohio, USA - Open water 3 Core 3 Depth 4 metaG | ecosystem: Environmental > Aquatic > Freshwater > Wetlands | place: USA: Ohio, Lake Erie...
CCTTCTTGGATGTTTGTGATCTGGGTAAGTCCACTCCCATCGGTATTCATCAACCATATTTCCACCGCTCCTGAGCGAGTCGATGCAAAAGCGATTTGAGCCGCACCCCCCATTGGAGTAGGTAGTGGAGTTAAAGTTATCGTCGGAGATGGCTCCGGTGTACCAGTGAAAGTCGGCTGTGGGGTGTTTGTTGTAGTCGGAGTAGATGACTGTTGTAAAGTCGGTGTTTTTGATATGACTGCCAAAATTGGAATCTGAGTATTGGTTGGGATGAACATGGTCGGTGTAAGTATTGGATTGAGTGCTGGGAAAAGATAGCTAATTGCTTGCCTGACAATCTCCGGTCTGAGGGTATAAGTGGCAAATCCACCAATTACTATAATCGGTAACAGGGTTAATAACAACCAGGCGGATGTCCGTCTGCGTGATTTATATTTTTGTGGGGGCAATTCTATATGATCTATAGCCTCATCCAGTGGACGTGTGGATTTTCTCAGATTACCATCTTGCTCTATCTCATTATCTGCTGCAAGATTTCTTTTATATTCGCCCGCTCCTTCCGGCAACCGGTCATGTAATGTCACTGGAGGAGGTTGTAGTACTAATTCAAGGGGTAATTTCCGCCTGGAAACACTCCTGGCTTCCATCAAAGCAAATCTTAATTCATCTGCAGTTTGGTAACGATCTTCTGGATGGGTCGCCAGACATTTTTCTACGATCTGGGCGACATTTTCCGATACCTTATGATTTCGTTTAAGGATGGGTGTAAGTTCTACCCTGTTCATTGCACGTTCAAGCCCATCCTCGGGTAGTGCATCCGTCAATGCACAATACAGAGTAGCACCTAACGAATAGATATCTGATCGACCATCCGTGCGGGCGGATCCGTATTGTTCTGGTGGCGAATAACCCGGAGTCATAGCTCTTGCCCCCGTGTGGGTGGCTTCACGACCCTCTACCACTTTAGCTAGACCAAAATCTACGAGGTAGATGTGTCCGTTAGGTGTGATCCGCACATTACCTGGTTTGATATCTCGATGAAGGATCATCGGTTCACGGGTATGCATATACAATAACGCATCACATATCGCTACCCCGATGATGATTACTTCCTGCTCAGGCAAGGGACCCAACCGATCTAACCTCTGGCGGATGTCTTCCCCCTCGATAAAATCCATAACCAAATATTGACCTTGTGGTTCGATCACAAAATGGTCAGATACTCTTGGCAGATTCTGCTGGCGCATGCTGGCTAATATCGTCGCTTCCAAACGGAATTGGCGTGCGAATTCTTCGGTGGTAAAGAGATTCTCCTTTACAGCCACCTCCGTACCCAGGTTCTCGTCAACGGCTCGGTATACTGCTGCCATTCCGCCCTGTCCCAAAACTTCAATGATGCGGTAACGATTATTTAACAGCGAGCCAGATTCTAATGTCATATTGTTCTAATTATACGTGAGTGATGACGTTATTGAACAGACATCTTTAGCAAATTACGCACATCCTGCACGTATTTAAGCGAGATATCTGTGGCTGAGCGCTAAATACCAAGATAATAATTACCCCAAAGTTCCCACTCAACTGTTCGAAGTACATACCTGGGAGGTATGTTTTTCATCGCATGGAATGAGGATCGAAATATCTACATACAAGCTTGTGTCTACAAACTGTTGAATTGGGATTGATCACTATTCATTTTATAGTACCATTTTCTCATTACTTGTCGATTAAATTCAAAATGAATTGCGTTTTTAAATCATGGAGATTTTCTGTCTATATATCCAGATTCTTTACATCACGTGCATGGGTTTGGATAAAACGTCTCCGGGGTGGTACCGCTGAACCCATTAACATATCAAATGTCCGGTCAGCTTCTGCAGCATCATCTATGGTAACCAGTAAGAGTGTCCGAGTATTTGGATCCATAGTTGTATCCCATAGCTGCTCTGGGTTCATTTCCCCTAGGCCCTTATACCGTTGCAAGGAAATACGATCGGTGGAAACGCCGATATCTTTTACTACCTGATCTTTTTGTCCCTCACTATACGCAAACTTAACCTGATTTTTAAACGCAACTCTATACAAAGGCGGCTGGGCTATATAAAGGTGCCCATCTTCAATAAGGGTTGGCATGTATCGAAAGAAAAAGGTTAATAACAAGGTTCGAATATGACTGCCATCAACATCGGCATCAGTCATGATGATTACTCGGCCATAACGTAAACCCGAAATATCAAAATTATCTCCAATACCGGTGCCCAATGCAGAAATTAAAGCTCTTACTTCATTATTTGCCAGGATTTTATCGAGCCTGGCACGCTCTGTATTGAGGATTTTTCCACGTAAAGGAAGCACAGCCTGAAAATGTCGATCCCGTCCTTGCTTAGCGGAACCACCTGCCGACTCACCTTCCACCAGATACAGTTCGGTTTTTTCCGGATCACGTTCCGAACAATCTGCCAGTTTCCCAGGTAAGGTTAAGCTCTCCAAAGCTGATTTTCGAATGACTAGATCACGTGCTTTTTTTGCCGCATCCCTCGCCCGGGCCGATGTCAGACATTTTTGGACTATAGATTTTCCTGCTGAGGGATTCTCCTCTAGAAAACTGCTAAATCTATCTCCCACTACTTGCTGGGTTAAAGTCTGTGCCTCTGGATTCATCAGCTTGACTTTGGTTTGGCTTTCAAATTGTGGGTCTGGATGTTTTATGCTGATTATGGCAGTCAAACCTTCGCGTGTATCGTCGCCGGTGAAGTTTGGGTCAGCTTCTTTGAGAAGTCCAGAGCGTCGCGCATAATCATTGATTGTGCGTGTGACTGCTGCCCGAAGTCCTGTTAGATGAGTTCCACCATCGATAGTGTTTATAGTATTTGCAAAAGAATATACAGATTCGGCATAGGATTCTGTATACTGAATGGCTGCATCGATCGTGATGCCTTCAATTTCCTTTTCCGCATGCACCACTGGATGCAGTACATCCCTATTGCGGTTTAGATATTTAACAAACGAAGTTATGCCTCCCTCAAAAAAGAATGTCATCTCACGATTAATTCGAGCGTCCCTGAAAAATATTGTCACCCCGCGGGTTACAAACGCCATCTCACGGAACCTTTGTGATAAAGTATCGAACCTATAATCCAGATCACCTTTAAAAATTTCGGGATCGAATTTAAATGTTGTCCGCGAGCCAGTCTCTTTAGGCGATGTTTTCCCGATAACTGTTACTGGGCCCTTCGGGTATCCTCTTTCGTATCTTTGGAAATATTTTTTTCCGTCACGTTTGACTTCTACTTCGCACCACTCGGATAATGCGTTAACGGCGGAGACACCTACACCATGCAATCCCCCTGAGACTTTATAACTTCCACCACCGAATTTTCCTCCTGCGTGCAATACCGTCATGACTACTTCGAGCGCTGATTTTTTCATCGTTGGGTGGATGTCTACGGGAATACCCCGACCATTATCCGTAACTGTCACACTGCTATCTGGATTAATCGCCACCTCAATGCGGTCACACACCCCAGCTAAAGCCTCGTCAATGGAATTATCCACCACCTCATACACAAGGTGGTGCAAAGCTTTTATATCCGTACCGCCAACATACATGCCTGGACGTCTACGGACGGCTTCTAGGCCTTCAAGAACCTGGATATCTTTTGCTTCGTACGATAATCGAGTTTTATCGTCAACCACACCTACCTCCAGGGCTTATTAGCATTAACTTGGCATCTCACTTCGCGATTTAATTAATTTGAGGTTTTCTTGAGTCCAAAGGTCAGCATCTCGATAATAAACAAAACTCGCGGCAAGTAGAGCGCACGTAATAAAGGCATGCCCACCAACGCCAATCAATGTAAGCCATGAGTTTTCAGGCGGTACTCTCCAGAGTATATCTAACCCTTCACTGATAGCTAGGATTGAAAGGAGGAAAAGTGATGTTGTGGGTAATGTCATCCGGGTCAGCACCATACTTTTCTGAACGGAGACAAAGGCATTATTATGATTCACGAATATGCCATGCGCGGAAAAAATTAACGGAAAAGCTAGCCAAAGCATAACCCCAAAATATAGAAAAAAAGCAAATTGACCTAATGGTAAGCCTAATAAAGCAATCACGGAAATGACACAACTGGATGGTACACTCACTACCATAAATAAGATTAGCAAAGCTAATGCAAGGCTGATCACTTGGAGTGATGACCATACCCATTCCTTTACAATTTTATTTAATTCAATCCTCCCATTAAAAGCAATCTGCGAGATCATAATGTAGAAAAAACTTCCGCCGATTAAACCTATTAATATCAGGCCGATCCCAGCTAAGGCCGCGATAAGTAAATTACTTAAATCAACAAAGACGGGAATACCATTTGGGATTTCTAGCGGCAGTCTGAAAGCCATCAAACTGGGAATCCCCACAGGAATAGTCCTCAATAAACTTAGCAAATTGAATTGAGATGCCGTAGAATGCATCACATCTGATATTTGAGAGATTACATCTCCCGATTGTGTAGGATACAATGAGGCTGTCGAAACCATTTGGTTGATAAAATTGTTAATCAACGTCTTTATCTGTAAATGTGGACCCAGCCACAGTAATAAATCAATCACAATAGGGATGATAATGATTACAATTCGATTTGCGACAGCATCAAAGCCTGCTCGCAAAGAGGCGATCGTATTTGGAGGTGCATGCATTACTTGAGATTCAATTTTATCCATACGGCATTCCATTGTACCATAGTCGTTAATTTGCAGCCTTTCTAAACATCACGTCAACATAAATCGCATTTAATCGGCCCCTCAGATAAAATATGGACATGCATCCAAAAAGGCATACATCCCGAAACATGTTTTACAGTATAGTGATAGCCTTCCTTTTTGTCTTATTGCTCTCATTACCTGGCCTAGCAAGCCCTTCCACAGAAACCCTTCCGGCTCCTACCGGCACTTACACTCCAACTCTATTCCCAATATCCTCCCAAGTGGAGAATATTTCGACTTCCTCACCCACTGCGACTCCATTGGTTACAGATATTATGGTTATCACCGATACTCAGACGTCCACACCAACAGAGACGCCAACGCCACATCCACCTCAATTTTCATATTTTCCCTATTTAGTAAGGGAGGTCTTTATTCCAACAGACACCCCGGGTCCAACCCCTGAATCTGTTCTTTTCTGTGACAGCTTGACCCATCCGGTTTCCATTCCGGATAACGATGCCAATGGGGTTAATGATGACATAGCCATATCCGATGGAAGAGTGTTGGTAAGTGTGAGTTTGTATTTGGATATTTCTCATTCCTGGGTTGGTGATCTGGTGGTCAGGCTCAATCATCAAAACTCTGGAGTATCGATAACTACTTTGGATCGACCCGGGTCTCCTCCCCTAGGATGTGGTAATAATGATGTCGTCGCAATCCTGGATGATGGAGCCGCCCAACCTGCAGACGATAAATGTGCTTCCTATCCTCATGCAATATCGGGCATCTATCTCCCGAGTCAAGAATTGCGCACATTTTCGAGCGAGAGCGCCTATGGAACTTGGCAGCTGAATGTTTCGGACCAATATCAGAATGACACCGGTGCACTCAACCATTGGTGTCTTGAAGCCAAATTAGCTGACACAATGCCTGCCCCAACACCTACGCCTACCCCAGTTAGCCTGCCTTCAGACGCTTATGTCAGTGGAATGTCTGGTCAGGACCAACAATTAGCATTGGATTGTGAATCCCGCTCAGCTGTAGATTGGGCGAAGCATTTTGGGGTTAATCTCGATGAGATCGATTTCCTAAACCATCTTCCTCGTTCTGATGACCCAGACGTTGGATTTGTAGGTAATCCGGATGGAACTCAGGGAAATATGCCACCCAATGATTATGGTGTGCATGCGCCTCCCGTCGCATCCCTATTACGCGGTTATAATCTAACTGCAAATACATTCCGTTCACTACAATGGAATGACCTGCGGGCAGAGATCGCTTCAGGAAATCCTGCTGTCGTTTGGATAATCGGAGGGGCAAACTATAGCCTGGTTAATGGCACTCCTCACTATTACACTGCTGCTTCCACTGGTAAATCAACTATCGTGGCTCCATGGGAGCATACGGTGATCGTCGTTGGTTATACCTCAGACACCGTTACTGTCTTAAATGGCTCTAAATTCATTACTTTATCGCTCAATCAATTTCTCGATTCATGGTCAGTTTTAGGTTTCATGGCAGTCCTAAACCGCCCATAGAAGATACCGGTGATTTAATCACTCCTTAACGCAGGAAAAATTGCCGTAGTGTTCGATCGTACAAAGCCAATACCTGATAATTGCGTATCATGATCTTTATAAGATAAATAATTCAACGAAACCTAATAAGGTAAAATCGCCTGTACCCTTGACGGCTGGTGTTATTATCATTAGAATTCATCAAATTTTGCATAACATTGGGGGAATAGCCCGACAGATAAGATGAATATCTTACTGTTAATGGGATTGATTGTATAACCGAGATCACGATTCCTTATGGATATCTAGAAGGAGGTGTGCAATTTAAGAATCAATATATACGAAATTCTCATTTTCACAAAAAAAGCCAAACAATCTTGTCTGTCTCTTGGAGGAGAAAAATGACTAAGCGTTTATTTGTTTTTGTTTCAATGATCATGATTGCAAGCATGATTTTGGCTGCCTGCGGACCGTCTGCAGCTGCCTATACATGCACTGATTCTATCGGCTGTGTCACAGTCGGTCCCACTGACCCAGTCCACATAGCCTACCTATTAGTCGTCGCTGGTCCAAATGCAGCCTTAGGCGTTGACTCACGCAATGGTGTGGAGATCGCCATCGCTGATGCAGGTGGCAAGATCCTCGATCACTCCATCAAGTTCGATGGAGAGGATAGCGGTTGTTCCGCTGAGGGTGGTGTGGCTGGTGGTACTAAGCTGGCCGCCGATCCCACGATCGTGGGCGTTATCGGTACCTCATGTTCGAGCGAAGCCCGTGCATCTCTCCCGCTACTTTCCAAGGCTGGGTTTGTGATGATCTCATCATCCAATACAGCCCCCAGCCTGACCACGCCCGGCAGTTCAGATAATTATGGTACAGCCTATGACCGCACGGCCCATAATGATAATTTCCAGGGCACTGCTGCAGCTGAGTTCGCTTTCTCCGTGTTGAAAGTAACCAAGGTCGCCACCATCCATGATGGCAGCCTTTATGCTGATGAGTTGGTAAAGGTCTTTGGAGCCAAGTTCACTGCATATGGCGGGACGGTCACCACCGCTACCTCAGTGGATCCAAATGCAACCGATATGAGCTCAGTGCTTACCGATGTCGCTGCTGGCTCGCCTGAGCTGATTTACTTCCCGATCTTCATGCCGGCAGGCGCACTGATTATTAAGCAAGCCAAGACCACTCCTGGTCTTGAGCATACATACTTGATGGGTGCCGATGGATTGTTCTCCCCGGACGTTGCTTCAGGCGCTGGAGCTGATATTGAAGGTTTCCTGGTTTCTAGCCCGGCTGTTTCCGGTGACGCCTATACCGCATTCCTAGCAAAATACCAGGCTAAATTCGGTACTGGTCCGATCAACATCTTCCATGCCCATGCCTATGACGCTTTCAATATTCTCAAAGCCGCCATCGAGAAGGTTGCCGTCAAAGATGCTGACGGGACGCTGCACATCCCACGTAATGCATTACGGGAAGCGGTCCGTAATACAGTCAACTTTAAGGGATTAACCGGCACCTTGACCTGCAATGAGACCCTTGCACAGAGCGGTATCGACATTAAATTCCCTGGTGACTGCTCTTCAGCAGGTATGGCTGTTTGGGTTTACCACAATGTTCCATTTGAGATCTTTAAGAGCCCCGAAGTCGTCTGGATCCAAGGGACAGGTGTTATCAAGCCAGTAACTCCTCCCTAGAATTTAATATCAGCAGGCCAGTTTTGGCTGCAACTATAAAAGAGGGGCAAGGTCACCCTTGCCCCTCTTTCTGAGTATCCATAATGGGAGATTAAGATGCTTCGTACCTTACGTCAGCGCATCACGATAACGGATATTTTCATTTGGATCATCGGCCTGGCTATCGCGGGAGTAGTCATCTTTGGTACCATTAGAACATTGGAGGGGGGACGCTATTCAGGTGGCGCTTGGCTTGACCTTACGATCAAAGGTCTGGCGCTTGGAGGTGTTTATGCCCTGATCGCCATGGGCTATACAATGGTGTATGGTATCTTGAAAATGATAAACTTTGCTCATTCCGAAGTGTTCATGAGTGGACCATTCACTGCAGTATTCATAGCACTTGGCTTATCGAATTCCGGTTTCTTGAATAGACAACCAATCATTGGATTAATCATCATTACCCTGGTTTCCGCAGCAGTTTCGATGACGATTGCAATCCTGCTGGAAAGGATATGTTACCGGCCTTTACGCACCGCACCCCGTCTGGTTCCATTAATTACCGCCATCGGTGCTTCATTTTTCTTACAGTATGTCTTCCGCGGCTTTTATGGCTCTGGCTCTAAAGGATACCCCACCATCGACATCTTAAAAGGCACATGGCATATCTTCGGAATTGAGGTGTTCAAGATTCAATTAATCGTCCTCGCGAGCGCAATCATCATGATGCTGACACTTTATGCGATCGTACAGTGGACCAAGATTGGGAAAGCCATGCGATCGGTATCTGAAGATAAAGAGGCTGCTGAGTTAATGGGAATCGATGTCGATAGAGTCATCGTTTTCACATTTGGTGTTGGTGGTGCTTCTGCGGGTATTGCAGGGATCCTCTATGTTCTTTTATTTCCTGTGGTGAATTTTTATATGGGTTTCTTCCCTGGGATCAAAGCTTTTACTGCTGCTGTCCTCGGAGGTATCGGGAATGTACCTGGTGCTTTTCTGGGGTCAATCATCCTGGGATTGCTCGAATCGGTGGGCCCTAATTTGTTCCTGACGGGTCTAGGTATCCCCTCTCCCTCTCAGTTGAAGGATGCGATAGCATTCATTGTGCTGGTACTCATCCTGATCTTCCGCCCAACCGGTATCTTGGGCGAACGCATTGCTCAGGATAAGGCTTAGGAGGGCAACATGGAAAAAAAATCAGATTGGGTAAAATTGGTTAAGAACGGCATCATTGGTGGGGGCCTCTCTGTACTCCTAAGCGTGATTGGCCTGGTCCAGGCTTTTGAATCATCCTACGTGATTAGCGGTGTGATCACCATGGGACAGATTTTCGCCCTGTCTCCGATATTATTCGAATGCTACCTCAGCGTGCGAAAGGCCTCGACAAAGAATACCCTGGCTGCCCTGTCGGTGGGTGGACTGGTTGGATTCGTTGGAGCTGCCGTGCTGGCAATATTTGTTGGTATAAGCCATGTTATCAATATCCGTAACGTCCTGATCAACGTCTCACCCGACCTTCTCTCGCTGTTGACTTTCAGGTTGCCGATGGCAATTGGCTTATTGGTCCTGCTCGGTGTTGGTGTAATCATTGGCGTGATTAGTGCCGCTGTTTTATCACTTCCAGCACGCTTTCGTAATGCATTGACCCAAGCAATCCTGTATGTCATTTTGCTCGGTTTATTTCGCGATCTGATTTTTACGGTGATTATCCGCTGGGGTTTCGTGCAATATGCATTTCTGTGGTTATATGCTCAAAGTGGCCTCTCGATACCTGGCGCGATCTTTGTGTTTATAGTCGTTGGTGGTCTTACGTATTGGCGATTGGGCAGGGTCAAAAAAGAGACTCCAGTAAAACGAACTAAACAGCAACAGAGCATATACCAATGGGGGACGCGAGCAATCATCGCCATAGTGGTATTGTCGTTGCCTTTAGTTCTCGGCAGCTATTTCAGCGAAATCCTGGACAATGTAGGTATTTATGTCCTCATGGGTCTAGGATTGAATATCGTGGTTGGATTTGCCGGGTTGCTAGACCTGGGTTATGTCGCCTTCTATGCTATCGGTGCATATACATTGGGTGTGCTGACAACCACCGAGGCAGTGGGGCTGCTGCACCTGAGCTTCTGGGCTGCGATACCTTTTGCCTTGGTTGTTGCCGTATTATCCGGGATCATCCTTGGCCTGCCTGTTCTAAGAATGCGTGGAGATTATCTGGCTATCGTTACCTTGGGTTTTGGTGAGATTATCCGAATCCTGGTACTATCTGACTGGTTGAAACCTCATCTGGGCGGTTCTGAAGGCGTTCAACAGATTGCACAACCCACTATTGGAAGTTTTGTCTTTGGTGACCAACAACGACTATATTACGTAATCCTGGCGGGTATCTTAATCGCTGGGTTCATTGCTGTTCGCTTGAAAGACTCCCATCTTGGTCGTTCCTGGATGGCCCTGCGCGAAGACGAAGATGTCGCCCAAGCCATGGGGATCAATAAAGTCGCTACCAAGCTTCTTGCCTTTGCCATGGGTGCTCTCTTTTCTGGTCTTGGAGGAGTATTGTTTGCGACCAAGATCGGTTCAGTTTACCCGCAAAGCTTCAGCTTTATTGTATCGATCAACATCCTTTCATTGATCATCATTGGAGGCATGGGCAGTATACCGGGCGTATTTATTGGTGGGCTAGCCCTGGTTGGATTACCCCTCTTGCTCAGTCAGTTCACGGATTTCCGTTATTTAATCTATGGAGCAGCATTAGTCGCAATGATGTTATACAGACCTGAAGGCCTGGCACCGGAAGCGCGACGCCGCCTGGAGCTGCACGAAGATAGGGTCGAAGTGCCCCACGAAGAACCTGCAACGGTGCTTAAAACCCCTGGCGAGCTAGGAGGCAAATAAGATGGCAATCCTTGAATCTAAAAAGGTAACCAAACGCTTTGGGGGGTTGGAAGCAGTCAGCAAAGTTGATTTTGAGATCCCCGAACATGCTATTTACAGCATCATCGGCCCTAACGGTGCGGGTAAGACCACGTTCTTCAACTGTGTCACCGGTTTCTATACCCCTGAGGAAGGTGAAATCCGGCTCAATAATCGCAATATCACCGGCTTATCACCAGACCGTGTTGCTCGTCTCGGAGTCTCACGCACTTATCAGAATATCCGTTTGTTTAAAAATATGACCGCCGTGGAGAACATCTTAGTAGGGATGCAGCCTCATTTGAGGTCAGGAGTCTTAGGTGCGATCTTTCGTGATCCGCGCACCATCCGTGAAGAGAAGGAAGCAGTGGAAGAGGCTAATCGACTGCTTGCATATATTAATTTGAAGGGTATGGGAGACCTGATGGCGAAGAACCTTCCATACGGTCAACAACGTCGTTTGGAGCTCGGTCGGGCGTTGGCCTCCAGGCCAAAGCTCCTGCTATTGGATGAACCGACCGCTGGTATGAACCCACGCGAGACACAGGACATGGTGAGCTTCATCCGTCGCCTGCGTGACGAGTTGGGGATTACGATTTTGTTGATCGAGCATCAAATGCGCGTGGTGATGAGTATATCCGAACAGATCACCGTGTTGGATTTCGGTGTCAAAATAGCTGAGGGCACACCTAAAGAAATTCAGAAAGACCCCCGTGTAGTCGAAGCCTATCTTGGACGTGGTGCTGCTAGCGGGTTAAGTCAGTCTCAACAGGTGACTGAGGTGGAGGACTCTTATGGCGTTTCTTGAGGTCAACAATATCCATGCATATTACGGTATTATCCATGCCCTCAAAGGGATTTCCCTCACAGTTGAGAAAGGGGAAATTGTCACCCTGATCGGTGCTAATGGGGCTGGTAAATCCACCACCTTACGCACAGTCTGTGGCTTGTTGAAACCACTTGAAGGATATGTGCGCTTTGACGACGAGGACCTGGCTCCGTATAAACCTCACGAAATAATTTCTAAAGGTATGTCTCTGGTACCAGAAGGACGGCGTATCTTCGCTCGTCTGAGCGTCTCCGAGAACCTGGAGATGGGTGCATTCACCCGCAAGAAGGGTCCGGAGATTGCCAGGGATTTAGAGCTCGTCTTCACCCTATTTCCTCGCCTCAAAGAACGTCGCAGCCAGGTCGGTGGCACTCTGTCTGGCGGCGAACAACAAATGCTCGCCACTGCCCGCGCATTGATGGCTCACCCTCGTTTGTTGTTGATGGATGAACCCTCGATGGGTCTGGCACCCGTGCTCGTTGAAGCAATATTTGATACCATCAGGCAAATTAATAAGGAGGGCACCACCATCTTGCTGGTGGAGCAGAATGCATCGATGGCACTAACGATCGCTAACCGCGGTTATATCCTGCAAACCGGTGAAATTGTTCTGACTGATTCTGCAGCCAATTTACAGAAGAATGCGATGGTGCAAAAAGCATACCTGGGTATCGAATAATCTGCAGGATTGGGACCAATCTCCTGAAATTAGAACCATGCGTGGGTGGTAGAATTATGCCCACGCATTTTATTTTCGAATGATAAATACCTTATGACCATACCAAACACAGCGGATATAATAATCATCGGGGGTGGTGTGATGGGTGCCAGCACTGCTTACCACCTGGCTGCCCATGGTCAATACAATCTGATCTTACTCGAAAAGGAAGACTTTTTTGGTCTAGGTGCCACAGGGCGCTGTGCAGGTGGCGTGCGCTACCAGTTCGGGACAGAAGTTAATATCCGTTTATCCCTGCAGAGCCTACCCATGCTGGAACGCTTCAAAGAAGAAATTGGGCAGGTGGTCGATTATCGTAAAACCGGATACCTATTCCTGCTAACGAGTCCGGATGAAGTCAATGTATTCCGGCATAATGTCGAGCTGCAAAACAAGCTGGGTGCCAAGACTTACTGGCTTAGCGGGGATGAGATTCGTAAGCGACTACCCTTGATGCGTTTGGATGATGTCCTTGCCGGCAGCTTTAATCCTTTAGATGGCTTGGTGGACCCTAACAGTGTGGTGATGGGATATATCAGTGCTGCCCAACGTTTGGGAGTAAAAGCACTTACTTCAACTCCTGTAACCGGCATTAAGATTCGATCAGGCAGGATCGTGGGTGTCGAAACCCCTACCCAAATTATATCCACACCGATAATTGTGGATGCCACCGGTCCGTGGGCAAATCTCACCTGCAAGCTGGCAGGTATAGATCTACCCGTCTCCCCAATTCGCAGGCAATGGTTGACAACTACTGCTATCCCAGAGCTCCCACCCGATTTCCCATTTGTAATTGATTTCGCAAAATCACTCTATTTCCATCCAGAGGGTCCAGGGTTACTGACCGGCATGTCGAATCCCTATGAACTTCCGGGTTTTAATCAAAATATTGATCCTGAATGGGAATTGGTCCATATGGAAGCTGCTGCCAATCGATTGCCTCTTCTCGAGAATGTCGGCCTCGCCTCTCGCCTGGCTGGACTCTACGAAGTCACACCAGATGCTCATCCCATCTTTGGGAAGACGCCTATAGAGGGCTACTATATCGTTTCAGGATTTTCTGGTCATGGTTTTATGCACGGACCGATTGCAGGAAAATTGATGGCTGAAATCATCATAGATGGTCGGGCAACCACCCTGGATATTTCTATGCTTGACTATGCACGTTTTGATGAAGGTCGCCTTATACCTGAATATAATGTTGTATAAGGGTGAAATATCAGCTATACGCAATGCCAGGATTTTTGCTAGTGAATATTAGTATAATTACCTCCTGGAGTTTAAATGCCTTCCGCAGAAATTATATCCATCGGTACTGAGTTATTGCTGGGTGAAATCGTTGATACCAATGCGCGCTATCTAGCGATTAGCTTGCGTGATGCTGGGGTTGACCTGTATCGAAAAACTACCGTGGGTGATAATGCCAAACGGATTGCTCAAGCTATTCAGCATTCGTTGGAACGTTGTGACATTGTCATTACGACCGGAGGATTAGGCCCGACAGTAGATGACCCCACACGGGAAGCAGTGGCTCTTGCCATAGGTGTTAATACCGAATATCGCCCTGAGCTTTGGGAACAAATAACGGCCCGTTTTCAAAGACTGGGGCGCTTACCAACCGAAAATAACCGCCGCCAGGCATACGTCCCCGCAGGGGCAACAGCAATTGAAAATCCCGTCGGAACAGCCCCCATATTCATCTTGGAGTACCGGTCTCATATGATCATTTCACTGCCTGGTGTTCCAAGCGAAATGGAATACCTCATGGAAAATACAGTTATTCCATATCTGCGACAGCACTACAATTTGCATGGAATAATAAAATCACGAATATTGCACACCGTGGGGGTTGGAGAATCTCAAATAGATGATTTGATTGGCGATTTGGAAGCGCTAAGCAACCCGACCGTCGGGCTTGCTGCACACTTCGGTCAGGTGGATGTGCGCATCACTGTAAAAGCTGAGTCCGGAGACGCCTCTGAGGAATTAATCGCACCTATTGAGAAAACCTTACGCGATCGACTTGGCGATAGCATCTATGGAGTTGACCAGGAGACATTGGAAGAGATTGCCTTAAGGTCAATTGCCAGTAATAATTGGACTCTCACCGTGATCGAAGCCGGCTTGGGTGGTATATTAATCCGCAGGCTTGCGGCTGCTAAAGGTCCCTTTCTAGGTGGACAAGTGTTGACAGAACCTCCTGCCGATGACGGTTTATTAAAGCTCGTTGATGAATACCGTCAATCACAACATTCAGATGTTGGATTGGGAGTAGCCATTCACCCGTCCGAAAGAACACACGAAGTTCTCCTGGTGTTGATCACTCCACGCGAGGTGCAACATTTCAAGCGCTTGTATGGAGGACCGTCCGAATACGCTCCTATGTGGGCTTTCAACCAGAGTCTGGACATCATTCGTAGGATACCTCATGACAAATAAAGCTGACATTATTCTAAAAAACGCCATCCTCCTGACTATGGATGCTTCCCTGTCGTTATATGAACCCGGTGCTATCGCCATCCAGGGCGATCATATCCTTGCAGTTGGTAACGACGCTGATATTTGTGATAAATATTCATCAGATTTGACGATGGATTGCCAGGGGAAAATCCTCATGCCAGGATTAATTAATGCCCACACTCATGCGGCGATGACCTTGCTCCGTGGACTGGCAGATGATTTGCGCCTGGATGTCTGGCTCATGGGTTATATGATGCCTGTCGAACGACAATTTGTATCATCGGATTTCGTTCGCTTAGGTACCAAACTTGCCTGTGCAGAGATGATCCGTTCAGGTGTAACATGTTTTGCCGACATGTATTATTTCGAGGATGATGCTGCTCAAGCAATTGCGAGCGCAGGCTTACGGGCGGTATGCGCTCAAACAGTGCTTAAGTTCCCTGGTCCGGATGCCCGGGATTACGAAGAAGCTTTGGATATAACCCGTACTTTTCTGGAAAAATGGCGCGGTCATCCACTGATCCAGCCCGCGGTGGGTCCTCACTCACCTTACACTTGTACTCAGGATATTTTACGCTCAGCAGCCAGCATGGCGAAAGAATTTGACGTACCACTGCTAATCCACCTATCGGAAACACGCCAGGAAGTTGAGAATAGTCGTAAAGAGCACGGAATGCCGGTCATTCCATATGTAAAAAAGCAGGACCTTTTCGATGCGAAAGTCTTGGCTGCACATTGCGTCCATGTCGATGAAGGAGAGATAAAGACATTATTGCACCACAAAGTTGGAGTGGCTCACAATCCTTCCTCGAATCTCAAATTAGCATCTGGTTTTGCCCCCATCAGTAAAATGCTTGAGGCAGGTCTGAAAGTGGGTATTGGAACCGATGGACCAGCCTCGAATAACGACCTTGATATGTTTGAGGAGATTCGATTAGCGGCATTTATCTCCAAAGGCACAAGTGGCGATCCTACTACCCTGCCGGCACCCATGGCATTGACCATGGCTACTCGCATGGGTGCAGAAGCTATTCAACTTGGTGCGCTAACTGGTTCACTCGAGGTGGGTAAACGTGCAGACCTTATCCTTGTGGACAATTCTCGTGTGCACAATTCTCCACGATTCAAGCGGGAACCAGAAGCAATCTACTCTCAATTAGTATATTCCACCCAAGCATCCGATGTGACAGATGTTATGGTTAATGGCAGCTGGCTGATGCGAGATCACCAGCTGTTAACACTCAATGAATCTGAACTGCTGGTCCGTGCAACCGAATATGCACAACGCATCGACGCATTCTTGCTTGAACGCGAGCACTCGGTGCTCTCCAAGCTGATCGCCATTGGTGGGGCATCTGAAGAAGAAAGCTATGAGGTTCAAGTAAAAGTTGCTTTGACTGATCCCCAATTGGTGATCTTGGGTGTGACTCAGCCAGGCATCGAAATGTTGCATCACCGCCATTACCACGAGTATGATACGTATTTTTCTTTTACCGACGCATCTCAAGGCTATCTACGCTACCGTGAAGATGAAGCAATTGGACCAAATGACCAGATCAGTAATGTGCGTTATCGCCTGACATTGCTTGGACCAACGCGCGAAGGCAACTTCCCAACGGATGTGTTGTTATCCCGCAGTCGCTTTATTGCACCTGCAAATCATAGCCTGCGTTTTTATCGTGAGTACTTTAAGCCATATCAGGAGACTGTGATCGAAAAACATCGCTTGCGATGGCGAATTCTTTATCACGGTCTGGAATTTTATATTAACCTGGACCGTATGGATAATCCCGCATTAGGTCATTTCCTTGAGGTGAAAAGCCGTACCTGGAGCAGGAAAGATGCAGAGCATAAGGCATTGGTAGCTCGCGAATTGATTCATTCATTAGGGATCACACACGAAGTCCCGGTTTCTCAAGACTATATCGAGATCGTAAAATCTACTGTCTCAAAGTAAATGACCGAGTTCTCTTCACCTTCTTTAAGTGAACTTGAACAAGTAGAAGATTCCGGATTTCATTTGAATCGGGTGCTAACGATCATTAGCGCTCACTTCATACATGATACTTATTCAGCTTTTCTTGCCCCATTACTTCCCAGTTTGATTGAAAAGCTTTCCCTTTCCTATACCCAAGCTGGTTCCCTTTCAGCTTTTACACAATTACCATCCCTCTTAAATCCAATCATTGGCTATCTGGATGATAAGGTCAACTTACGGATTTTTGTCATTTTAGCCCCAGCCATCTCCGCGACGACCATGAGCTGTCTCGGCTTTGCACCTAACTATCTTTCCCTGGTGATCCTGCTCTTTATCACTGGTATGAGCATCGCAGCTTTCCATGCCCCATCTCCCGCAATGATTGCCAGAGCTTCTGGTAGTCGGGTAGGTAGAGGGATGTCTCTATATATGGCTGCCGGTGAGCTTGGACGTACCGTCGGTCCATTGCTTGCTTCATGGGGATTACTTACCTTAAGTTTAGGCAGGATGTTCCCCATCGCCATTCCCGGATGGATTGCTTCGTTTGCAATTTATATTCGGTCTACGGGAATCCCAGTCCACGTCGAGAAACAGGAAGGCTTTCGAGAAGGATTAACGGCCGCCCGCAGACTCTTCTTCCCATTAATCGGGATAATATTCTTTCGAAGTTTCTTGATTACAGGTCTGGGTGTTTATCTTCCAACCCTGCTCGAAGGTGAAGGTGCAAGTATTTGGAAAGCAGGATCTACCCTGGCAATATACCAATTTGCGGGGGTGATTGGTGCTATATTAGGCGGAACAATCAGTGATCGATTAGGTCGAAAGCCGGTACTTTTTATAGTATCACTTCTGGCTCCCGTGATGGTCCTGGGATTTCTACGGACCAGCGGGTGGCTCAACTTCCTTGTATTAATCCTTGCGGGTCTCTTTGGATTATCTTCCCAACCAATCATGCTGGCAATTGTCCAGGATCATCTTCCCACCCACCGGTCTATTGGAAATGGTTTATTTATGGCGATAAATTTTATCTGCTTATCCATAGCAGCAATTGGCATCGGTATTCTCGGTGATCGACTGGGTTTACGTCAAGCTTTCTTTTGGTGTGCAATCTCGGGTTTGCTGGTATCCCCAATTGTGTTCTTGATACCTAGAGCTCCCGATCCTGGCTAAAAAATGTGGAACTAGATCACGGAGTTAATCCGAATGAATGATCCTGTAGAATTTGCTGTCGATCTCGCATTGCAGACAGGAAATCTTTTACAAAGCTTCTATACTCCTGCAGGTATTGTTGCTTCATCGAAGCCGGATCGGACAGTCGTAACCGAGGCAGATCTGGCTGCTGACTTATTGATCACGAATGCGATCCATGAGCATTTCCCCCAAGATGAGATAATCAGTGAAGAATCCTCTCACCAAATGAGGGATCCCCACTCTCCAATCTGGATCATTGACCCATTGGATGGCACCACAAATTTTAGCCTGGGCTTATCGATCTGGGGCGTATCTGTTGCACGGCTCTTGGATGGCTATCCGCAACTTGGAGTAATGTACTTCCCCATGATTAATGAGCTTTACACTGCCAGAAGAGGATTGGGAGCATTCTTAAATAATAGGACAATAGCTGTCCGAGCGCCTGATCCGACACAACCCATGTCTTTTTTTGCTTGTTGTTCTCGCAGTTTCCGTTATTACAGGATTAGTATCCCGTATAAACCGCGAATTATGGGCTCAGCAGCATATACATTTTGTATGGTAGCACGTGGATCTGCATTGCTGGGTTTTGATGCTGCTCCAAAAATCTGGGATCTAGCAGCCGCCTGGCTTTTAGTCGAAGAATCGGGAGGGAAGATCTCAGCATTCGAAGGATCGCCACCTTTTCCTATTTCCCCTCAGGTCGATTATAGTGTGATCAATTTTCCTACATTGGCAGCTGCCACGCCTGATGTTTTTACTATTGGTCAAAATAAAATCCAGAAAAAATAAAAATGTGGGTCGTGGTCCGAGTAAAGTATTAGTGGAGAGATTTATAGTAAGACATAAATATATCTATATGCAACCAATGGATAACCTAAAAATAATAATAAAACGGATGGAAAAATAAAATGGAATATCGTTATCTGGGTAGATCAGGCATACAAGTATCTGCACTTTCCCTGGGGGCTTGGGTGACCATGGGTGGACAAATAAATGAAGATATCTCTTATGAATGCATGAAAGTAGCGTTCGATATGGGAGTGAATTTTTTTGATAATGCTGAATCGTACGCACACGGGAACGCTGAGATTGTCATGGGTAATGTTCTCAAAAAGGCCGGTTGGAACCGATCTGATCTTGTCATCTCCACTAAGCTTTTTTGGGGCGGTGGGAAACCAAATCAAACTGGTTTATCCCGCAAGCATATCATCGAAGGCCTCAAGGCATCACTTACCAGGCTTCAATTGGATTATGTGGATCTGATCTTTTGCCACCGTCCAGATATCTATACTCCCATCGAGGAAACCGTCCGTGCTATGAATTTCTTGATCGATAATGGGTTAGCTTTTTATTGGGGCACCAGCCAGTGGACTGCAGACCAGATCATGGAAGCCTTTTCGATCGCCAGACAATATGATCTCATTCCACCTTCCATGGAACAACCTCAGTATAATATGTTCACCCGAGATAAAGTCGAACACGAATATCTTCGCTTATTTAAGGAACTGGGCATAGGAATGACTATTTGGAGTCCTCTCGCCAGTGGGCTACTATCCGGTAAGTATAATAATGGAATCCCACAGGGAACTCGCGTGACGCTTGAAGGTTATGAATGGTTGCGAGAGGGCTTTGAGAATGAAAAGGCAAAACAGTGGATTGAGAAAGTCAAAAGGTTAGCACCAATTGCTGAAAATCTTGGAATTACGTTAGCTCAACTGGCGATTGCATGGTGTTTGAAAAACCCGAATGTTAGTACGGTCATTACCGGTGCTTCAAAACCCGAGCAAGTCTCCGAAAATATGAAAGCTATAGATTACTTGGATAGGCTGTCTCCAGATGTGATGGAGCAGATCGAATCCGTCCTGGATAATAAACCTGAATCTGTGTCAGATTATCGTTAATCCCCACAAATAAAAATGCTAACCAGCCTTTACTTTTTTTTTATTTTCGGTCGGAAATTATGTTTACAAATCTTTAAACCTTGCGGACCGGCTGGCGGAGAATGGTCTGAAGCCGATCAGGGGAGGTTTTACGAACATCGCTGAGATATATCTCATGATGTTTACCGTTTGTCTCGTATCCATTTGACTTAATAAACTTGTGAAGTTCAGCAATCGTCGGTGCTTCTTTTTCATAAGCCCCTGTATATAGTATTTGTACTGCGCGCTCCTCATTTAAAATTTCAAACCTAACCACTGAAAGTGAAGCATTATTTTTCTTTTTCTTTGCATCTAGCCTCACCTTTTCCACCCATTCGGTTGTAACCCATTCGGGCTGCATGATCATCATGGTCCATTCCCAACGTCCTTTATTAGCCAGGGTAAATTCATTCATATTCTCCATCCACCATAATCCTTCCAAAGGTGGCACGACATGATCATATCCTTGTGATTTAAGCGCAAATTTGATACCATAAGCCATTGTATAGAGCGCATCAATTGCTTGCTGATAATCCAACGATGTATTTGGATCGCCTTTTCCATCCACCATTAAGTAATTCATCAAAGGCACATCCACAAATTGAAAACTACCTTTAGGTGGATTGTATAATTCTTTGAGAGACTTTTTAAAATCGACTTTCATACTCACAGATGGATCCTTTCAGAGGAATTTCCTCATAGATTGAAACAATTCTTGATTATATAATTAAATCATCATTGGAATGAATCCTGCATTATTTGTCAACATAGGACATCACCATTTCTAATTCCTTTTTTTTCTATTGGTGGCTATAATTGATAGATGTCGCTTCAAAGCTGGAGGAGCTATTCTGGACAATCATCGCACAACTCATAGTTTGGCTAATTCAGAAACACCAAGAAAACCTTCCGACCATTTGCAACCAGGCATCATTCTTGTAAACCGGTATTCAATCCAAAGCGTGGTTGGTGTCGGGGGTATGGGCGCTGTGTATTGTGCACGAGACCTTCATTTTCCCAATGTGGTTAAGCGTGTGGCGGTTAAGGAAATGCTCAATCTGGCTCGTGACCCAGTCATTCACGATACAATCGTCCGTAACTTTGAGCGTGAAGCTAATATCCTGGCGACCTTAAATCATCCCTCTATTCCTCGCATATACGATTACTTTTCTCAGGACGATCGATCCTATCTGATCATTGAATTTGTGGATGGTAAAGACCTGGAAGAGATTCTGGTAGATTCTGAGGATTTTTTGCCAGAAGTAGAGGTGGTAAACTGGGCGATCGAGTTATGTGATGTGATCAGTTATCTTCATAATAACAAACCGGAACCGATTATTTTCAGGGATATAAAACCCTCGAATATTATGGTAAACACCCACGGACATATCTTACTGGTTGATTTCGGTATTGCTAAAACCTTCCAGACCGGACAAAAAGGGACCATGATCGGTACTGAAGGATATTCTCCTCCTGAACAATACAAAGGTGAAGCTACCCAGCGGGCGGATATATACGCTTTGGGGGCAACGCTGCATCACCTGCTCACCAAACGTGATCCACGCTTGGAACCACCCTTCTCCTTTGAAGAACGGAAAATTCGTCCAATTAATCCTGCAATCTCAAGTGAGCTCGAGGCGGTCATATATACGGCTTTAAGCTATGAGCCCGATAAACGATATTCAAGTACTGAGGAAATGAAAGGAGCCCTTCTCGCATCAGCAAAAAAAACTGGTATTCTCCATCAGCTTCCCGCAGCTATGAAACCAATAACCCGTGAATCTGCTGAAATTTCAGCAGCCTGGAAATTTGAATGCGAAGACGAGATACGTGGCACACCAGCATATTTTGGAGGCTCGATTTTTATTGGAGCTTATGATAATAATCTTTACTCACTGAACGCCACGGATGGAGAATTTATATGGAAATTCGCAACTGAAGGGGGTATAGTTAGCCGACCTACCACATATGAAGGCAACGTCTACGTTGGTTCTGAAGACCAACGTCTGTATTGCATTAATATGCGTTCTGGACAGGAGATTTGGTCTTATTATTCTAATGGTCCGGTGCGCTCGTCCCCATTTATTGCTGAAGGACATATTTTTATCGGATCTGATGATGCCTATCTTCACGCGGTGAATGCCCTAAGTGGCAGGCGAGCCTGGCGAGTTGATGCTGGGGCGCCTGTTCGCTCGACTCCACTTCTGGTGGGTGAAAATGTTTATTTTGGCACTGAAGCCGGTGACTTATTTTGTGTAGACTTGAGGGGCAATGCTAAATGGCGATTTAAAGCCAAACGTGCTCTTACTTCTTCTCCTGTATATGCCAATGGAATTATATACATCGGTTCGGTGGATACACTGCTTTATGCATTGGATGCCAAATCTGGCTTTATAATTTGGCGCTTCCGGATGTCCAAGGCTTCAATATCGACACCGTTTATCACCGATAACTATATTTTCACTGGTTCGGTGGATGCTCACATTTATTGCGTAGATATCCATTCTGCCAGGGAGATATGGAGTTTTGCTACCGATAATCAGGTGACCAGTTCCCCCATTACTTATCAGGATTCTGTGTACTGTGGCTCTGTGGATGGTGCTATGTACTGTCTGGAATTCCGTACCGGGCGCCTTCGTTGGAAATACCAAACTGGAGCCCCGATTACCGGAACACCCATCATAGCAAATAATGTATTATATTTTGGTTCCAATGATCATAAGATATATGCTATCGCGCTTTAACGCCTACGTATGAACATCGTGGAGAATAATTCGTGAAATCATTTTTCAACAGGTGGTCACACAAAAAAACACCTATATCCACAGTTCCATCGAAACTCAATAAAGTCTCAGAGCAATTTACGACTACCAACATCGAGACCCATGATAGTATGACCGAAAAACAGCTTCCATCAGCTTCTCAATTGAAAACTCATTTAGAAGTACCTCAGTTAATTGTAGGCATTGCTCAATCGGTAGGCATTCAGCGTGATCACAATGAAGATTCCCTTTTCACGCTTACGACTAATCTAATATTGGATGAAAAGTCAATCAATTTTGGTCTGTATATTATTGCGGATGGAATGGGCGGACACGATGATGGCGAACTGGCCAGCAAATTAGCGGTTGGAACGCTGGCTTCTCATGTGATCAATACCCTCTTCGTTCCACTAATTTCATCCTCAAATAGTAAATTGGATTCTTCCATCCAAGAGGTTATGCAAGTTGGGGTAATGCAAGCTCACCAGGCAATAAAGGAAGAAACGGATGGTGGGGGAACGACACTCACTGCAATACTAATCCTGGGAGATCAAATGACCCTCATCCATGTGGGTGATAGCCGAGCCTACTTATTCAATCCAGATGGGCACATGCAGCTCCTCACCCACGACCATTCACTGGTTAAGCGCCTCCAAGATATCGGTCAGATTTCCCCTGAACAAGCGTTAATCCACCCCCATCGGAATGTCTTATATAGGGCGCTTGGGCAAGGAGAGCCATTCGAACCAGATATCGCCAGTTTCCAGATTTTCCAGGGTTGCCAATTATTGCTATGTTCCGACGGGCTATGGGGAGTGATATCGGATGATAAATTGGCAGACATCACCCGTTCTACATCCGCACCTCAGCTGGTATGCCAGTCATTAGTTCACATGGCAAATGAAGCCGGTGGACCCGATAATATCTCAGTGATTATTGTGCGTATTCCTGATTGATTCAAATGGATGATTTGACCTTTTATGATCGTCTAGGACTTCCCAGGGATGCAACCCACGAGGAAATTCGGCGCGCCTATCGTCAACTCGTCCTTCGTTTTCACCCAGACACAAACATGAACAAGGGTGAAACTGAGCTATTTATCGACATCCAACTGGCCTTTGAACACCTGTCTGATCTTAAGAAAAAAACGGATTATGATCAACAACTACCACCTGAGCAAGATATCATTTCACCGCTTAACATAAAAACATACTATAGCCAACCTTCATTAGTTCGGTTGTCAGAACCACAGTTAATCTATACCTTATTGGAATTAACCATTCAACCTGATACTGAGCTTTGGGTGACTTCCACTCCACTGAATATTTCATTAGTGGTTGATTGCTCGACCTCTATGCAAGGGATTCGGCTAGACACAGTTAAACTTACTGCGATTGACATCCTGCGTCGGTTGCAACCCGATGATATATTTTCACTTATTAAATTCAATGATCGGGCAGAACTGCTCATAGCTCCAGGCAATCTGGCTGATCTGAAATCTGCAGAGATGAAAGTACAGCTCCTTCAAGCCGGAGGTGGAACTGAGATATTTAAGGGTCTGGAGATGGGATTTTCTCAAGTCGATCAATTTCATTCCAGTCAGCGGATTAACCACATTATTTTGATCACCGATGGGCGCACCTATGGCGATGAATTAAGCTGTGAAAAGCTTGCTGATCAAGCTTCTGCTCGCGGTATAGGAATTAGTGCCCTTGGGATTGGCAGTAAATGGAATGATAAGTTTTTAGACCACATTACGTCGAAAACTGGAGGGATCTGCAAGTTTATTCCTGATGGTGGCGATATTCGTAGCTCTATTTTGGACGAATTAACCCGTCTCGGATCAAGCCTGTCTGAGCAAATTAGTTTTAACTACCAGACCTCACCGGATGTAGAATTATCCACCGTGTATCGACTTCAACCAGATCCATCACCATTAGATCCCATTTCTCCATTGATCCTTGGTTATATGCCTCGCCATGGAACAATGAGTGCATTATTCGAATTTGTAATAAAGGAAATACCAAAAAATCTGACCGAGTACGGGATGGCAAAAGGCTTTTTTAATATCGAAGTTCCTCACCATACTGTTAGAACAAAGTATATTAATCGAATAATAATTACCAGGCAGATTACCCCAGAACCAATGAGACAGACGCCACCAGGCGTGATCCTTAATGCCATGACGCTGTTCTCTATTTTTACTATGCAAGAACGTGCCCGGGAGGAAATGAATAATGGGGATTTTAGTAAAGCAGTTCGTCACATGGAAAATCTGGCTACGAATTTATCACAGAAGGGAGAAGAGAACCTGGCACAATCTGTACTGAATGAAGTAGCTTATATCCGCCATAATCAATCCTTTAGCGAAGAAGGCGAAAAATTGATAAAATATGGTACTCGTTCCTTGCTTCTACCAGCAAGAAGCGGGGAGAATTAAGAATGATCATCTGTCCTAATTGTGGGAATCAAGAAATGCCGGGTGCATTATTTTGCAAGGAATGTGGCACACAATTCACCATTATTGGCCGCGATCCTACTTTGACAATTCCGAGTGATTTAGCGGATCACCTGCACGAAGAATTATCTGAAGATAACGAGAACATTGTGCCACCCACTCCAGATGATGCGAGCCTTTCTTTGTTCATAATTGAAACGGGTCAGGTAATCCCACTCGAAGGGTTAACTGAGTACACCCTTGGCAGGTCAGCTGAAGATCAACCCATTCTACCTGATATTGACCTGGCACCCTACCATGCATACGAATATGGTGTCTCCCGATTACATGCCTCCATTAAAATTAGCCAGCCTAATGCCCTCCTGATTGATTTTGGCTCAGCCAA
>Ga0153916_10000539_pt1 | contig 25518 bp, 14 predicted proteins | sample Opewatmetagenome_FD_109642 | JGI IMG/M metagenome (GOLD analysis project Ga0153916, IMG submission 109642) | Freshwater wetland microbial communities from Ohio, USA - Open water 3 Core 3 Depth 4 metaG | ecosystem: Environmental > Aquatic > Freshwater > Wetlands | place: USA: Ohio, Lake Erie...
AAAATATTTGGTGAATAAGTGGAGTAATTACCGGAAATATTTTTTTGAGAAACAGAAGTGGACGTTTTGAGGACGAGGTTCTCCCATAAAGTCTACTTGGGAAATTAGATTAACTTGGTTTGACCAGGGCATGCTTCAGCCATTGCTGTAGACGAATTATAATTTTCCCCAGAAAGGTGGTCTTGACACGTCCAGATAATGGCAATAGCAGCTGGCGAATCCATAGGTAGAACCAATGGGATGGCTTTTTAGGAATGACCAAGGTTGATAATTGCTGGTCCAGTGTACGGATTTCCTGCCTCGCCTGAAGGTATTCTACGGTCGCTTGAGTTTCGCGAAGTATAGATTGTTTCTCCTGGTCAGTAATGCGGGGCTCAACGCTATCTTTTTTGTTATCGATGATCCTGCACAGCTCTTCATGGATACTCTCGCCCATCCGGTCAAGCGTAAATTTCTCAACAATGCGTTTGCGGCTTTCCTGAGACATTAACCCTCGTTTTGATGGGTCATTAATTATGTCGTGCAGGATGTTTGCATAGATCGTTGGTTCATCCTCTCGGGTATTTGAAGAAATTAAAATCCCACAATTTGGTGACACTAATTCTGCCTGTCCACCAACCTGAGCACCAACCACGACCAAACCACACGCCATGGCTTCATATAGCGCGAGCGAGATTCCCTCATTCTTGGATGGCAAAAAGAATATATCAGACGCAGCCATAATTGCCGGCATCTTATCAGGAGGCACACCACCTAATAGTTGTATCTGTCTCTGCTGATCGCCCTCCCGCACCTGCTTTTTCAATTGCCCCATTAACGATCCTTCACCCGCTATCAGGGCACAAAACCTTTCCCCACGACCTATTAGTTTGAGCAGAGTTTCGATGAGCATATCCGGCTGTTTTTGTTCCTCAAGACGTGCAGCATAAAGAATGACCGTCTCACTTTGATCGATCCCAAGCTCTGACCTCACCTGTACCCGCTTTGCTGCATCAGGTTTCCAGATCTCCGGATCGACGCCAACGTAACACGTTTTCACCCTTTCAGCGCTAACACCTGCCTCGACAATCCAATCTCTAACTTGCTCACAGGAAGTAAATGAAAAATCGATGAAATCTCTGTAAAGCAGGGACAATTTCGGAAACCCTCCCTGCATCCAATCAGGGGTTACAAAATGTAGATAATCTATCAATGGGATTGTTGGAAAAAACGCGCGTAAGGCTGGCAGTAACCGGTAGCCTTCTTGGCTTCCCTCAATCAAGATGGCATCACAGCCACGTGACTGTATCAGGTATCCGAGGCATCTCGGGTAATCCTTGATTGGAACAAACCGCGGAAGGATATATACAAAGGGGGTGCGCTTTTCAAATTCATATTGCCATGCATGTTCGGAGAGCTCGGTTGCAACAACAGTAATCGTCCAGCCATTATTAAGTAATTGGTCCATCAAGCTCAGCGTAAAACGCTCGGCACCACCCATTACAAAGCGGGGAAGGATGAGTAATAAATGAGGAGATGATTTAACTAATCGATTGAAATCAGGCAGACCTAAGTTAATTGTGGTGAGGTCATACTCGATGTTTTCAGTGATAATTGGAAATCTTCCACGATATAGATCGGGGTATTTTTTTTGAAATGACTTTCGAAATTCAGTCAATCGTGTCTCTTGTAAATTTCCCCAGCGATCCGAATGATCTGGCCTTATCCGGTACCAGGCGAGGAATTCCGGAATGGTTGCCCCCCAATAACCCAGTGCGGCACAACGCATCCAGAATTCCCAATCTTCAAGCCCTCCTCGGTTGGATTCATCAAATCCGCCTACTGCTTTGTGCACTGATTTACGCACCATGCACATCATTGAGACCCGGTTACGCTCAGCATTCATCGCACCATCATGAAATCCACCTGTCCAGAGATAATTTAGTCCTCCAAAGGCAACATGATACGATGCAACGAAACCATACCCTGGGTGTGTCTCGAGGAACCACCAAAACTTTTCAGCTGCTGTAGCCTCGAGCAGGTCATCACTATCGATTAATAGAACAAATTCACACCTGGCATTCGTAAAACCGGTGTTCCGGGCTGCGCTCAATCCGCGGTTTTGAGCATGTTCTATAATGCGGATTCGTGGATCGCGGTTGCGATAATCGTCCAACATTTGCTGAGCTTGCGAATCTGACGAGCCATCGTTAATGATCAGCCACTCCCACTGTTGCAACGTCTGGTTGAGGATACTTTGCGCGGTCATGTGGAATTCATTCCCGGTGTTGTAAAATGGGGTGACTATGCTTAAAACCGGGGTATCATTCCAGCTAATCAATTGGGAATTGATAATTCTTCTCGACGGATGTGTGGGAGCTTGGCTGTAATCAGGATTTAGAGGGTTAATCATTGTTAGCGAGACGCATGAGGTGAAAATTCCATAGTGATATTGGTCTGATTGATATTTGTGTCAGTATTTTCCATCACCGGAGGAGAAAATAACAGGGCGATAGACATTAATGCTACTAGATAAATCGCGTAATAATATCTGAAGTTAGGCGGAGAGACTAACAAAGTGAATGTGAGCGACTGGATTACTACGGGGATGGAAAGTAGCCCAAAACGTACGGAATGATTTCGGATAATTAATACCGCGCTTATAAATACACTTATATATAAGAAGAGTGCGGGTCTCCATAAGAACCAATTGAGATTTGGATCTTGTGACGTTCTGATAACCCAATTCGATATCCACTCACGCAATAATGGTATTTTTGAATCAGGTTGAAGCCCATACGGATTCGGATCGACCAGTACCTGCACATGAGACGCATTCCGTACTTCACCATTCGGATCCCAAATCACCCATCCCAATGAGCGGGCACAGCGAGCATCATATAACAATATCCTCGGAATTCGGTTGATCAGATTACCAATTACTTCTGTTGGAGATATGGATCGATTGACATCGCTCGCAAGCTTGTCGGGGCTAAAATTCGTCCACATGTTGCAATTCCAATCAGACGTCTGTAAATCGATAGATGAAACCAATAATTCAGTCTGCGTGCCTGGAATTGCATATGCTGCGATCGAATATAGAGATAGCGAACCCTCAGACAATGTGCTTGTTTTCTCAACACCTACCCACTTATAAATGGGCCCTCGAATTCCAAAATATAGAATTGCACCTAATGTGCATGAAATAAGCCATGCCTTCCATTGACCTGGATAAGAAATGATTAATAATAATAACGTTCCTACTCCCAAAATCACCCCATCATGGCGAAAAAGCAGAACGAAGACGAAAATAATCCCCAACATTATCTTCGCCAGGGTTGATTTTAACCATGATCCTCTGGTAAATACAATCTTGGCGATGATCAGGGCTATACCCAAGACAGCTATGCTATAGGGTACATCTTTCCATAATGTATTGACCATTGTGCCATTGACTGGGGTAAAGGCAAAAATCAATGCAAGGAGCCAAATTATCCAACGACGAACACCCAACCTTTCAAAAAATGCGAACCATAAACCTGCCACAAACGCCAGCGAAATAATCTGCGCAATTGCGATTACCGCCGGTGAAAGATAGATCCGGGTAAGTAACCAGAGTAAAAAAGTATGAAATGCTGGATGATGATCCACAAATCTGCCGGATATAACCTGCTCCCATTGAGCCATTGAATCAGCACTCATCATACCAGGGAAGAATGCCAAAAGGTATACACCCCATACCAATCCGATTGGGATCGTAAATTTGATCGATGAGGTGAGGAGAGAATATTTAGATAAATATGGCTTGCTGAGTGGAATCGATTTTGCCAGCAAGATACTCGCAAAAAATAACGATAATCCGATTACTGTGCCCGTACTTAATCGATAGATAAGTTTAGAAATTAATGCGGGCAAAAAAGGATTTAAATTCGTCGGTGGGGAGATGATTGGAATATTGAATGATAACCAAACACCGGAAACAAGGCTTATAACGATTGCGCCAATCTTCCAAGACGATGAATAAGCTTGTAACCGTAGGAGTGTATATTGAAAAATGAGCCTATGAACTACGAAAATAAACAAAAGTGTCGCTAGAATAAATGCGAGCCATGCAAAAATTACCTGTATAGCATGACTTTTGGGTATCCAAAGAAATATATTGATGCAAGAGAATGCAGATAATAAGGATAACGAAGACCAGTACAATATATTTCTTAATTGATTGTATTGCCATATCTTTATGGGATGGCTTTTTTCCATATGGTAATTATAGGCGAAAAAGGATGAGATTGTCTTAATCCTTAATTATCCTGTAACAATCAGATTAATCGGATATTGTTTCGCCAGGTTATTGTAATAGCAGATTATATATATATTACCTATCCGATAATGTTTTATCGAGGGAGTACAGTGATGAATAGCCTTACTCGAAGCAGTTATACCAACCGGTTAATGGCCCAATTGTGCCCATGTGTTATTGTCTGTATATAAGCACCGAATCAACATAATTGATGTATCATTAATATCAGGCACGATTGTTGCATACATAGAATAAGCCAATTTGCTTGTTTCCAATTGGTACTCGAGTGATTAGCCATCAATAGTAAGGAGTTGATCGGATGCCTAGGAAGCCGACAGTTATTGATGCAGGGGGCATCGTTCAACCTGGAAGAAAGAGGGGTAATGGTGATACGAATGTTGAATCGACGATCGAGTTTCGCTATCGCGCTCTAGTAGAACAGATCCCTGCTGTGGTTTACACAGACTCAGCTGATAATATGTTTCAAACCATATACATCAGCCCTCAAGTGAAGATGATCACAGGTTACACTCAAGATGAGTGGATGAAGGATGATGGTTTATGGCAGAGGATGATTCTTCCAGAAGATCGAGAACAGGTTCTGGAAGAATATACCCGTACCTTTAAGGCGGGACTGCCTTCAATATCGGAATACCGGATCATGACACGAGATGGAAAAATTAAGTGGGTAAGCGATGAAACACGCCTGATTCGCAATCGCAAAGGCAAGCCAATGTTCTGGCAAGGGGTGATGGTTGACATTACAGCCCGCAAAAATGTGGAACAAGTCCAACAAGCGATCTATAGGATATCACATGCGGTCGTTACAACCACCAGCCTTGATGAATTATATCGGTCGATTCACAATATTCTGAACGAGCTCATGCCGGTCATGAATCTCTATATCGCGTTGTATGACCCGGTTAAAAACCTGCTTAGTTTCCCGTACTATGTCGATCAATATGATGAGCCACCTCCACCAGCCAAGCCTGCCCATGGGTTGACTGAATATGTGCTGCGTACAAAAAAATACCTCTGGGCTCCCCACGAAGTGTTTATCCAGCTCATAAAGAAAGGCGAGGTAGAGGCGATAGGTACAGATTCAGTTGATTGGATTGGGGTGCCTCTGGTAGTAGGAGAGCGCGTCATTGGAGTGATGGTAACTCAAAGCTACACCAAAGGAGTGGTATACAACCAGGAAAACGTCGATTTGATGGTATTTATTTCGACCCAGGTCGCATTAGCGATCGAACATAAGCTTGACCTGCAACGGATAAACGATGCTCTCGAATACAATAAAACGCTGATAAACTCTTCAAGTTTGGGAATTAGAACTTATGATTCTTCAGGCAAGTGTATATTAGCCAATGAATCGATCGCCAAAATACTTGGCATGACAATTGATGAGCTGTTGGCAGAAAATTACAATCAGATTGATTCCTGGAAAACCTCAGGATTGCTTGAATCTGCCCGTGAGGCGGTTGTTACTGGTCTTGAGACCCGGCGTGAGATCCACCTGACAAATACCATCGGCAAAGAAATCTGGTTGGATTGCAGGTTCACTCCATTTTTCTCTGATGAAGAACCATACCTGCTTCTCTCTGTCGATGACATATCCATCTCAAAACAAGCCGAGATCAACCTACAGGTCTACGCTGAAAAGCTCGAGCAAAGTAATCGCGACCTACAAGAGTTTGCCTATATTGCCTCGCACGATTTACAGGAGCCACTGAGGAAGGTGTTGGCATTTGGTGACATATTAGCTAATAAGTACGGAGCTTCACTAAATGAGACTGGGCGTGACTACTTGAAACGGATGCGGGAAGCCAGCCAGCGCATGCAGACATTAATCAATGACTTGTTGACATTTTCGCGTGTGTCCACACGTGCTCAACCATTTGCCAAAGTCGACCTAAACTTACTAATTCAAGACGTCATCTCTGACCTGGAGGTCCAAATCGATCGTACCAAAGGCAAGGTTGAGATCAGCGACCTACCAGGTATCGAAGCGGATCCAACTCAGATGCATCAGCTGCTTCAAAATCTGATCAACAATGGATTGAAATTCCACCAAGATGACGTTCCCCCAAAGATTCAAGTATCAGCGAAAATCACCCGTAAAAAGTGTCAGATCGCTGTAAAAGACAACGGGATTGGATTTGACATGCAATATATTGATCGTATCTTCAAGCCCTTTCAACGCCTGCATAGCCGCCAAGAATATGAGGGCAGTGGCATGGGGTTAGCGATCTGCCGCCGCATCGTTGAACGCCATGGTGGAGAGATTAGTGCTACCAGTGTTATTGGCGAAGGATCGACATTCATTGTTACTTTACCCATCTACCAGTCGAATGGAGAGAATTATCATGTTTAATATCGCCAAACCAGTTGTATTTCTTATGGCTGATGATGATCCAGATGATCGCTTGTTGATCAAGGAGGCATTTCAAGAAAGCCTGATCAGCAACAGTATCTTTTTCGTTGAGGATGGCGTCGAGCTTCTGGATTATCTTCGGCATCAGGATAGATATTCGGATCCTGATATAGCGCCCACTCCCGACCTGATCCTGCTTGACTTGAATATGCCTCGTAAGGATGGCCGGGAGGCTCTCGCCGAAATTAAAAGCGATCCACACCTGAGATACATTCCTGTAGTCGTGTTGACCACCTCAAAAGCTGAAGAGGATATCATGCGTAGTTATGATATCGGGGCAGCTGGCTACATTACAAAACCAGTAACCTTCGATGGGTTGGTCGAAGCAATAAAGGGTTTAAAAAGATATTGGGTTCAGATTGTGCGCTTGCCAGTCATAAATGCCGTCAAGGAATAATGCGATGATACATCCCAGTCAACTAAATACGGTTCTTATTGCAGATGACGACCTCGATGATTGTGTGCTTGTCAAAGAGGCGTTCGGAGAATGTGGCGATAATATTAATCTTACCTTTGTCCACGATGGTATACAATTACTCCAGTATCTACGCCATCAAGGGGTTTATGCAGACTCTTCTGCCACCCAACGTCCCGACTTAATTTTGCTCGACCTAAATATGCCTCTCAAGGACGGACACGAAGCGCTCGCTGAGGTAAAAGCTGATCCATATTTACGCTCGATACCGGTTGTGGTGTTAACCATATCAAGTCGAGAAGAGGATGTCTTGCGTACATATGAGCTGGGCGGGGCAGGCTTTATTATCAAGCCGACCAGTTTAAATGATATGGTTGAGGTTGTGAAAGTGCTTAACGAGTATTGGTTTGAGGTCGTTGAGCTGTCAGGAATCGAGCATGTGAACAAAATTAAGGGAAGAAATTTCGTACAATAATCCGCCGGTTCATGAGTAGAAGATGCCATCTCAGCAAATTCATGCCTTACTGATCGAAGACGATCCTGATGATGTCCTTCTGTTGAAGGATTGCCTCGCAGAAATTGGCATGGGGAAAATTAAATTAGATTACACTGACCGTCTTTCAAGAGGTTTGATTCAGCTCAATAGTGGAATCTATGATGTGATCCTGCTGGATCTTAACCTGCCAGATAGCCGCGGTCTGGATACGCTGAACACTACGATCAAGAGATTTCCCAAGATACCTGTTGTTGTCCTCAGCGGATTAGCTGATGATGCGATCACCATCGAAGCGGTCAGGCGCGGTGCTCAAGATTATCTGGTAAAGGGAGATATCAATGGACCACTAGTCATGCGCGTAATTCGCTATGCAATAGAACGTAAGCAAGTGGAAGCAGTACTCAGAGCGAGTGAAGCCAGGTATCGCACACTAGTGGAAACCTCACCCAATGGAATCACCCTGGCGGACCTTGAAGGTAATGTGGTGCTGTGTAATCAGCAGGCGGCGCGCTTGCATGGCTACGAGAACGCAGAGGCGATGATTGGAACACATATCTTAAAATTAATCATTCCGGCTGATCGGCAACTTGCCGCGACGAATACGCAGAAGACCCTCAATGAAGGCCGGATTACAAATACCGAGATCACCATGCTTAGAAAGGATGGCAGCCGATTTCCAGCAGAATTCAGCACAGCTCTGATCCGCAATACCGCCGGCACACCGACAGGATTTATTGGCATCACTCGAGACATTTCCGAACAGAAGCACGCAATTCAGGCAGAAAACCGGCTTGGGGTATTGAAAGAGGAATTTCTATCAAGTGTAGCTAATGAGTTGCGAACACCATTATTAAGCTTGATGGGTTTTTTAGACCTGTTGCGTGCGGGAAAAGTAAGCGATGCAGAAGAACAGAATAAGTTACTGACACGTGCGTCCAAGGATGCAAACCTTTTACTTGACTTGGTGAACGAATTGCTAGATTTTTCTCTTGTGGAGAGTGGGCGTTTGTCCCTCAAGCTGGAGAATGTTGACCTATCCAAGATTATCGACGAAGTTAGCCAATCTCTGCAAGATCAAGCTAAAGTGAAGCAGATATCTCTGACGTTCACCCCGATGAACACAAACCTGATTGCCGACGCAGATCCACTCCGTCTGCGTCGAGTGATTACAAAATTGGTGGAGAATGCGTTTAAATTCTCAACAACGGGTGGAAAGGTTTTCATAACAGGCAAGTTGATGAATGACACAATTATCATCAATGTTATTGACGAAGGCCGGGGAATTTCAGCAGAGGAATGTGAGCGAATCTTCGACAAGTATTATAAACTTGACCAGGCACCAGGTCAGGGCATCTCTGGGATAGACAAGGGGCTATATATTGAAAAGCAGATCATAGAAGCCCACGGAGGCACCCTTACCGTCAGCAGTCAGCTGCGTGCAGGAAGCACATTTACTATCACCTTGCCTGCTAAAAGATAAAATTCTTATAAATATATACGTACTTATTCGCTCGGTGGATTCCGTATCGGAAGTGCCTGCTTATAATCTTGCCTTAACACGGTCACTTTCTGCCATCGGTGAAGCCGATATCCGGTTGTCTTTGCCCTGATATGCTTGGGTAAATTTCTCTCCAAGCGCCATTCGATCGACAATCACAAGCAGGATCGCTGCAGCCACCAGGATGATCAGGATGACCTGCAACGAATAAATCCAGGGAGGGCAATTTCTTGAAAGTGATGACGATATCCTCTCCATTTGGTCAATACTTATCCGGATCATAGTTCACCATCAGGAAATGCATAAGGAAACTGGTACGGGGGGGATCGCCCAATTTCAGATATGGATAAGCGACCAGAAAATAGAAGGGGAGATATTGGGAGATATTTTACATATCCCAATTATTAAAGGGATATGTAAGTTTAAACTGGCAAACCTAGTCAGCGATTAATGATCGGCATTAACAACGAATATCCGGTTCGTACTGAGATGGCAGAGCCTACATCATTTCCAATCACCCTGCCATCCATGTGACGAATGCGAATATACACTAGGCCATCGCGATCAGAAGTCCACACCACGGATGTATTATTTCCAAAGTTAATTGGATTTATCTCCGCGATCAGAGTTGTCCCATCTTCGGCAAAAATGCTGACAATCGACGCGCTTGGTGGGCTATTGACGAAGCTTTCTATCCTGTAGACCACATCGTGAACGACATTCAGCTTCATCCAGTCCTCATCATTTTGATGATCGGTTGTGAGAGGATTGCAATAATTGTGGATCTGGCTGGCTCCATTTGCATAGATCATACTGGCATTAGCAGGTGAATTATCGTTGCCAGAAGCGTCATAGCTGTCTGGAGCGAAGCAAAGCACATCTGCATTTGGAATTGAGGTGCTTGTTTCTGCAGAGGAGGGATATGTTTCACTATTGCCGGAGTGGTCAACTCCGCGCATGCGGTACGCGTAAACATTACCGGGTAAACCAACGATCCAATGCCTGGTATTGATGCCATCGATCGGTGGATACGTGGTCCAGGTTCCTGTGTTCACTTTCTCCTGGAGTTCGATGTAATCGATTCCAGATAGATTATCAGAGCCAGTCCAATCGACATGAAATGCATTACTTGGTTGTGTCGCTGGCAAGGGCTGCATCTGTGTGATTGGAGCTGTCTTATCAATACCCAAATTCCATACCGCTGCGCCAGTCCAATTCCCTGCCATGTCATATACATGAATATAAAATGCTGCCTTATTCCCTTCAGGCTCACCGGCAGGACTGAACGGCATGCTCCAACCATTTGATCCATCCCAATCAGTCCCCAAATAATCCCAGACCCCAGACAGCCAATCAGTGGAATGCCAGTAAAACTCCACCCGGTTGACACCGTTGTTTACATCCGAGACTCCGGCAGTTATTGTCATATTCGTATCCGGTAGATAACTGTTTGATGCTGGCCAGGTGATGGAGGCTATTGGATCCGAATGGTCTTCATATAATCGGATAGTATAAAAATAATTGTCTCCGCCAGCGAGTGGATGTTTCCAGGCACGGACTTTGAGATAATAGCGGCCGGTCGTCGGTAATGTATAGCTAATCAAAGGATCGCGCCTCTGTCCATACACTTCATCGTCATTTTCAGCCAGAACCTTTTGGCCATCAGTATCTATAAGATATAAGTAAGAATCCAAAGGTGATCCATTGATCATCGCGTCAACGTCCGCAACGATGCGGTCACCTCCATTTCCATAAAATGTATAGTAATCGTAATCGCCATTCGGGCAGATATCTCCTGGGGCGGTGATCACTGTGTCATATGTAAGCAAGAAAGCTTGCGCAGGTGTCTCGTCCTGACGAACATCGCTACACGTAGCAGGAGGGGTGGTTGTGATCGAGAGATCATCGATCCCCCATCCTGAAAATTGATTTGCATCAGCATCCATGGTCGAAAATTGGAAACGGATGCGGATGATTTGACCATTGTATGGAGATAGGTCTATGGCTTTGCTCATCAGCCAGCTGGATGTTTCCCCCATTTTTGGATCATCATACAACTCAAGCACGTTATTGAACGGACCATCATTAACCGATATCTGTACCCATCGCTGATCCCAGGTTGTGCCTTGTGTCTCCGTTTCATTCCGATAATAAAAGCGTAAATAATAGCCAGGATTTGTAATCGCAATTCTCGGAGAAGTTAAAAATCCGTAGTTCGATTGGCCATTATCATAATTCCCCAAAGAATTTTGATACCACCAGCTATGGCTTCCACTACGTGCCAGGCTGGCGTTGCTTTTGTAAGCCCATTGACCGGTGTTGATCCATTCAAATTGGCTGGTTTCCATCGTATCAGTATAAGGAACACTCACTGGTGTAGTGATGACCAACGGAGATGCGATGGTAAACGCCAAGGACTGGCTCCATGGACCAGCGCCAGCGTTATTTCGCCCTTGCACCCGCCAAGTGTAGGATCCCTGTCCCAGTGAATCGACATAAATAACTGGATTTGCTTGCCAGCTTACACTGCGGATTAGATCCGCTCCTGAATAAATTTCGATCTGGTATTCAGTTGCCCCTCCGCCATTTGTCCATGAGAATGGGATCATATCTCCAAGCCGAAAGATTGAACTCTGTGTTGGATTCACCAGGATTGGAGCGAGCGGGGGGGAGTCTTTTGCTGATACACGCATAGATGAAACCGTGTTGCCAAAAATCCACATATACTGCAAGAACCCGGTATTTTCTTTAATTGCCTGCGAGTGACTGGCGTAATTCTCCCCGGAATATAACGTTGCTACAACATTATCACCAACCATGATCGACTCAGCATCGTTATTTCCCAATGGATTGAGAGAGCTCCCCGTAGGATAATCGCCTTGATTAAATACGACACACCCACCTTGATAATATGGATCCTCGAACAAGGTTACCTGATTCGGTCCGGGTATACAAGATGGGGGAGGCACCGGGCAGGAATAGTCTTTAGTGAAATGTCGTAAGCCTTCCAGCGAGGCTGGATTGCCAGCAATATCATATAAGCGTACAGCTAAGCTTACCGGTCCATTTGCGACCGGTAATGCCGGGTCGCATAAATTCCATGTATACGTTATATCCGGATCAAACTGAGGACCCAGGTTATTCCAATGCCCATTGAAAAATGCGATCAGCTGCCCGTAATCTAAACCAGTTTGGCCATCCGAACCCCACCCGTGCAGGGTGATCGAATCTATCCTTACCACTTCGTCTGAGCTCACACCAGTGATACCTCCAGTGGGAGGGATCGAATCGCCCATGTAATAATTTCCCGAGAGATAAGACTGTTGGAACACATCGCATATATCATCAGATCGACAATAAGGCGGATCGAGTGGGCTTACACGTGGTCTGCCGCCATTGATCCCCACATCATCAAAGGTCATATCCAATGCTGTTCTCCAGTATGGATTACCTGCCGGCCAGTTAGGTTGAAGCTCGATTTGAAAATGCAAATGCGAGCCCGAGCTTGCTCCGGTATTATCTGCGACCCCAATGAACTGTCCTCTCCCCACCGGCATACCCACCGTCTTAAGCGCTGCGGGTATACTGTCCTGTGCCAGGTGCATGTAAAGTTGGAATATGGCCGGGTTATCAACATTTTGCAGCACAATGAAATTCACATCACTATGATCACAGTTCGCGACTGAATCTTTCCAGCCCCAAACTGTACCCGCCCTGGCCGCGTTGATATTAAAATTCAATCCGCTGGTTCCAGCTGAATTTATCCCACCACTCGTACAGGTCGTAGTCCCAGGCATATAAAAATCGTAAGCGTAATGAGCCGTCGTGAAATCCGCATCATGACCCACGCTCCGTGACAGGGATGCCACCTGACCTCCATGCCAGGGGAGGAGATATCCACTTTGCGTTGGATACGACTCGAGACTTCCCTGATACATTGTCAGCCACATGTCTTTTTCATTCTGGGTCAGCAAATCCTCCGGGATTTCGTCCAGGTCCTTTTGCCAGCTGGGATCAGATGCCAGTATTGCCTGCCAGCCATCAACCTTATGCTGGACGAGAGTCAGAACGGGCTCAGAAGGGATGACTGCTTCAATTTGAGTGTCGTAATAGACCACCCAGGCTGTCGCCCATTGCTGATCATTAGATATTTTGATATCGCTGACCTGCATATTGGTAACCATCATAGCTTTGCTGTAGCTGGCATTCATGCCAATGGCTTCAAGGACAGCCTGCTTTACTTGATCTGAATTTGTTTGTTGATTCTCATCTGGAGATTGTGTCTCCGCAATTAGCGCGGATGATAAAGCTGTGGGAATAGAAAAGGTGAACAAGAAAGTTATAACAATAACTAATGTCCACAATACATTCTTCCTCGTCATCTAACTTCCTCCTCATCCCTCAAGCCTGTTGCAGGCAATAATTTTATGATGCTGATATACCATTATCAATTTTACATGATATTAATCTACTGCTCGATTAATACCGCTGTTCAAGATGACATATTGTTGCAAGTTTACGACCAACTATTTTACAGGCAGAAATAATTTATTCGCTAAGCAATAGTAAAAATCTTAAGTCATATACTCATCAGTTAAAACTGACTATGATTAATCAAGCGGCGTACGTTGAATTGATTAATCCGGCTGGATAAAATATCTCAGTCTTTGATAGTGTGCAGCAACACCAAATTCGTTGGATTGATCGACGCCACCGGGAAGCCACAGGTGAGGGCAATTTGCTGTCCGGGTGCGATGACTCCCGCTCCTTTCAACACGGCATCTACGTCCGCGAGCATCTCTTCTAATGTGTTCGAGGCAGGCACCATATAAGGAGTCACTCCCCAATACATCTCAAGGCGGTTATAAGTCCGTATTTCAGGTGTGAATGCCAGGATGGGTACTCCAGGACGGGTTTTGGAGACGTGTATGGCCGTCCTGCCACTCATGGTGAATACAGCAATGGCTGCCACATTCCGATCATGAGCTAACTCCCGTACAGCCAGGGACATGAACAATGTATCATCGCCTTGTGCGTTCACCTCAGCTGGTCCATGCCAGTGCCCCCATTCGTCCAAATGAGCTTCTGCCTGGCAGATGATCTTGGCCATCATATCCACTGCTGCAATGGGATAATCACCTATTGCGGTCTCTCCCGATAACATGACTGCATCGGTACCGTCGAAAATGGCATTGGCTACATCCGATGCCTCCGCGCGTGTTGGTCGTGGGTTGTGGATCATCGATTCAAGCATTTGTGTCGCAGTGATCACCAGCCTGGCGTGCTGGTTGGCACATTCAATGATCCTTTTTTGAGCGATCGGCACTTCCTCAGGAGACATCTCAACACCTAAGTCACCCCGTGCCACCATCACTCCATCGGCGATATCCATGATCTCTTCCAGATGATTGATTGCTTCAGGGCGTTCCAGTTTGGCGATGATCGGGATATGCTTTTGGCTTGTGTCGAATGAAATAATTTTTTCTCGCAGCTGATGTATATCGTGCTCAGAGCGCACAAACGAGATGGCAATCGCATCCACCCCAAGCTTTAATCCAAACTCAAGGTCAATCAGGTCCTTGTCCGTCAGCGCGGAGATATCCAGGTGAGCTTCGGGTAGGCTGATCCCTTTATGTGACTTCAATACCCCACCGACAACTACAATTGCACTCACATGCTCTTGATCGATTTTATCGACTCGCAATTCCAGATTACCATCATCCAACAGGATGCGCTCCCCGGAATGGACACTGGCTGCCAGCTGAGTGAATTCAACTGGCACCTCATTTGCGCCGAGCGAATTGGTCTGGGAGGTTAATGTAACCCGCTCTCCTTTCACGAGCAGCATCTCATCGCCAGGTAATTTGCCGATGCGTATTTTGGGTCCTTGCAGGTCTAGCAAGATGCAGATGGGTATTCCCATCTCCCGGGCAGCCTCCCGGATGCGGTTGTAGACTGTTTTATGATCCTCATGGTTGCCATGAGATAGGTTGAGCCTGGCAACATTTACCCCCGTTTTGATCAAGCGCCGGATTGTCCTTGTGTCCTGACTGGCTGGGCCAATCGTCGCGACAATCTTTGTTCGTCGATCCATAAAATACCCTCCAGGCTTATTATACCTTTCCAGTTTGATGAAAAAATGTAGCCGGCAAGCTCTACTTACCTGCCGGCTGAAAAATATTTATTGACCAATATTTGATTTACTTTACATATACCTGAGCTCTATCGCTTCTCGCTTCATCTCTTCCCGAAAATCAGGGTGTGAGATGCCGATCAGTGCTTCTGCTCTCTTACGGATACTCTTTCCATACAAATCGGCCACACCGTATTCAGTGACGATATAGCGGACATGATTACGGCTGGTGACCACCCCTGCCCCACGCTTAAGCATGGTGACGATGCGAGAAATCATCGTCCCATCGCGCAACGTGGTCGTGCTGGGTAATGCGATGATTGGCACTCCCCCCTTGGATCGCGAGGCACCATAGATGAAATCCAGCTGGCCACCCACCCCACTATACAGCTTGGGCCCAATACTATCGGCACATACCTGGCCTGTCAGGTCGACCTCGATGGCTGAGTTGATTGCAACCATGCGGTCATTTTGAGCGATGACGAATGGGTCATTGATATACTCCGTTGGGTGCAGCTCAATCAGCGGGTTATCATCGACCCAATTGTACAGTCTGCGCGAGCCAATAATAAATCCAGCGACGATTTTCCCTGTATGCAGCGACTTGCGAGCATTGGTCATCACCCCGGCATCCACCAGATCGATCACTCCATCGGAAAACAGCTCGCTATGCACTCCAAGGTCTCGCTTATTGTACAGGTATTTCAAGACTGCATCCGGTATGGCACCGATCCCCATCTGCATGGTGGCGCCATCAGGGATTAACTCTGCAATGTAACCGGCGATTTTTTCAGTAATTTCATCTGCCCCTTCACCGCCCATCGACATCTCCGCCAGCTGGTAATTGACTGGCACGATGTAGTTTATCCGGCTGAGGTGGATGAACGAATCTCCCAGGGTGCGTGGCATCTGTTGATTGACTTCAGCGATGATGATTCTGGCTGATTCAGCTGCGGATTTGGTCAACCCGTTCTCGATCCCGAAGCTCAAAAAGCCATGCTCGTCGGGTGGTGACAAATGGACCAGGGCGACATCCACCGGTAAATAGTTGTTTTTAAACAACAATGGGAATTCCGAGAGTAAAACCGGTGTGAAATCCGCCCGTCCTTCCTGGACTGCCTTGCGGATATTCGCACTGATGAACATCGTGTTGACCCGCATGTGACCTTCCATCTCCGGGCTGACGTAATCAGCTGGTCCAACACTCAGTGCCTGGCAGATCTCGACATCTTTCAAATTGGGTGCATGCTTGACTAGAGCAGCCAAAACGGTTTGGGGAGTGGAACAGTTCCCGGTTAAGAATACGCGCTGACCAGATTGGATCTTCCTGACGGCATCTTCTGCACTGACTACCCTGGACTGGTATAGCTTGTTTAGGTCCATATCCCTACTCCTCTTCTTCCGTCCCGGCTCTCACCGCAGGTAAACGCCGTAACTCTCCCTTGTAAATAAGCGCACCCATTTCTATTGCCGGGTTATCATCTATTGCCTGCTCCGAGCCTTTCTCAGCCACCTGTTTAATGAACGGATAGGCAGCGTTCAAGAAGGCATAAGTTGATGTGCGCGCCACGGCACTGCCCATGTTAGGCACGCAATAGTGCGTAATTCCTTCTTCTATGAAGGTTGGGTGCTCATGCGTAGTTGGCCGGGAGGTCTCGACACAGCCTCCTTCATCTATACTGATGTCCATGATCAACGATCGAGGCTTCATCGCCCGTACCATCTCCCGTGTGATGACGATAGGTGGGCGTTCCCCGGGGATTAAGATGCAGGTGGCAAGGATATCCGCATAAGACGTAGACCGCGCCAGGTTGTGCGGGTTCGATACCATGGTCGCCACGCCGGGGAAGGTCTCATGAATGCTCTGTAAAGCGTCAAGATTCGTATCCAGGATGGTCACATGGGCTCCAACCCCAAGGAAAGAGCGTGTGGCAGCAGTACCCGATGTGCCTGCCCCCACGATGACGGCTTCCGCAGGTGGCACACCACCCATGCCGCCTAACAGGATCCCCTTCCCACCCGCGTCATTCTGGAGCAGGTGTGCCCCAATCTGAGCCACCAGGCGCCCGCCGATCTGGCTGAGCGGTTTCCTCACTGGCTGTGAGCCATCCGGTAATTGGATTTGTTCATAGGATATGGTCGTGATCTTCTTTTCCTGCATCACGTCGATCTTATCTTGCCTGGAAGAGAACAAGTGTAATAAACCCATAATGGTAATTTCAGGTCGCAGCCATTCCAGCTCCTCATACGTAGGGCGGGCAACCTTGCATAACAAATCCGCGCGGCCAAACACCTCATGCGGTGTATAGACGATCCGTGCCCCCGACCGCTCATATTCCAGGTCGCTAAAGCCGGCGCCGATACCGGCATTGTGTTCCACATAGCAAGTGTGACCCTCCTTGGTCAGCATTTGCACCGCTCCGGGGGTCAGCCCAACCCGGAATTCGAATGTCCGTCTTTCTTTTGGAACGCAAATGTTCATAATCTTCACTCCTTGTCTTTCTTTATAATCTTCGTGTCAGATAGAATAATCGAAAGTGCAATTAGCCCCTATTTCATGCTGAGGACCTCGCGGATGCGGGGAATCGCCCAATCCAAGGTCGGTTGGTCAATGATCAAGGGCGGGGCAAAACGGATCACGTGCTCGTGGGTCTCCTTGGCTAAAATCCTCAATTTGGCTAACGCCTCGCAAAATCTCCGCGCCCCACCCGCCTTTGGATGCAGCTCCACACCGATCAACAAGCCTTTACCGCGCACTTCTTTCACGTGTGGGCTGGATATTTCCGCCAGCTGATCCATGAAATATTCACCCATGCTGGCTGAATTCGCCACCATGTTTTCCTCAACCAGTACCCGCAATGCCTCTCTTGCGACCGCCATCCCCAATGGATTCCCGCCAAATGTCGAGCCATGCTCCCCTGGTTTGAATAATCCTAATAATTCCCGCCCGGCAATCACAGCAGAGACCGGGTAAAACCCACCCGACAGTGCTTTGCCAATGATCACCACGTCGGGTCTGACCGACTCATGGTCACAAGCGAACATCTTCCCGGTGCGGCCTAATCCGGTTTGGATCTCATCCGCAATGAATAAGATGTTATTTTGCGTGCACAAATCACGGACCTTCCTGAGATAACCCACAGGAGGCAGGATGACCCCGGCTTCTCCCTGGATGGGTTCCAACATCACCGCCGCGGTGTGGGGCGTGATGGCTTTCGCGATTGCTCCAGCATCGCCATATGGGACAACCACGAAACTGGGTGTGAACGGACCAAAATCGTCCCTATAGAATGGCTCGGTTGAAAAGGAGATAACGGAAATGGTTCGTCCATGGAAATTATTCTCGCAGGTGATGATCTCCGCATGGTGGCGGGGCACCCCCTTCACCTGGTATGCCCATTTTCGTGCCAGCTTGATCGCTGTCTCCACTGCTTCTGCGCCGGAATTCATCGGAAGTGCCATTTCATAGCCGGTTAGTTCCGACAGCTCCCTATAAAACAAGGGTAGCTGGTCGTTGCGAAAGGCGCGTGAAGTCAACGTCAGGTTTCTTGCTTGTTCCTGCATGGCTTTGAGGATTCTTGGATGGACATGCCCCTGGTTCAACGCAGAATAGGCGCTTAAACAATCCAGGTAGCGGTTCCCATCGATATCATATACCCACACGCCCTCCCCCCGGGTGAGGATCACATCCAGTGGATGGTAATTATGTGCCCCGTAATGCTCTTCTAGGTCGATGTATTCGTGTTCGTTCATATATCTACGCTTTACCCATCAAACGTGCCAGGAGGGCTTTTTGGGCATGCAGGCGGTTGTGTGCCTGGGGGAAAAGCACTGAATGAGGCCCATCAGCAACTTCATCGGTGATCTCCTGCCCACGGTGCGCGGGTAAGCAATGCATCACGATGACATCTTTATCTGCTTCTTTCACCAAAGCTGAATTCACCTGGTAGGGTGGGAATACCTGCTCACGAATCTTTGCCTCCTCCTCCTGACCCATGCTGGTCCAGGTATCCGTATAGATCACATGCGCACCTTTTACGGCTTGGTGAGGATCACGCAGGAGAGAGAGCCGGCTACTGCTTTCCTTCGCCAGGCGCTTTCCAACCTCCACAGCCTGGGGTTTGAGATCATATCCCTCCGGGCTGGCAATGGAGAAATTAGCCCCCAACAATGCACTCACATGCATCAGGGAGACAGCGACGTTGTTTCCATCTCCCACATAGCTTACGTTCAGTCCCTTCAGCCGGCCAAATTTCTCCTGGATGGTCAATGCATCCGCCATACCCTGGCAGGGATGGTTGTAATCGCTCAAGCCGTTGATGACAGGTACCGATGACCATTTTGCCAGCTCTTGCACATGCGCGTGCTCGAAAACGCGCCCCATGATGGCATCGACGTAACCTGAAAGCACCCGCGCCACGTCGGCAATGGATTCGCGCTTGCCAAGCCCGATCTCTGCGGGTGAGATGTATAACGCATCGCCTCCCAGGTGTCGCATGGCCATGTCGAAGGATACCCGTGTGCGCAAGCTCGGTTTTTGAAAGATCATCGCTAATACTTTCCCCCTCAGCAAGGGAGGATTCCCACCCTTTTGATGCTCTTTCTTCAAATCGCTTGCCAGATCCAACAAGCTTTGGATCTCGCTTGCCGTAAAATCCGCAATGGCGATAAAGTCCTTCATCGATTTTCCTCCTGTCGCGAACCTAGGGTTTTGTGCAGTATAACACAACCCCATTGTCAGCCATATTGCCATAGTTCAGCGGATTGCTTGATTAATGTCATATTCTGAGATGTGCAGGATTGGACGCTTAGCATATTAAATACTCCTCCCCCAAACTGATTTTCGCCCTGTCCCAATTGGTGTAGTGAAATTGTGCGAAAAAGATAAGTAGGTTGGGTTGAAGGCGCAGCCTGAAACCCAACATTATAAAGTGATTCCACTATATAAACTCAAGTATGAAAATAAATATATTTTCAACCATTGAGGCTGCCGGGTCACTACCCGGCATGGTGACTGATCTGAAAATAGCTCTCGCTGATCATAGTGTTCACTCCTCCCCCAAACTGATTTTGTCTGAGGGAGGTTGGGAGGGGGTTTAATTCTAATTACTGATCACTAAATCCCGGGGATGTTAAGAGGCATAAAAGAGGCTATCCAAAGATGGATAGCCCCATTTTATGCTCAGTCTACCTCCAATCAGCACTCCGCTGAAATTAATCGCAAATCTTACCTTTTGATGAACGGAAGGAAAACCTCTCCGTTGGTCACCCGCAGGCTGACGGGTAATAAGGTCACAGATTGGTCTGGGTCGTTCCTGCGAATGACCAACCCGGCCTGATACACACCGGGTGTCAATCCAACTGAGCTAAAGGTGACTGCCACAGTTTGTGCCCCTCCAGCAGGGATTGTCCCTTTGACTGGGTTTTCACTCAGCCAGGGTACATCAGCCAGTGTCGAGCCTTCCAATCGGAACGCGATGTCGGTTTGTGTCGGGCCGAGCACAGTCCAATCCAGCCATCCCGTGCCATATCCAAAACCGTTCCCCGGATTAATGAATTTACCCATGGATCCATTCGTGGTGTCTGAAGGCTGCCGCCCATACTGGCCATAAGCCCCATAGTTCATCGTCGGGTAAAACACCAGCCAGTACGTCCCCGGAGGGATGAGAACGGGCGAGGTAAGTGTTAGCAAGGTGTTCGAGGGATATCCGCTTGTGCCGTTGGTGATCGTCACGCGCGGATCGCTGGGAGGTAAGGTCAGGTTCCAGATCGGATAGTTCCCGCTACCAGCCGGATCACCATCCGGTAATCCACTCGCCTCGAAATAGAGTTGCCAGGTCAGAGCTGTTGCATTCATCAAGCTGGTTGGAGGGTTCCATAAATCTCCGGGTATGAAGATCGAAGTGATTTGCCACGGTACCGGGTTGGTAAAATCATCCGCAAGAAAACTGCTGGAGGTCGGCGCGTCCAGAAATTCCTGATCTGCATAAGCCAGTTGATTAAAACTGCTCAGTGGCTGGTCCCATAATACTGCTTCAATGTTACCTGAGGTCGGCACGTTGGTCAGTGGTGCGGTTCCAGGAGATTTGGTCGAAATTTGAGAATTTGTTTCATTGCCCACGGTATTCACCGGCGTAAACGGCGTTGATTCGCCCAAAATTGCCGTCGTAGTGATTTCCGTTACGATCCAATCTAATCCCCCGGCCCTCTGATTGGCAATCGAGAAATTGAGGCTGATATTCTGGTTGGTCGGAATGGCTGCGGTCAATGCTGACGATATCTTCACCGGCAAGTATTCCGGTGGGCCATAGGGTGGGTTATCGCTTCCCGCGTGCCCGCCGAACACCCATACCTTACCCACATCCCCTTCGGTGAAGAAACCAGCCTGGTTGCGGCGTGAGATGTTGAGGTTGGCGAATCCATAGTCATAGGTATTTGAATTGACATTGTATATAAAAGCCTCGGCGGTATCACTTGGGAATTGGCCTCCGCCGGCAATAACCACCTTTCCAGCCAGCTCGTATGGACTGTAGCTGTCAAAACCATAAGCTGTCCCCTCTCCTGAAGCCACAGGCAGGTCAGCCACGGCAGGATCATTCCAATTGCCGGGCACAGGATCAAACACTTCAGCTTTTGTCTGTGCAACAAGGGGCCCACCACTGTAAATATCTCCTCCAAATGCATAGATCTTATGATCTACAACCGCAGTATCCATGTAGCCTCGGCCAAGAGCAAGGTTGCCTTTTTGCAGCCAGCTATTCGCAACGGGGTTCCATTCCCAGGTTTGTACCGAATGGTAAGGCGCAGCCGTATCTCTAAAACCGCCGAAAACGTAGGTCTTGTTATTGACCACTGCCACGCCACTGGCCATATACAAGCCCAAATCACCGGGCAGGTTCCCTTTGGGGATGACGGAGTTGGTAACAGGGTTGTAGCATTGGACCGTTGAGATAATACCACCGCCTGCGTTCCGCCCGCCAAAGGTGCATAACAGCTCATTCGTGCCATCATTCACCCGGGCGATCGTGTAATTGGATATGGGCGTAGGCATGTCAGTCATTGTGTCAGCACAGGAGTTTGCCGCTGGATCGAAGGCATAAATATCGCCAAAAGTGCTGGCACTATTGGCGCTATCCCGCCCTCCCATGAAGTACACTTTGCCCGTTCTCGGGTAGTATTCGCCATCGAAACGCGTCCAGTCCGGGCAACCGGCAGGCAGGGTGTTCTGGTTCCAGGTATCTATCTGAATCCCGCACCCTGCGATGCCGGCTGCCAATACGTCGAGATAGCCATAGCCATAGGTGTAATTTCCCTGTCCATTAGGTGGGGCACCGCAGTCTCCCCCAGGAGGGGTATCTGTGTGGTTTTGCAGCAGCTGGAAGGTGGCGTTGATCTGTCCCTTTAGGGCTGGGTTGCACGACCATAGCAAAGCCACCGCCCCGGCCGTATGCGGGCTGGCCATCGAGGTGCCACTCATTGGTACCCAATAAGGGACGACATAGTAAGATGACCATATATTTACCCCCGGCGCCGAGATATTCGGCTTGGTGTATGGAGTGTAAGGATTACTAAGTGCTGGTCCCCGACTTGAGAACGAAGCGATATTACGTCCACTATCATGCGCTGCGCTGCCGAAAGATTCCTGGTAGTCACCCGGTGAGCCGAGTGTTTCGCATCCAGGTCCTGCATTGCCTGCCGAAAAGGCCGGGAAAATCCCCGCTGCCCGCCAGGCGGTCACTTTCGCCTGATACCAGGGATCATTCCCACCAGTGTCACTACCCCACGAGTTGTTGACCACGTTCGGGCGATTGGTTGAGCTCCCGCCGGGAGCGAGGATCCAATCTGCGCAAGAATTTAAGGCATAATCAGAACATAGGTTTGACTCACAACCCTTGCAGGCGATCCACTTGGCATCGGGTGCCATCCCCACGTTGTATAGTAGGCCCGGGTCATTATCTCCCACCATCGTACCCATGGTGTGCGTGCCGTGCCCTTGGTTATCACAGGCTCCTCCTGGACATTGAATAAGGGATGGATTCTGTACGGGTTCGAACCAGCACGCCGGATCAGTTGGATTCGTACCGCACTTGAATGCCTGGTCAAGCGCCGGGTGATCCCATTTCACACCCGTATCGATGTTCGCCACCACGATCCCATCTCCCTGGTGTCCAAAGGTGTTCCAGAACTGGTCCGCCCTGGTATTGTTTATCCCCCAATCCATCAAGGCAGTCGTCGAGCTGTTGACCGTGCTCTCCAGGTTGTTTGCCAACAGGTCTCCCGCCCAGCTGATATTCTCGAATGGCGTGGCCGGACGGATCGGGTCGATGGAATAGGTTTGCGTGGCGCGGATATGAACCACTTCAGGCAGGCTGGCCAGCTCATTGGCGCTGGTCTGGTTTCCAGCCCAGATATATAGTTCATTTCCGGCGATAAAGGTCTGATATTTTAGGCCGCGCTTCTCCAGTAAAGCCTTGGCTTTAGCCTGGCTGTGTTCGGCCACCGTGCGCAGCGTGTTATATACAAACTCCCCCCGCCTCTCCCAGTCCATGCTATACGCAGGCGAGAGGTCAGCCTGCTCACCGAAGTGCGCGATAAAATCGGCGTAGCCTTGAGTTGATAATTGATCCTGGAGCGATCCCTCGATCTTGTCTGTGCCCTCTTGAGCCAATGCTGCCGGAGTATCATGCGCGAAGGCAGCTATTGCCAGGACGAATAAGACCGTAGTACCAATATAATGAATAATCCGCCGAATAAGCATACTCTCCTCCACCAACCAATGAATGAGAAACGTCGAAATTATAATGCCATGCAGGTTTGTCGTGGTTTACTTTTTTTGCGATCTATATGGGATCTCTTCTTTTAGGTAATTGTGATTTATTTTGGAGTTAATCTATCGATTAAGATGATAATATCCTAATCCATCTCCCCCTGCAAGGTTAAGATTAGTGGCTGCCTCACAACGATTTTCAGGTATAATTTCTCCACCGGGGATGACAGGCTTCGACGGGAGAGGCTGAGCCCGGATTGCGAGCCGAGAGGCACCGACCTCGCTAAATCAGTGCAACACACAAGTGCCAATCGCACTTCCTATGCTGCTCTTCCTCTCGCTGCATAAGCGGTAGAAGGGTAGTCATGAGCCTCTCGTAGGCTCACGTCCACCTACCCCGACCTCCGACCGGAGGTAGAGTGGGCGTCAAAAGGTCGGAGTGCCATACACGACACCGCTACCTGTGTGAAAGAGGAGCTCTCGGGCTCCAGCGGCTAGCCAGCCGAGCTCTTTGTCGCTTGTGAGCCGGCCGACGAATCCATCAACCGACTACGCTCGTAGATATCCGCGGATCTATTCTTTCGGACGCGGGTTCGATTCCCGCCATCTCCACCTGGAGCGCACGAGACCATCGTGCGCTCAAGATTTTTAATGAGCTGCTTTCAGCTCAGCTAATATCTCGCTGCTGTGGCCGGCAGGCTTCACATTCTCGAAAACGTGGACGATTTTTCCCGCCTCGTCGATGAGGTAGGTGGTGCGAAAAACCCCGTAATATTCACGACCCATGGCTTTCTTTAAACCCCACACCTTGTAGAGCTCGCATACCTTGCGCTCGGTATCTGCCAGCAGGGGGAATGGCAACCCGTACTTGGCCTTGAACTTGGTGTGCGACTTGCTCGAATCGGGGCTGACCCCCAGGATGGTGACCTCAGCTTTCGTATAGTGGCTGTAATCATCCCTGAAATTACATGCTTCGGTCGTGCAGCCTGGTGTATCGTCTTTTGGGTAAAAATACAGGATCACCGGATGGCCTCTGAACTCTGCTAGTGTTCGAACTATCCCCGTCTCATCAGGTAATGAAAAATTGGGCGCCTGGATTCCGCTTGAGATAGGCATAATATTCATTCCTCCTATAATATTTCCTGTCCCATCATTTCCACATTATACCCCGGCAGATTCGACACGCTTTCTTTGAACTCAGCCTCGGATAATATCTCCAATAACGGTGCCAGTAGCCGGTCTTGGTAAAATCGCTCCGGGATGATCAAGTCATAGCGCTCCTGGAAGAGCTGGACGAAGTCCAGCTCCAGCGCCTGGGCTGCTGCTGCGATCCCCAGTCCACAGTCTGCTCGGCCTGAGGCGATCGCCGCCGCCACAGCCAGATGAGTATACTCTTCGCCTTCGTATCCGTTGATCGCCTCCGGCGAGATGTTGAGCAAGCGTAGGTGATAATCCAGTAGCACCCTCGTACCCGCTCCGTTTTGTCGGTTTATGTA
>Ga0153916_10000540_pt1 | contig 25501 bp, 44 predicted proteins | sample Opewatmetagenome_FD_109642 | JGI IMG/M metagenome (GOLD analysis project Ga0153916, IMG submission 109642) | Freshwater wetland microbial communities from Ohio, USA - Open water 3 Core 3 Depth 4 metaG | ecosystem: Environmental > Aquatic > Freshwater > Wetlands | place: USA: Ohio, Lake Erie...
CGGTGGACATTAAAATGCCAGTTGACGATACATTTACTCTTAAGGTTAGTTTGCCTGCACCACCATCTGTAGAGCCTTTAGGGAAGTTAGCGTTGGCAGTTGCTGCTATTACTAGTGGAGTAGCTGGTATCTATTACGGGTTGAAAGGTAGTAAAAAGAAATGACAGTAGCAAAACTTGAGCGATGGTTGAGTTTCTTACCACCGCAAGAGAGGACACAGCCTGTTATTACTGTTGAAGGACAGGCACTTACTCCAGAGAATATGCTTAGTGAAGCAAGGACAGGAACTGAATTAGGAAAGAAAGTACAGATGTTATGGGAAAGTGGTGCTATTGGAACTGAAGAGGAGCTACTTACTGAACGTATAAGAAGACGGTTAGAGAGATACCCTCCAGATAAACCACTTTTCTTTGTATTGGGTGCGCCAAGTGCTTTAACACCAAGAGACTTGTTAGAACAAGTAGAAAAAAGAACTGCTGTTGGACAGAAGTTTCTGCAAAGTGAAAAGACATACCTGAAGTATTTGGATGAGTTGAGGAAGAGATAATGCCTGCAGAAAGAGTGATGGTCTGTACAAGACCTGATTTCGATACGGCGACGCTTTATGCGTCTTATTGGGTAGGTATTACTCTTCGTTTACTTGAAGAACGTGGTTTGAAAGTAACAGATTTGCTGGGTGACTTTGCTAATTTGGATAAGTTAATTGAGTCTCTTGACTCTTTTGACCCGATTACTTTTTGGGGAGTTGGACACGGAAATGAGACTGCGTTTGCTGGGCAGAACGCTGTTATTATGCTTGAGAAAGGTGTCAACGAGAATCTTTTTATAGGACGAATCGTTCATCTTACTTCTTGTTTAACTGGAGCTCTTGGAGGGCTTTTAGAGTCGATTGTTAACGCAGGAGCTATTGCGTCAATAGGATATTCTGTTGAGGTTATAGTTGGGGTTGATACGCCTAATTTTCCTGTTGACGACCCGACTAATAAAGCAACACAATCGTTTCTTGAGCCCGATTGTCAGATTGAGATTTCACTTGCAGATGGAAAAACTATAGCTGAGGCGATTATTGACTCAACTATAAAGTCAAATGAGTGGATAGAGCACTGGAGAAAAAGCGGTAATCCAGATACTGATTTACTGATTATGGCTTTGATAAGCAATCGTGATAATAAAGTAGTATATGGAGTACCCGGAGCTATGTCAAGGCTTGTTGCTGAGCCATTACACCCTATAATTGCCTTAGCAAGCGTCGCTCAACTTTTAGCTTTAGGATTGGTGATAGTAAAGTGGTAAAAAGTGGTATTGCCGTAGTTGGTGGGTTTTCATTAATCGGTCTTGGCGGGTATCTACTTTATCAACTTCTTAAGAAACCCCCACTTGAAGGTCAACAATATACTCTTGTTATAGAAGCTACGGTAGGTGGCACTACTAATCCTAAGCCGGGAACTTACTATTCTGGTATGCCAACAACAGTAACTGTTACAGCTATACCTAACTCAGGGTATAATTTTGACGGATGGTTTGTGTCAGGCGTTAAAGTGAGTACTGAGCTTACTTACACGGTTGATGTAAGTAGTAACGTCTTACTCATTGCTTCATTCTTAAAGGAAGGACAACCACCGTTAATACCAGCGTATATACGTCCTGTACAAAATGCTATTTCTGAAGAGTGGTGGAAAGTTTGGGTAGAGACGATACCAGTAGGCTTGCTTAATCACTATGTATTACGCTTTGCTCAGTCTCGTGTTATAGAAGGATACATCAAGTTCAAAATAGCAGATAATGCTGGTAATGGAGTAGCAGGTCAAAGCATTGCTCTATACACCGACTCAAATCCTGACGAGCTTGGTTATGGTTATGTTTATCTTAACGGTGCAGAGCATACAGAGAGTAATCCACTCATACTTATAAGCGATGCAAGTGGCGTTGTGTCAGTAAAAGTAACATATAAGTGGATAGAGCCTGAGGGTAGTACTTTTAGTACCACGCTTGGTTATGGAGCAAAGGCGCATTGGGTTTGTCCTGTTGGCTACGGTTGGCTTTATCCTATAGTAGACGGTAATCAAGTTGTCTATCCGTGTGGTTGGGATGGTTACGAGAGGATTAAGCATCCAGTGTACCGTAATATTAATTACGTTCATGCGTACTGGGTTGATAATCCTAATCTGCCTGTTTACGGTGACGCAACGGCAGATTGTATGATAAAGCTGGAGGACAAACTCACATAGGTGAAAGTAAATGGCTAGGACGAAAGAAAAAGCTGCTGAAATACCTATAGGAACTATTGGTGGGCTTGCTATAGCTGGTGGTGGAGTAATAAGTGTAGTCTACCTTGGTTATAAATACTTCGTAGAGCCCGGTAGTTTGGTACTTGCACAATATAGATTCTTTCTTGAGGATATATATAAGGAGACTAAGAAGTTTCTTGAGGATAATGCTAAACTTAGTCCGCCTATATACGGTCTTACAGCAGGACAAGAGGCTATAATACAGGCGAAAGAGAAAGCAGCTGAACCAGCAAGAAAAGAAGCAGAAAAAGTGTTGGATTCAAGAAGCCTTGACGTTAATGCTTGGGTAACAGAGGCTATAGCAGGAATACTCATAACATACGGAATAGTTACAGTTGTATCTGAAGTCATTAAGCAACTTAGGTTATGGAAACAGAAACCTGAGGCGGCTAGTATACAGTCAAGTCATGGTCATTCATACATAGTTTGGTCTGCGATTAAGTATGAGATGGCTCTTTCAGGACAACTAGGTATAGCAAGCGGATTTCAGTCAACTATGCAAAGTTACTACACAACGTTTACTGAGCCTGCTATAACTCAACAAATAGCATTCTATAACTCTTTGCTACCAAGTCTACTACCGGGAACGCTTGAGTATATAGCAACTGTCAGCTTGCTTAACTATCTGACGTTTGAGATATCGGCGGCAGGAATAATGGGTACGCTATGGACTTTCTGGTTAATATAGTGGAGGTGGAAAAGTGTTAGAGTTAGGAACGTTGGTTGGAAAGTACGTCGTGGAGATACCTAAGGAACTGCTTACTACAAGTATTCCGGGAAAGCACTATCATATAAGGATGACGACGAGTGGTGTTTCTAACGAACAGGAAGTTGCTAAAGCTCTTATTAATGGACTTACAACTAAGTTCGGTGCTAAAGTAAAGTATATGCGAATTGTGAATGGAGTTGTTGACGTTCAACTTGAAGGTTCACCGTTTGCGTGGGCTGCGGTTATAATTTGGTTGCCCTCCATATTCACTTTGCTTGGGATAACGCTCTTAGGAATAGCAGTATATACTGTGTTTGCTTCAATACCATCGTGGGCATGGGGAGTACTCGCTATTGGAGTAGTGCTCATATTACTTGCGCCTTCTGCAGGTAAGATATTTAAACCGTGAGAGGAAGACGTATGTCCAGAACTGCAAAACTGTTTGAGGCGTTCAAAAGTGAGCAAGAAAAGAGGTTAAGCGACCCGAAGGTTAAAGCTGAGATGGAAAAAGTAAAAAAGGTGGCTGATGAAAAACGAACTTAGTTGAAATGCTCCCATTACTTGAAGGATGGGAAGACGATACTACTCTTACGTGGTCTGGGACGATAACAAAAGAACCTAAGCGACTTATTAAAAGGGAAGTGCGAATTGGGTGGTTACAGAGTGCCCTTATAATTACTGACGATGCTTATGGCGCAGTTGAAGTAGAACAGAATAACTTCAAAACTGGTTATTTGTATCCAGCTACAGCTAAAGTTTACGGTTATGACAAACACTTTCCACGTCTTGGTGTCTGCTTAAGACAATATAATAATACCGGTCCCGGTACTGCCGGCGTATATGTAACAGAGTACACTTTCTGGGCATATCCTGTTAAAGGACATTTTGCTGTAGACGCAAAACTTGGTGAGTTGAGTGATTTTTCTTCAGCCACTTTGGCTGTTTCCGTTGGTGCGTTTAGTATATCGAATATGGACGTGTTTAAAGCTTCACTGAAAAAGCTTTATAAGGTGTTAGGGCTAAGCCACGAGGGAAGGTAAAATGAGCACAACTAAAGAGTATATAACCGATAGTGTAGAGGTGTCTTCAACTAAGACGCTTGACCTTGATGTAGTTAAAGAACTTGGCGCACCAGCTGATAGTGGTTGGCTTACAAGCGACGATGGTTCTATACTGGTTCAACTGAATGGTATAGAAACGCAAAAAATTCCGCTTGTAATAGGTGATACACTTAACTTCAAAAAAGAAGATAAGTGGAGCATTAAACGTGTTAAGATAACAACGACTTCCGTTCCCAGTTTAACCGTAAGATACTTCCTAAGAAAGAAAGTGGAGATTAATTAAAATGGCGCTTGACAGAAAAGCTGATACTTCTGCATTAGCTCTTGAAGCTACTCTTACTGCTATTAAAGGAGCAGGTTGGGCTACTGAAACACTCAAGTTGATTAATGACACGATTAATTCTCTGCACGACTTAGCTATAACAGATGTACTATCTGATTCAACGCCATTTGCTGGAGCAAGTATAGCGTTAATTAAAACTGAAACTGATAAAATTGCTACTGTAGATACAGTTGTTGACGCTATAAAGGTTGTAACTGATAAGATACCTCGTCTTGCTTCCAGTATGGACTTCTGGGGAGTTACAATAGAAGAGTTACAGTTAACTGGTACTCTTCAATCGAATCTGGCGTTAACTGGTGCAGATGTAGTTATTGCTGGGATACCTGCAAATGCCACTATTATTCGTGTCGTCGTGATGTTCATGTGTAGAGCAATCGAGAATACTAACGTGGCTGCTAACAAGTTGGATGGAGCTCAGAATATCGAAGTTAATTTTGGCGGCGGCGCTTTTATTGACGCCGTAAGTTTATCAGATAACTTGTTTGCTGTGGCTTTATCCACAAGAGAAATGGGTACTGTAATTATAGGAGGAATTGATGTGAAAGCAACCGTGACGGGAAATGGAACTTGCACTTTCAGAATAGATAGTGCAAAGGCAGACGTAGCCAACTTGAACCTCAACGATTATCAAGTTGGAGTGAGAGTATACTTTACTGTTTAGAGGTGAAAAGAAGGTGAACATACCTTATCAGGTTTTGCGTTTGTTTCCAATATGGGAGTATAAGTGCCCTGCTTGTCAAACTTACATTAAGTCTTAGATTAGCCTTTGTCCGAACTGCAAACTGCAATTTAACGAGAAGGAATGGCGTGTTCCGCCACGATTCTTTAAAGACCATAAGGCAATGAGTAATTATGCTCATAATGTCTTAGCTCCAAAACTTACGAGTGACCTACGAGGACTACTTTTTAAATACTTTACAACGCTTCTTTCTGACGGATTTGAAACGTCTGTGCCACCGAATTTTGACGCTACGATTTGGACAGTAGACTTAGGTGGAGCTGGTACTTGCGTATCTGAGAATGTTAATCCTCATAGTGGTACGATTAATTTGAAAGCAATAACCAGCGTTAATGGAGATTGGGGACAGGTAACTTATAGCTTCGTTGCAAACGACCCTACATATGTACGAGCTTACTTTAAAATCGCAAGTGTAGCTGTTGTTGACAACGACCACTATATTACGCTTATAGACATAGCTACTCCTGCTTATACTAACTACACAAGCGTGGCGATTTTTAAAAGCGGCGGTGTACTATATTGGGCACTTACTGGTTATCAGAACTCGGTCTTTGGCTCAAGTATAAGCGATCTCACGCCAACTACTAACGTTTGGCACTGCGTTGAAATAAAACGTGATGTTGCAAACGATGTCATGACACTTACTATAAACGAGGTTCTAGAGGTTAACTGGGTTACTGTCATAACAGTGAATCCTACACTTGTCTCTGTTGGTATTTGCTATCAGCAAGGTAATGGTAACTGTACAGTCTACGTCGATGATGTAGTTATAGCAGATGTTCCTATTGGACCGATGCCTGAAGCGTCTAAGCCTAAGGGAACAATAGCTATTCAAGCTGAGCTTATGGGAGTGGTTTAGTATGCCGTTCTTTGGGTACGATGGAAATACAACGTCAGGGCAGTTTATAAACGATATTATAACTGGGGGCTTGTTCACTTGTCCTGAAGAAGCAACACCAGTTAGTATAGCTGCACGTCTTTACGCTTGGAATACTGGAGGACTAGCGAAGTGTGCAATATACGACGAGAGTGGACACTTGCTTTGCTCTACAGAAGAATTAGTTGTGCCGCCAACTTGGGTAGTTGACTTGGTTTTCAACATAGTGGGCTCAAGACCTGCTTTACACGTAAATGTTAACTATTACTTAGTAGTCTGGGGCTCAAGTGGCTCTACAGTAGCTATATCAAACACATGGTTGCCTCCTAATAGTGTAGCTATAGCAAACGTTGCGTATGGAGACTCATTCCCTGAAACGGTTTCGTTCTCAAGCGCAGCAAATAACATTGTTGCTATCTACTGTAATTACACGCCGGGACTTCCTGTTCAGCACGATTTGACAATTTCAGCAACCGCTGGTGGCACAACAAATCCAGCACCTAACACATACGCCTATTCAGAAGGCGCAGTTGTTCCAGTAACAGCAATACCCTCTTCAGGATATATCCTTGATTACTGGTTACTTGGTGTAGTAAACGTTGGCTCAGTAAATCCCTTCTCAGTAATTATGGATGCAGACTATACTTTACAAGCAGTCTTCGTTGAAGCTCCACCTCCAACACCAGTAACACTTACAATGCAAGCTACAACCAACGGAACTACTAATCCAGTGTCGCCGGGGACATATCCTTATATGTCAGGAGATACTGTAACTTTGAGCGCAGTTCCTTCATCAAATTACATATTGAGTTACTGGCTTATAAACGGTATGAACGCAGGCGCAATAAATCCTTATCAGTTTATTATACCTGCTGATACTACTGTTCAAGCTGTTTTCGCTATCGCACCACCTCCGGGAGCTACACTTCCACTACACACTGATGGACAATACGTAAAGGATTCCTCAGGCAAAATCATATATCTGCGTGGCGTAAACTATCCTTCAGGTTTTACTGCTTCATGTGCAGGCTGTTTTCCAGCAGATGGAGATTGGCTGTGGGGAGCAGGGTATACTTCACTAAGCGCAGCATCTTTGGACGCTCGGTTAGCTGAAATGAAAAGCTACGGTTTCAACACCATTCGTTTCATCTTTAATCCTGACTGGTGGAGGAATAACTCAGCTATAAATCTTGACGGACAAGCAACAAGTATCCACATCAGAGAAGCTATGCTTCAAGTGATACAAGCAGCTCAAGCATACGGAATCTACTGTGTTATTTGTCCTTGGTCAGGCAACCCCGATCCACTATCTGTCTTCGGAAGTCAAGCAAACTTTGTAACGATGTGGACTCAAGTAGCTCAAATGTATGGAAGTGAGCCAAATGTTATCTTCGAGCTCTTTAACGAACCTGACGGAAATTACGACGCAATTCTTAATGCTTTCGTAGCGGCAACAGCAGCTATACGTCAATATTCAAGCAATATAGTAATGGTGCAGTGGAGTTATTGTGGAAGCTTTGACTTCGTCAACGATTATGCACCTGTCCTTGAGCCTTATGGTAACATAGTTTACAGCAACCACATCTACCGTTACCCCTGTTCTCCAGAAGCTACATTCCCGTGTGGAAGTGCAACAACTAAAACTTCAATCGACACTCGCTTACGCACCGCTTGGAGCTACAGCAGTGTAATAGGTCGGTATCCAATGTTCATTGGAGAAATTGGAGCATACACAACTCAGGGTTCAAGTGAAGTAACTTGGTTTGCAAACTGTCTTTCAGTATTAAATGATTACGGTGCAGGTTACGCTGGTTGGGAATGGGGACAAGGAGGAACTAACTGGGAGTTAAGTACTATTAACTCTTCAACTGCTCCATTTAGACCAAACAGCAATAGTGGTCAAGCCTTGGTCAATGCGATAGCCGCTGGTACGCCGTCAGAGGAGACTGTAAACCTCACAATTTCTGCAACGACAGGCGGAACTACTAATCCCGCTCCAAATACCTACGCTTATACTATTAATAGCACAGCACAAGTCAGAGCTATCGCTGGCTCAGGTTATAATTTCGACCACTGGGTACTAGACGGTACTAACGCTGGCTCAATCAGTCTAATATCTGTTCCAATGAACGCCGACCGTACTTTACAAGCAGTCTTCGTTGCAATACCTCAGTATACGCTTCACATTTCTGCCTCTTCAGGAGGTACTACTGAACCGACACCAGCTGATTACCTAATAAATGAGAACGTTCAACAACCTGTCTTAGCTATTCCAGATACAGACTATCGATTTGACCACTGGGAACTTGATACGACTATCATAACAGATAATCCAATCGCAGTAACAATGGACAAAGACTATTCGCTGAGAGCAGTATTTGAGTATGTTCCACCACAGCAGATAAAAGCTACACTCCAAGGTTACGTAAAAGATACAACAGGTGCTCCAATTCAAGCAGCAACTGTAACTTGCGATGGGTATGCAGATATAACTGAAGCAGATGGTTCTTATGCCTTCGTAGATATTCCTGCCAACGTATATACTTTAACCGTGACTATGACTGGCTACCAACCAACTTCCATTCAAGTAGACGCCTCAACTGGTGGAACTTATCCAAATGAGTTAGTACTAGTACCTGTTCCAACTTATAATCTAACGATAGCAACAACGATAGGTGGTACTACTGAACCAGTGCCTAATACTTACGTAAAAAACGTAGGCGATATTGTTACTGTAACAGCAATAGCAAACGCTGGTTACACCTTTAGACACTTTGAGCTTGACGGTGAAGTGAAAATGCAGAATCCGATAAACGTGGGAATGGACTCAGACCATACCTTAATAGCCATGTTTGTAATTGTAGCACCACCTATACCTTCTGCCTTAGCACTTCTGTTTCTACTTGCTATTCCAACTGGAGTAGGAGTTGGTGCAGTAATAACCAAAAAAGGAGGTGTTTAACATGGCAGAGCTTTACATAGGAATAAAAGTAACTGGTTCCGATACAGATATTGCAGACCTAGAAGCTTTCTTGAAGGCTACTAAACAACTTGATTTCCCTGCGCTTCTAGCTTTGTGGAGTAAAATGACAAGTATTACTTGGACTGAGATAAAAATAGTGCCACAGACTCTTGACTCCATGTCTGAGGAGATACTCTATCCTAAAGTATAACTATGACTGAGTTCACACTCATATAAAAGTGAGAGGAGGTGAAAATGGTTGAGTACACCGCCACAGAAAAGAGATTATGCAAAGGACGTAGTACTCTTTGCTACAGTGTTATTCACAATAATTGAGGTATTAATTGCAGCAGAAGTCATAAACGTAAACAATGTAGCTTTCTTGCCACCGAATCTACAGACGCAGGAACACTGGTATCAGAACCCTATAATCTGGGTTATAGGTGTTACTCTCTTGATAAACTTTGCTGGATACGTTGAGAACGTTGTGATAAACAAGCAAACCTATAGCTACAGCAAGTTCGTTGAGACGTTCTACAAGTACTTGCCTATGATAGTAGTCTTCAGTCAAGCTATTCCTAATGAGCAGGGCGCAATTCTCGCAGTTGTCTTAGATGAACTCCGAAGAGCTCTCAAAAAGCCAGCATAAGAATAAGACTTTTGCCTTATTCCACCCTTCCCTCTTTTAACTTTCGCAAGTTGATAGGAGTGTAATATAGTGTCAAAACACGAAGAAAAAAGAAATGGTGATAACCACGTTACTGAACGTCTCTGCACAGCAAGACATCAAACTATAGATGAAAAGATTAACAGTATAAAAAAGCAGGTATATATAGCTGCTGCTGTTAATGCGCTATGGATAACAATACTAGAGCTATTACTTAGATTAGGTGTTCATCCATGAGTGAAGAAAAGAGTCATACGTCTATACTAGGTTTTCTTGCTTTCCTAGCCTTTCTTTCTTTTTTGGCTTTCTTAATATGGCAAATGCGCCAACAAGCTGGAACACTTACAGTTGCAGAAATACAAAGAGCTAGAGAAATAGCGAGGCGACTTGAAGCATGACAGAACGAATTTCTTCTGATGCTATGGTTATAGGATTACTAAAAGAAGTTCAAGTTGCTATACAAGATACTAATTCTCGTCTTGATGGTGTCAACAGTCAACTTGACGAGATACGTAAAAACCAGCAAAAGAATAGTATTCATCTAAAGTATGAAGTTGACTTAAGTACTGAGCATATAGATACTGAAATCGCTGATTTTATTAAGATGGGCGTTGAAATAAACGCACTCACAATCATGCCTGTTCCATCGGCTATCTCTCTTCGATTAAGAGGACTCCAAGATGAGAAGATAGACTTACTCACAAAAGAAGTGATAAATATAACAGGTCATATTATAACTCGCTTATTGGTTACGAACTCAGTAGGTACTGGAACGGCTGAGATACACGTATTCGGTAAATAGTGGAGGTGAGAACTTAGTGGGAATGGAAGCAAAGTCAGAAGCAGAAGAACCAACTCTTGAAGAGCTGAGGACTTTGTTAACTGCTATCAAGAACACAGATGGTATTAAAAAGATTCAGGATGCTATAACTGCCGTCTGTTCTGGAGAGGTAACAGTTAAGGGAAGTGAAAGCTTAGCATTAAAGCAAGAGCCGGTAACAGGTGAGCTACACGTAAAAACCGTCTAGGCTAGTCCTACGGTTGCGTAGAGTTTATAAGCGACCTGTTGCCTGCTACCGATGGGCTTTATTTAGGCTTAGCAGGTGATTTAGTTCTAGCTGGTACAACGCCACCAGTAAATTCCATTCTTACTGCTCCTTCAGCTAAGGTTCGTTTTTATGATGCTAACGCTAATGGGATTTGGGACGAAGGCGAATCAGCAATTTATGATTCAGACGACGATTATATTTATACTGCTGGAGTTGATACGGTTCTTGTTGGAGCTGAACCACCAGACTTTTCTGCACTGACCGACCCTAATCTTCCTTGGGATTGTTTCTACGATATAAATTTAAACGGTGTTTGGGACGTTAATGAGCCTGCTGTTAGAGATGTTGATGGTGATTATCTATATAAGGCTGTTCGTCGCTGGAATTTACTTCTTAAACGCATTGCCACAGGTGAAGAACCAGCTTTACCACGTACTGGACACGTCTATTTCTATGACGTTGATGGACATATTTATCTTGGACGTGAAGACCTCGGTGCTTACGCTAAAATCCCTCTGGATGGTGATACTCAGCCACCTATAATTCACGGTAACCCATCTCATTCTCTAAAGTATACTGATATTATTTTTCTTTCGGGACCGTATCTTGCTGCGGCTGACGTAACAGTCGGTAGTGCAGCATCTGTCACTTTGGCAACTGTAAATTTCACCCCGACTGGAACACGACAGGAATATATCTTTCCTATGGCGGGATTCAATTTTCGACCCGATGCTGGTAATACAGCAAATAGAATTTTGAGTGTATGGTTAGAAGATGGAGCTGGAACTCAAAGAAGTGCGAAGTTTCCTATAACTACTGTCTTAGCCGACCCGAAAAGACCATTCACGTATAATCTAGCATTCCATAATTCACTAGATATCGGGTTTTGGCAAGCTGCTAAGATTACTGCTACTACTATTACACTTAAGGGGCAGATGGATGCGGAAACAGCATTGTGTAGTGATAGATTCTTGACTCTGCTCAGGTTCAGCAAGCAACCGTAAGGATGAGAATAAAAATGAGTGTCTCAGATAAAGTAGTAACCGGTGCTAGTGGCGTTGGTCTCTTTAGCTGGGCTACTAACAGATTATATGGTAGACTAACAGACGCAGCTTACAACAAGTACGCAAAAGTCTATAAACCGGCAGGTATAGTAAGCATAATAGTTCCAGCTTTCAACGAAGAAGAATATATAGAAAAAACACTCAAATCAATACTATCTCAGAATATAATCCTTGAGTGCCCTGATTACTTTGAGTGTATAGTAGTTGATAATGAAAGCACAGACCGAACAGCTGAGATAGCAAAACAGTATTGTCAAGTAATATTCGCCCCAAGAGGTAAGCTTAATGCACGTCACAAAGGTATTCTTGAAGCGTCAGGTGATATAATAGTAGCTTGTGATGCTGATTGTTACTATCCTCCTAACTGGCTTAATCTACTTTTACGTCCTTTTCATGACCAAGAAGTTATAGCTGTTCATGGTAACCTTCTATATCCCGGTAACTTTCTTGATAAGCTTTTTAGAGTATGGACTATAAATCTTCTACCTTTTGCTTATTCTAAGATAATGTCAGGAGCAAACGCAGCGTTCAAAAAAGACATCTACTTCAAGGTTGGTGGCTTTGACCTCAGTATAAACCAGTCTGACATAGAAGAAATGCTAATTGAAGAAGAAATAGTTTTTCTTGGTAAGCTAAAACACTTTGGTAAGGTAATCTTTAACATACAAGCCATTTGCTTCGCAGCAACAAGAAGTGGAGGAAGAAAGGCTTTAATAGAACAACGCCTAGCCCAGTCGAAATATCAACAAGAAGTCGCAAGAGGTGAACGGTTTTGAGTAGTCTTGGGAGGAATAACTTTTTGGGAGTGCGTCACGCCTTATTAAAGCAGGTAAGGTTAGTTGGGCTGGAACTAACCAAAAGTAGTGGACGTCGGCTAAATGGCTTCTATCCGCCTGCCATTCTCGTTTCCTTACACCAAGACCACTCAAGACAAGTGAGAAGAGTAATAGACTATCTTTTGAAGGACTCCTTTCTCTCCTCTCAAGTCTATTACTCTTCCCTCCAACTTATGGAGGTGAATGATAATGAGTTACAAGCTTGTCCGTCCTGAAATGTCAGCAGAAGAAGTAAAAGAAATGAAAAATAAGGGTGCTGTTGTACGCCTAGTCTCAACAGAAAAAGACGGTTCAATCTGGGAAATTGACGGTTATAGAGTACTTGTTAGACGGAGGTGAATGATAAATGAGTGACGTATTAAAAAAGCTCAAAGAAGAAAAAGAAAAATCTAGTAAGTATAGATTAAAGCAACTCAAGGGAAAGGCAGAAGATATGGAAATACAACTTGAAGAAGCACGCAGAAAAGAGCAACAAGTCAAAGCAGAAATGTCTGAGACAGCAAAAACTGCTTTAACATTCATAACGAAAGACCTTTCATATGCTATACATGATGAAGAGCAAGGAATAGCAAGATATGAGCATTATATACAGATATACGGTAATGTAGGTTGGCGTAACACTTTTGAAAGAATACTACAGGACGAAAGAAGACACCTTGAAATGCTTAAAATAGCAAAGAAAGCTGCAGAAGATGAACTTCATAAGTATATCTGAAAGTCCAAGTCGAGCACTGAGCCGAGGGACACGTGGGCGGGTTTAATGACCTTGCGAAGTAACGAGTAACAAGCGAGAAGTTAGGCGAAGTTAGTAGACTTGGCTGCGGGAAGAATGAAAGTACCGCAACAGGTGAATCTATGTATATAAGCATACGATATTATATAGTTATAGAATCACCTAGAGACGTTTCTTTCAACGTCTGCCCGAGTTACTAATCTCGTCTACCTTCTCCCGTAGGAGAACCCACCCACGTGTCCCTCGACGTGACGCTCACTCAGGACTTTGTTTTATCTATAGCAAGTACGAATAGAAAGACCGCACTTAATAAGTCGACGAAAGCCATACTTATATTGAACATCTCTTTTTGAGTAAAGGGTACGTTCCATGTTACTAGTCCAGTCCAAGATGCTATTCCTCCAAAGACCTCTATAGCTCCTAGAAGACAATAAAAGAAACGTATGATTGTAAAACCAAGTTTATCGTATGACATATAGTCCATAAGCAGTGTAAAGAGTAAAAGAACTCCAATGAGCGCATAAAGTATTTTACCTGAAGTAACGTCTCCAGCTATAGCTGGAGTAAATATTGCTGTGAAGATATACGCTAGTCCCCACATCACAGTCCATGCAGTAGCAAACTTTCTTAGAGTATCCAACTTATCACCTCCTTCTTTTTCTTATTTTTTCGTAAACGTTGATTATGATAACGTAGAGTAACAAGAACAGAAGGAACACAGCAACTATTACGTCAGCTCCCATTTTTTTTAACACCTTCTTTTTCTGGTAGTTTAACTTTCACGTCAGGTTCTTCTTCAAGTTGCTTCATCAACTCAGTTACGTTCTTAAAGAAGTTTTTTGCCTCTGGGCTTGATACTAACTTAGTCGCTTCGTCAAGAAACTTCGTTATCTTTTTAGCATTTCTTTTAGTAACCATTCCCTTTACTGATTTCATAACAGTACTTCTTTCAAGCATAGCTTCGATTTCTTTAACTATCGCCTTTGCACTTTGTCTTGTTCCTATCCACATTCCTAAAGCAAGCATTATCCCGTTAAGAATAGCACCAAGCACAAGTGTTATTATCTGGTCTTCGTTCACTTATATACCACCTTCCTAGTCAAGTAATAATCTCCAATGCTCCGGTAACGCCTCTTTAAACCAGCGTGGAATATCTCCCTTACATCTCTTTATGAGGTCAACGAATGACAAGTCAATAACGTAAAAGCGTGCCTTATCCTCAGGTGTTCTTACTGCACGACCATAAGACTGAATTGTAGTCTTAAGTGTTTCGTTGTAATACCACCGCCAATCACGCTTCTCAAGTCTTCTTGCTACTCTTCTATCTCCAACGTCTAAGAATGGAACTTTGAATAGAACCTGTGCTTCGCATATTTCTCCAACCCAGTCCTGTCCTTCAGTAAAAGCAACACTCAGAAATACCTTACCGTGACTGTTCTTCCAAGTCTCAAGTGCTTCTTCACGTGTCTCTGAAGTATGAGTAACTAGTCTGTCCTTATACTTATTATCTACGTTGTTCTCTATACCTATAGCAATATCATAACTATGACAGTGAACAGCTATATTTTTGCCTTCTTCTTGGTCAAGTATCTTTTCAAGTAATCTTACTGCTGGAATGAAGTACTTTTCTTTCTCTTTATAAGTTAAACGTCCATTAGTATTATCTATTATAGGACGATTCTCAACTGGAAAAGTACTTGGAACGTTAATATGGATAATCTCGTCCTTTTTAAGAACCTTGTCAAGTCCCGTTTCACGTACAAAAATAGGAATGTTAAGAAGAGTAGCAGAGCTAACTATATAATACTGCGCTCTACTCCATACCATATCTTGCATGAACTCCCTTGCGTATAGTGGCTGGACTAAAAGTTTAGGATAATTCTTTCCCCCATAAGAAACCCAGCCTATACTCCAAACCCATTCTGACTCTGCAGAAGAACTCAAGAACATATCTGCGTTAGTAATAAACTCCGTTATACGCTTAACGTTAGTTGCTTGTGTAATAGTTAATTCTTCTCCTGTTAAAGTCATCTGAACTGTGTCCATAGTTTGTTGTGCAAAATCCCTTACAGTTCTAACAGTAGAAACTGCATCATCGATATTCTTGACGTTTCCAACTAGTGAAGTAACCTTTCTATACAAGTCAAAAGGAACACTCCAAGGTGATACTGTCAAACTTATATGACTTATAACGTGTCTGTCAATACTATGACTTTCGTCTAAAACAAGCAACTCACGTCTACCAAAGGAATAATCTGTTTCAGTTCTTCCTTCAAGAAAGAAATAAGCAAAACTCATCATAGCAGTGTGTGCTCTTAACGCCTCTATCTTTTGAATCCAGTAAGGACAGTCCTCCAGTTTAGAACAGGTAAAGTCTTTTACTCGTCTGCACATTCCTACGTCAGCAGTTGCTATCGGGTCATACTTACAAAGATAGTTTTGTCTTCCCTTAATCTCAGTTATATACTGACCTATGCTTCTATCTTTAAGCAGTTGGTCAATAAGTGTTAGCTGTGGAGTTATGTAAAAGGCTGAATCTGCCGCTCTACAAAGAGCTATGTTAACAGGACTCTTGCCGAACCCAGTGGGTGCGTCAAGAAGAATACACTTAATCCCTGTAGTCATTTCTTGTGCTATCTTCTCAACTGTCTCCTTTTGATACTTTCTAAAGTTTTTCATAGGAAACAGACTCAGAACGTAATCTTTGTTAGTATTCAAGCTGGTACTTCCTTTAGTTCTATAATCTTGTATCCGAGTCCTTTGTAACCTTCGACATGATATTCGCAAACGTCGATAAAGAAAGCTTTACCTAATATTACTCTGAATTTAGCTTCCTTCTTACAACCCTTTTCACGCCACGACTTTGGCTTTGAAAAGAAGCATGGTCTTTCTGTACTCACTACTCTTTCCACCACTCTGCTTTTACATTCTCTTTCTTAACTGTGAATTTTCGTTTCACGTTTTTACCTGTTATTGAGTCAATCGGCTTCATTCTGCAAACGTTAACTGGTACGTTTATACATCTTACTGCACTAGTTTCAGTACAATAAGCTTCATCTGTTGCTTTATGTGGACTTGACACTTCTGGTTCAAGCGCTTTACTAAAACAAGTAATACTTGACTCTTTTGCTACACTGGCTGACTTTCGTATTGGTCTATTACGCTCTGACACCTTATCTAGTCTATGTGCTGACATACCTATTAACCACCTCCCATTGTATCTTTTCGTATAAATCTTGTGTTCCGTACTGTACTTTATCCTTTATTATAGGTAGCATTCTTTCAAGCACCTCATAACCGATACACGACCTTTCAAGTTCAAACGCAGCCTTCATAGTTGTTCCAGTTCCTAAGAATGGTTCAAGAACAACGTCTCCGGGATTAGAAAACAACTTTATACACCTTTTAGCAAACTCAACGGGATAAGTAGCACCTCCACTTATATTTAATCCCGTTCCCAGAAAGTTAATATTCCAAACTCCATCTGACCACTCAGTCCATTCCTTGCGTGTAAAGTCAAGTTTTCTTTGCTTTGGCTTATACTCCATTTTATAGAAAGCAAAGGCATACGCCACATTAGCTATCGCTCTTGGGTAAGTACTCCTCAAGTTATCATACATAGTATAAGGAAACTTAGTCAAGGCAACTCCAGTATCAAACTTCCGTATAAACCATCTACTTATGAGTATAAGTCCTGACTTTTCAATGCTTCTAACCATCGGTCCGCAGAGACAAATCTCTCTTGGAAAACCAGAATAACGTGAACCCGGAGGATAGTCTTCCCATTCTACTATAATTACACCTCCCGGTCGTAGTACACGTTCACACTCAACCCAAGTCTTTGCTATCTCTATAAAGAACGACTTTGGACTGTGATAACGACTTAAATCAAACTCAGCTCCCTTTTCACCTTCCTTAGAAAACACGTCTAAAGTTCCATAAGGCGGACTCGTAACTATCATATCAACTGAATTATTCTGAACCTCTTCCATGTGTCGTGAATCACCCAAGATTATCTTATAGTATCTCATTGTTTTCTTTCTCCAAAGAGTCCACGCCAGTAATTAAGTAGTCCACCATACAGACGACCTGAAATCATCGCTATAAAAACAGTTGAAACTATATAGAACACTACTTGTTCTACAGACCACTTCCACAGAAAGAAACCAAGCGGACTATAAAAGCAAACAGCGTATAAAAAGGAAAATGAATAGTCTATAAGATACCGCTTTATCTGCTTTTTCATGTTAAGTCAACGCTCCCATGTAAGTCAATCGTATTAACTTCTTCTGTGTTTACTGGCTTCGTTACTACTGGTTCTTCGCCATAACAGGCATAATAGTAACCACAGTAACTACACTCTGATTCGTCACCTATAATAAGTGGCGGAGTTCCTTTTTCCTTGGCAGTTTCAATTTCTGCTAAGTTGTTATTCATCAAGTCCCAGACATTAAGTAAATCCTCTTTGGAATACTCAAAAGTAAAACATCGTAACTGTGGCTGTATCCCTCTATAAAACTTCTGTCCACCGATTTCTTCAAAACGTGTATAATCACCAAACAGAAAGAAAACAAGTAAATCACCAGCGTACTCATCCTCAAAGTAAAGATACCCACGCAACTGTTTCTCTTTAAGAGGGAACACTTTAATAGCATCCTCAGGCACTTTTATTTTATTTGAGCCAAGAGTAGTAGTAAATATTTCAGTAATCCTATCTCCTATCATGTCAATATCGCCGTATATAGGAAACGGTTCACCTTTATTATTGAGAACCGTGCTATGTTTAAGCCTTTCTATTTCACGGAGTTTATATACTTCCAGTACTCCATGATGAGCACGTCCTCTTGCGAAGATAAGTTCAATACCCATTTGGAGTCTGACCTCTTTTCTTCCAGTCATTCTGAAGTAAGTCTTACGTGGACAACAAATCAGCTTGCTTACTGAGTAATTGTGTGGTCTGAACTCTCTTCGTTTTAGACGTTCTATTATATCTCTTGGAACTTCAAGGTTTTCAGTTACCTTCACTTTTTCACCATCCAAGCTGGTATCGTACCTATCATTTCCCTCTGTGTCGGATTAATATAGTCCAAGCCAAGAGACCTGAATATATCTTCTTCGCAATCACTTGCTATAACGTTACCTTTTGGTAATTCGACAAGCCCAACGCTATATCTCAGTTGCATATGATTCTTAAGTGCAAGTTTCGCAAGCCATACGTTATGTTCTGCAGAGCCCGTCCTTATCAGCATATAAACGCCCCATGTCTTAGGCGTAGTTCTGTAAAAGTCAGCTTGTACTGCGCCTTTATCTGTTGGAACAAGAAATCTCTTTATCTTGTCGCCTTTCATTGTTTCTAAAGCATCAAGCTTAGCTATAAGTTGCTTTCCTAAGTTTTGCCACTCATTTGAAATTACAACGAAATCAATATCCCTTACAATAGGTTTCTGTCTTCGTATACTTCCAACAACTTGAAGTTCTTCAAAGCAATGCTCAGTAAAGCAAATCTTCTTCGCTAGTTCTTTTGCCTCATCTAAAGTTAAACTATTGTAGACTAAGTTAACTCCTTTCTTTACGTCTGGGAATAGCTTTTTCTGTTCGTTCATTTAACTATCTCCAAAGAGGTACTTATAACCGTGAAGGTGAATAGTAAAAGCGTTAGGATCGCTTGGTGGCTCAAGAAAGTCTACTTCCTTACCTAATCCAAGAGCTACGCCGATGTCTATAGCAGTACCTACGCCTATGTCTTTATTAGTATTACAAACTATAGCTCCATCTGCCTCTCGCATCCAAGCATAAAACACTCGCATGAGCTCAAAGCGTTTCTTCTCAAAAACGCCACTCATGTTACTTCTCACTAGCTCATTAACTTCATTAAGGTGCTCCTCTGTCGGATAAACTTTGTAACCGTTTTGTAAGTAGACTGTACGCCAATATCTCAGTACTTTTATACCTTCTGGCGACATTGAACCTAAAAGTATGATTGTTCTCACCTAATCACCTCCAGTAGACTCCTTGTCCACTTTCCTGCCGGTTTTCTATCTTTATGCGTCCAAAGTATTTGCTTTTTCATTTACTGTCTGCTTCCTTTATATCGTTACTTATTAACTCAAGGTACTCATCGTGATTATCATGTGAACCTTGACGTAGATAACAAAGAGCTGTTAATAAAAGTTGACGCTTTCTTTCTTTTATAACAAGACTTAATTGAGGTAGTATATCACGTAAAATCATTACAGGTATACGATAATGATATACTGCGCCATACACGTTGTGCGTGGTTGATATGCAACCCTTACCATGACAGATTAGCTTTACTTTTTCAAGTATATCTCTATTAGTATTATCAATAGTAACCATAGCTTCCCAACTAAACCCTTTTCCGCATTTACGTATATGCTTATATAAACCTATGCAACCTTCGAAGTCAATACCAGCTTCTAAGAAACCTCTTTCGTAGTCGCTCAAAACAAAACTTTCTTTAGACACTTACACCAACCTCCTGCGCTTTTTCCGTTTTTATGACTCCAAAGAATCGCTTTAGGTTTCTTCAGTCTTTTCAAATCAAACAAACTCCTTTTTCTGTCCTCAAGCAATATGAAACGAATGAGTAAAGATAACTTGAATGAGATAGGAAGAAAATGACACTTAAGATGATAACCTTTATCTGACGACTTTCGTCCGTACTGCATACCACGACTTATAGCTCTTAACGCTAACCACGTAACTGTTGTTTTATACTTGCTTATAAATCCTGTTCCGTCATAATCAACTGTTACTCTCATTTCTTTTTACTCCTTGCTTTCTTTTGTAACCAGCGTTGTACCTTAGTAATATCCTGCTTTAAAAACTTAGCTTCTTCTTGAATCGATTCTGCTCTAATCCTTAGATGTTGTAACGCCTTTGAGAGCTCAAATAATGCCTCGTCTTCAAGTATAACTCTGTTAGATTTCGACAGATTCCATCTCTCCTCTTTCGTTATTGAACCTCATCTTTAATACGCCAAGCATAATCTTTTTCTCCTCCAAGTCCTTGATATACTTCTCTCCATACTCAAAATCACCTATTTCAGGTAAAGGTCTTGGCGCAGTCGAATCAAGCCACCAATAAGGGTGCTCCACTCTCCACTTCTTTTCCACGTTTTTTTTACTACAAAAGAACACAGCGTACCTCTCAGCATAATTAAGTCTCTTAAACGCAGTAACAGAGAACCCTAACTCATCAACATCTATTACTTCATCCTTCTCATCAGCAGTAACTTCCATTTCCTGCTTTATCCAGTAAGTTTGCGGTGCAAGTATAACTCCTATATAGATACAGGCTCTTTCAAAGTCCTGCAAGTTATACTTATTAGGAACGTTACTAACAACTGTAACCCTGAACTCAGCAATCGGGTCTGGTGTCTTAGTTCTAGGCGCAGAAGTATAAAACATAATCGCAAGTTGCGTCCTATAATAGATAACAGTAACAACTGGATAATAACGAATTAAACGCACAAAAGGAGGGCGACCAAGTATTTCCTTCCTTAAAAACTTTTCTTCAACTATCTTTTCGAGCCAGTATCTTGCAGACCAATAAGTAATACCAATTCTCGCAGCTACCTCTGTCCGTGTTAAACCCGGTTCCTTTTTCAGTAGCTCTATTATCCTCTCACGAGGACTTGGTCTTACTCTAAACAAAGTTTTTACACTTTCTTTTAGGCTTAGTACAAACTATACACTCAACACCATAAGGAGGAGCACAACAAGTAGGTCCGTATTCGCAAACTTTACAAATACATTTACTGGTACTCATTCTAATATGCCTTCTTGTTATAGCACTGCTTACATAAGAATCTTCGTCTTCTACCTTTTACACCTGACCTCATTTGAAGATAAGCAATTTCGCCCTGCTTTATAACACGCCCACAGCCACCTAAATCCTTTTTATCACAAGCACGTGTTCCTCTTTTTATCGTTATAGGTTTCACTCGTCATAACTTCCTGTTCTTTCCATCGCCTTACCACACTTAGTACAATACGCCTCTGTTAAGTCTTCGAATAGTTCTGTCTCACCGTGAACGAGACATTTCCAGACATAAACTTTTACTGGTGTCTTAGCCACTTAACTCACCTCCGAAAGTATCCTGTTACAATTCTTACAAAGTCCCTTTGGTAGTAAATCCCTTAATTGACCACAAGACGCACAGACTTCCATACAACAGTGCTCTGTTTTCTCTTCCTTGTTAGCATAGCACACAGGTCGTTTAACTGGAAAGCCTTCTTCTGAAGTCAACGCTGCAAATTTGCAAGTTGTATCACATCTTCTGTTGCTCATCTTTCTTTTCACCACCATATTCTTCTTTCATCTTCGTAAGTCGTGCGATTTCATCTTCCAGCTCTTTCTTTCTTTTTTCTATGTCTTTCTTCTTTGCTTCAAGTTTCTCTGGTGACGCTGCTTCCTCAAGGAATGTCTTTACCGTTGGTTGCGACAAACCAAGCCTATTCATATAGTTACAGTCAAGTTTTCCACTAACAACTGCATGACTCTCACACTCAATACACCTCATCGAATTACACCAGTCAGGCACTCTTACGTTACCTCCTCAGGTTTGCAAGTATGTGGTTTTACTCTCACTGTTACCTCGTCCTTTTGGAATCTTTCACCCGCTTTTGCCTCTACAATCACCAACTTTTCATCGCACACGTCACAAACAACAGTAATATAGACATCGCCAGTTACTTCAACTTCAGCTACGGCTTTAACTTTTTCAGTTGGCAATTCTACCACCTCCTATTTTTCTTCACCAACTAACTTCCAACCGTCGGTTTTCTTGAAACTGTAGATACACTTCTCCTTTGGCGGTGGCGGTGCAAGTCCAACTTTGATATATGCTACTTCAACCATGTTGCCTTCTCTTCTTGTGGCAACTACTTTGATTATCTTATTGTAAGCCCAGTCAATCGTCTGCTGTAAAGACCACGCTACATCTTTGTCTTTTGCATAGACCTCTATAGGAGTTCCTGTTTTAGCTCCTTTCTTATACATCACAGTCCTCATCATATCCTTCAAGTGTACTGCAGACCTAAACTCGTAATCCCCGCTTGCTATAGCATCAAAGATAGTAGAAACCATCTCTGCGTACTTTTCGTTCTTCATCTCGAACTTCACAAGTACTACGCCTTCAGGAAGTTCAGGTTTTACACCTGACATTCCCATAGCCTTGTAATCCTTTCCAAATACATTAGCACAAGCTTGTCTTACAATATCTTCGTCGCCTGAACCATAAACCCATATTTCTTTCTTGTCGGGATACTCTGTTAAGATTTGTGCGTGTGTTTCAACACCTTTTTCTGTGCTTAGTCTTGCAACCTCATCATAGAATCTTTCCCAACGCTTAAACTCAGGGTAAGTTTCAAGAAACTCCTTTTTGCTTTTGAAGAACTCAAATTCTCCAATTTTATGACTCAACTTTGCTTTCACCTCCCTTGACTTCTCCTTCAATTCGTATACGTGGAGCAATCCAAAACTCAAGAACCATACCTTTAAAAGGTAGTTCTGCTATTATATGCAACGGCATATCAGCCGTATACTCTATCTGAACCATATTTGTCGCCTTTGAAACCGCTTTCGTTATACCCATCAGATAAGGTATAGCAACAGATACACTCTGATTCATCTTACCTTCAAACTGCATTATATCCCAGCCCGAAGTCAACATCGCTCCAGATGAACGCATTTCATCGTCTGTCAAGGACTCTATCTTCAAGCCCATTGGCTCTGTTGTAAGTGATACCTGCCCGTAAATATTTGCTTTCTTCTTTCCCTTTTGACCTTTATTAAGCAGTGTCTGGGCATCCTCAAGTCCTAAAAGTAATCCTTCAATACTGGTTTTCACACGCACCGCCGTAGGTATCTTTGGTATTCTTCTTTCAGTCTCCTCTGATTCAATTAAAGGTACGTTGAATACCCTCATTCTTTTTCCTTCAATTTCGATGTGTAACTTTCCCTTAACAACTGTGAACTCAACAATGTCCCCGCCGTATAATTTTCTCAGTATTGCCCTCATCTCTTCAACGTTAAGTACTAGCTCTTTAACTTGTTGCCCTTGCTTTAGTTTCACAAAGTATGACTTTGGTATGAACATATCGGTAAGGCAAATATGTACTTCCTCCATTTGCCTCACGTATAGCCCATCATCCTTAATCTGCATTTGTACTTCAGAAATAATAACAGCAGTCGCCAAATCAAACAGGTCTTTGAACATCTCCGCATTCATAGCAACGCAAACATCATCAGTTATTGTCTTAGGTTTTACCTTTTCAGGTTCTGTTTCAGCAACTGGTTCAGCTTCAGCCTCAGTTTCAGCCTCTTGCACTGGAGCAGCACCTTCTTCATCACTCAACTTTTTCATCCTCCTTTATAATATTCTTCTTTATCATGTGAGCACCACACCTTGTGCAACGTCTATGCTCAGTTACCAAAGGTTTTAAACGCCCATCCTTATACTTAGTATAAAGCTTCACAGTAGACGTTTGTCCACCAAATCCAAGCTCAACGTGTCTACACGCAGAATTAGTACACTCAAAAGCATAAATCTTACTCGTCTTTTGTCTCATCTCGTCAATCTTTCTTGCTGTTCTCTCAGAAACAGCGTCCTCAGGCTTAAAGGCTATATTACTCGACAACTTCACCAGCCTCCAAGTTCGTCAAACCAAGTATTCCCTTCCAACTAAATTCCTTTAAGAAAGGAATCCACTCGTTTGGATTAACCCTGTCACGAAAACGATTCTTAACAACCCGACAAGTCCGTTCATACTTGTCAATATACTGCATAGTTGACTGGTCAACTTGCTGCTTAATCTCCAGAAACAGTCGTATATCAGACTGAAAATTAGCATTAGGATAACCCTTTCTAATTCTTCTTCCAGTTGGCTTTCTATCAGCCCATTCATCCTGCATTTGCGAAGTAAAAACTAAGTTCATACCCATATCTGCAGGATTAGTAATCGTATAAATGAAAGTATCTATCAGAGCGTTAACTGCTCCCCATTCTTCAGGCATTAACGAAAACCTTGGTTTTACCTTATTCAGCTCTTTTAAATGTGCCTCGCCGCCTTGAGCTCGTAATTCAACTGATGTATCTACTATCACGGTTCTAAAAATTGCCTTTTGTTGCTTAACAATCTTCAACTGTTTATCGAATTCATCATATGCTCTTATCCTAAAATATCTTTTCTTCCAGTCTTCAGGGCATACCTTTTTCAATACAACATAACCTTCACCCTTAGCTGTTGTATCAAAAAGTGCAGGCTTAGGAAAAAGACAGGATAGGTGAGTTTTGCCCGACTCCGGTTCCCCGATAATTTCCACGAAGAGTGGAACTTTTAATACTTCACTCAATTGATTCACCCTTTCTATTAAGATAATTAATCTCAGCTTTTATTTCATCAAGACGCTCTTCGTCTCTCTTAAACCTTTCAGGCTCATAAATAGTAATATTCTTATGATGACTTTCAAGTATCTTTAGTGCCTCAAGAACAAGAACACGTTGACGCTCCTTTATAACAAAACCTAACTGAGGCAGAACTCTTTTTACAACGTGTCTTGGCATAACGTAAAGATAATTATTCGGTCCATTTCTATTAACTTTATCTATCCTTCCACCCGAAGCTAGCTCAGCAACCAACTCAAGCCACTTTCTACTTTTGTTAGATACCTTAACTACTGGTTGCCAAACTCTACCTGTTTTTCTGTCTGGTCTTTTACTTTTAATTAACATAACGCAACCTTCTCCATCTATCGCAGCTTCCAGAAAACCTTTTGTGTAATCTGAAAGCTTTTCCTCAGAAAAAAGAGGAAAAAGGGGAACGTTAAGGACTTCCTTTGTTTCACTTGTCATGGCTTTGCCTCCATAAGAACAGCTGTTATGACTATAGCGCAACCTTCAAGAATAGTAGTAAGCCTTGTCTTTGTCCACCATATACACTCACCCTTTATACACGGTGAAGCAAGTAGTGGACAGATTTTATTTGCTATAGCTTCCTTTACTTCTTTACCTGTCAAATCCACTTGTATCGGCTTTGTCTTCACTGCTATTTTTCTGGCTTCAGGTGTTATACTAACTTGACTTGCCACCTGTAATCACCAACTTTCCTTTATCTAAGAAATACTTAAGGCTCTTTTGACACTTCGGA
>Ga0153916_10000541_pt1 | contig 25498 bp, 25 predicted proteins | sample Opewatmetagenome_FD_109642 | JGI IMG/M metagenome (GOLD analysis project Ga0153916, IMG submission 109642) | Freshwater wetland microbial communities from Ohio, USA - Open water 3 Core 3 Depth 4 metaG | ecosystem: Environmental > Aquatic > Freshwater > Wetlands | place: USA: Ohio, Lake Erie...
GGTGCCATCCCAGCCCCCGTGACGATTCTCCGCGTCGATCCGCACCGGGACCAACTTGTCCGTCACCTTGGCGGTGCAGACCTTGCCGATCTGAACTTCGTCTTTCTTCATCGCATCGCTCCTCGTTGGAAAGGGGAAACAAACGGGTTAGGCCAATTTGGCTTCGAATCGCTTCTCGCTCAGGCGTCGTGGCTTGTTCATGGCAATGCTCCTGGGGGGCATGTGTTAGCGGTCGTTGACGGGAATCGTCATGATCCGGCCGTCGCGGTCGAAGAGGTACGCGAACGGGATTCCCGAGGCTTCAAGGCGTTCGGCCTCGGCCTTCTTGACCGTCAGGTACATCCCGCCGACCGAGATGGCGTAGTCGTCGGCCGAGACGGAAAGGTGCTGGATGGCCTCGTGGGCGTTTGGGTGGCGAGCTCCGCGGATGGTGATCTCAGGCTCGTGCATGGTCGCCTCTGCCTATTCTCCGTACGTGTGTTCGGCCAGACCGGCGGCCAGGAAGTCGACGATCGCGGCGGCCGTCTTCGTGGTCGGTCGGATGTCCCAGCCCCGGTCGAAGTTGCAGACGACCTCGCCGTCCGAAAGCCGCTTGATCCAAAGCTTCGAGATGCGGCTGTCGCCCAGCTCGTGGTCGGAGCATTCGGCGTGTTCCGGGAATACGAGCGCGTCGAAGCGGTGCCCGTTGAGCGTTCCGATTACCCACGTGCCCGCGCCCGAGGCCCGGCGGGTCGTCGTGCGGATTTCCAGGTCGTCGCCAATCTCGAGGGCGCCGGCCGTGTCGCGGTTGGCGTTCTTGCGTTCGGGGTTGGTGACCATCTTTCTTCGCTTCGGGGTTGTTGGGTGCATCTATTCGTCTGTACATCTACACAGGAGCCATGTTTTCGGGAAACCGTCAAGCGGAATCCGCCCCCGGTTCGGGCAGATTTCCGTAATTCCCGTGTAATCGTTTCGCGGCCTGTTCGTCCGCCGTGGGGCGTTCCGTCACGCCCGCCATTTGCGTCATTCCGCCCGAATTGGAGCGGGATTTGCGTCACGGCCGCCGCCCCGTGCCTCGCGCCGCCATCCCTTGCGTCACGTCGGGCCGACTTATTTGCATCGCTTTGCATTGTCGGCCCCGCCAGGCTGATCGGTGAGCGGCAACTGCTCCGCCACCGATCTCGCGCCGGGTTCCGCGTCGGTGACGAGCGGCACATCGATCTGTTCCGGTATGTGGCATGGCTGGACACAGTCCGCCATGCCCCCAGATCCGACCCGGAACGCGGCGCTTACGAGGCCCTGAAGGAGCGTGCCCCAGCCCGCAACGCTGTCGTCCTGGCAGTTCCGCCTGCTTGGACAAGTATGCACATAGAGGTCTGCCGCGGAGAACCTCCGTGGGAGTCGGGGATCAAGAACGGGCTGAGGACCAGCCGGCCCCTCGGATGAGGTAGCCGGAGGCACGTCAAGAACCGGTGTCCGCACGGGTACCCGGCGTTCTGATCTGTAAGATCGCAGAATCGGACAGCCGCCCCGGGACTAAGCATCACTTGCCAGTGACCGTCTGGCTGCCGCAGGAAAGGAGCGTTTTCTGGACTCCTTGAGGACGGGTGATACAATTGACGCCAACGTTCGATCTGGTAGATTATCGATCATATTCGTTTACCATCGATAATAGGCATGCCTGGCGAAGGAGAAATCCAAGCGGAGGAATCCTGAGATGAAGCTGTTCATCGACACCGCCGACGTCGACCAGATTCGTGAAGCGGCCGCCTGGGGCATCTTGGACGGCGTGACTACGAATCCGACGCACGTTGCGAAGACCGGCCGGCCTCCCCTGGAGCTGTACCGAGAGATCTGCTCTTTGGTGGAGGGGCCGGTCAGTCTGGAGACGGTGGGGCTGGAAGCCGATCAGATCGTTGCCCAGGCACGGAAGCTGGCCAAGATCGCCGACAATGCGGTGATCAAGGTGCCGGTCATCCGCGAAGGATTGAAAGCCGTCCGGCGTCTCACGGCCGAGGGCATTCGCACGAACGTGACGGTCCTCTTTTCACCGCTCCAAGCGCTTGTGGCGGCCAAGGCCGGAGCAAGCTACGTCAGCCCGTTCGTGGGACGCCTCGACAACGTCGCCCATTTCGGCATGGAGTTGGTTCGTCAGATCAAGCAGATCTACGACAACTACGAATTCGCGACGGAGATCATCGTGGCTGCGGTGCGGCATCCGCTGCACGTGCTCGAGGCGGCGCTGGCCGGGGCCCACATCTGCACGATGCGGTTCGAGCAGCTCGAGCAGCTCTATGACCATCCGCTGACCGACCAAGGCGTCAAGATGTTCCTCGACGACTGGAAGAAGGTGCCCGGCCGTGACCAGATCGAATCCACGCAGTAACGCGCCCAGAAGCAACAAGTAGCAGGCACGCTTCGTGTGCGGCAACCGGCGGGCGGCACGCGGAGCAAGCCTGCGACACGTGGGGCGAAACCGGGGGTGCGGCATGGAACCTCGCAGGCTTTATCTTGCCGGCCGCTGGGTCGCGCCGTGCGACCCGATCGAGGTGATCAATCCGGCGACCGGCGAGGTGTTTGCCCGGGTGGCCACCGTCGACCGGGCCGGCGTGCGCCAGGCGCTGGCCGATGCCCAGGCGGCTTGGGACGGCTGGCGGAGGCTTACGGGAAAGCAGCGAGGCATCTACCTCCGCAGGATCGCGGCGGCTTTGGACCGCCGTCGCGATGAGCTGGCCCGGACCATTACCATGGAAAACGGCAAGCCGCTGGCGGAGAGTCTTGCCGAAGTCAACGGCGCGATCGACCACCTGGAGTGGTTTGCCGAGGAGGCCCGCCGGACCTATGGGCGCGTCGTGCCCCACCAGGTCGAGGGCAAACGGCACCTGGTCGTCAAGAGCCCCGTCGGCGTGTCGGGGCTGATCTCCCCATGGAACTTCCCGCTGATTCTTGCAGTCCGCAAGGCGGCGCCGGCCTTGGCGGCGGGGTGTCCGGTCTTGCTCAAGCCGGCCAGCGCCACCCCCCTTTGCTGCGTGGCGCTGGCCGGGGCCGTGGATGAGGCCGAGTTGCCCTCCGCAGTGTTCCAGCTCGTGCTCGGCGACTCGCGCCAGATCGGCGCGGAAATGCTGGAGAACCCCATCTGCCGGAAGATCAGCTTCACCGGCTCCACGGTCGTAGGAAGGAGCCTGATCCGAGGCGCGGCGGAGAACGTCACCAAGCTGTCGCTGGAATTGGGCGGCCACGCCCCGGTGCTGGTGTTCGCCGACGCCGACTTCGGCTCGGCCGTCCAAGGCGCCCTGGAGGCGAAAATGCGGAACACGGGCCAGTCGTGCATCGCCACCAACCGGCTCTACGTCGAGCGTGGGATCTTCGACCGGTTTGTCGAGGCACTCGTGGCGCGGGTGAAGGCCCTTCGCGTCGGCAACGGACTGGAAGCCGATGTGGACGTCGGTCCGTTGATCAATGCCGAAGCCCTTCACAACGCGCTCGCGCACATCGACGAGGCCTGTCACCGCGGGGCACAGGTCGTTTGCGGCGGCAGGCGGATCGGCGATCGCGGCTTCTTCCTCGAACCGACCGTCCTCACCGACGTCCCGGACGATGCCCGCTGCATGCGCGAGGAGACCTTTGCTCCGGTCATTCCCGTCGCGGCCTTCGACGGCGAAGAAGAAGTGATCGCGCGGGCCAACGGCACGCCCTACGGATTGGCCGCGTACGCGTTCACGAGCAACCTGTCGCGGGCGTGGCGGCTGGCCGAACGGCTGGAGGCGGGCACGATCGGAATCAACGACGGCGTGCCGTCCACGAGCAACTGCCCCTTCGGCGGGTTGAAGCAGAGCGGGTGGGGGCGGGAATTGGGGGCGGAAGGAATCGACGCGTTCCTGGAAACGAAGCACGTGTCCTTGGGAGTCCAAACATGAGCGACGCCTGGGCGGACTATCTGGCCGTGCCCGCCGAGCGCCTGGGGGAGGGCACGGGCGTGGCCGTCGAGATCGTCGATGGCGCCGAGGGCGTGGCCCGCCACATGGCCGACGCGATGTTGAGCGTCATCCTGGAGTCGCAGCGCGCGGGTCGGGCTGCCACGCTGATCGTGCCCGTCGGACCGGTCGACCAGTTCCCGGTTCTGGCCGAATTGATCAATCGGCGGAAGATCGACTGCCGCGACGTGATGCTGATCAACATGGACGAATACCTGACCGACGACGACCAATGGATCGCCGCGGATCATCCCTTGAGCTTCCGGGGGTACATGGATCGGAAATTCTACGACCTGGCCGAAGACGAGCTGGCGCCGAGACCCGAGAACCGCGTATTCCCTCACCCGGACCGCTGCGAGGAGATCCGCCGGAGGATCCACCAGCGCGGCGGGATCGACGCGTGCTTCGGCGGCATCGGCATCAACGGACATATCGCGTTCAACGAGCCGCCCGAGCCGGGCCAGCTCGTCGCCTGCCAGACCTTTGCGGCGCTGCCCACCCGCGTCCTGAGCTTGTCGCGCGAGACCCGCACCATCAACTCGGTCACGGTGGGCGGAGAGATCTCGGTCGTGCCCCGACGGGCCGTGACGGTCGGGATGGCCGAGATCCTGGCGTCGCGCCGGCTGCGGTTCTACTGCAATCGTCCCTGGCAGCGGGGCGTCGTTCGACGGGTGCTCCATGGTCCGATCACGGCGGCCTGTCCCGCCTCCCTGCTGAGGACCCACGCCGACGCAAAGCTCACGATTGCCGATTTCGTCGCCGAGCCTCCCGAGATTCGCCTGCGGTAGGGGGACCATGAGACTGAGCTTTTGCGGCGAGCGCGTGCTGGCGGTCGTCGCCCATCCGGACGACGCGGAGCTGCTCTGCGCCGGGACGCTCGCCCGGGCTCGGGCCGACGACGCGGCCATCGCCTTGTGCATCCTCTGCCGTGGAGACCGGGGGGGCGCGACGAAGCGAGTCCAGGACTTGGCCGCTGGGCGCAAGCAGGAAGTCGCGGCAGCGGCGGGACTGTTGGGCGCCGAGTTGTTCCTGGCGGGGATCGGCGACGGCCAACTGGCGGACGTTCCCGCCCAGCGCCGTAGACTAATCGTCATCTTCCGGCGGTTCGGTCCGACGCTCGTGCTCGCCCACGCCCCCCACGATTACCATGCGGACCACCGGGCGGCGTCGGCGTTGGCCGAGGCCGCTTCGTGGTTTGCCTGTTCCGCGGGGCACCGCACGCGGCAGCGCCCGCTGGCAGAGCCGCCCGCCGTGTGGTGGATGGACACGGTGGACATGCTCGGCTTTGACCCCGGTTTCTACGTCGACGTGACCCAGCACCTGCCGCTCAAGCGGGAGATGCTCAATTGCCACGGCAGCCAGTTGGAGCGCGGAAACGACGCGGATTTCGAGCCGCTCCAGCGGCTCATGCTGCGTCAGGCGGCGGCGCGCGGCGCCCAGGCCGGGGTGGCGGCGGCAGAAGCATTCCGAATTCACAACGCCTGGAAACGAATCCGGGCATGGTAACACCCACTCGATCGCACGAGGGATTTCAGATGTTGCAGGCTCTGGTGATCGATCCTCAAGACAACGTGGCCAACCTGGTCGGGGCCGGCGCCCGCGGCGCCGCCGTCGCCTGCCGCGTCGAGGGCCAGGTCGAGCCGGTCTACGTGGAACTGTGCGGCGACATTCCCGCCAACCACAAGTTCGCCTTCACCGACATCAAGGCCGGCCTGCCGGTCGTCAAGTATGGGCTGGTCATCGGCCGGGCGTCGGCCGACATTCCCCGCGGCGCCCACGTGCACGTGCACAACATCGAGTCGAACCGCTGCCGCGGCGACCGGACGTGATCCGCCGGCCGCTTCCCGAATTCCGCGTTTCTTGAACTCTGGAGCATCCCCGTGACAGACCATTTCTTCGGATACCCGCGGCCGGACGGACAAGTCGGCATTCGCAACCACGTGCTGCTGCTTTCGGGCACGTTGTATGCCAACAGCACGTGCGAGCGGGTCGCCCATACCGTGCAGAACACGATTCCGATCGTCCATCCCTTGGGCCGCTGTCAGATCGCCCCCGACCTGGCCCAGACCTTCCGCACCCTGGTCGGCCACGGACGCCATCCGAATGCCGGCGCGGTCATCGTGATCGACCACTTCAAGGAGCAAGGGTGCACCGCCGACGAGATTGCCCACGAAATCGCCGCGGCGGGCAAGCCGGTCGAGGTCGTCAACATCCGCCGGGACGGCGGAGCGATTAGCGCCACGGCCAAGGCCACGCGGCTGGCCGTCGACCTGAATCGGCAGATCAACACCCAAAAGCGCGAGCGATCGCCCCTGTCCAAGCTGGTTTTCGGCGTCAACTGCGGCACCAGCGACGTGACCAGCGGACTGGCCTCCAACCGCTGCGTCGGCTGGGTGGCCGACCGCGTGATCGAAGCCGGCGGAAGGGTCATCGCGGCCGAGACCACCGAGATGTTCGGCGGCGAGGAGCTGATCAAGGCCCGTGCGAAAACGCCCGAGATCGCCGACAAGATCCTCGCGTTCATCGCCGCGATGGAGAAGAGCATCCTGGCTTGCGGCGTCGATCTCCGCGGCAGCCAGCCGACCGGCGACAACATCGAGGGCGGACTGTCGACCATCGAGGAAAAGGCCCTCGGGGCCATGAAGAAGTGGGGCACGAAGCCGATCGTGGGCGCGGTCGGCTATGCCGAGCCGATCGGCGAGGAGTCGGGCTTGTGGGTCATGGACTCGCCGGGGCACGGAGGCGAGTCGATCACCGGCATCGCGGCCGCCGGCGCCCAGGTGATGAGCTTCTCCACCGGCGGCGGGCACACCATCAACCACCCGCTGATGATCACCATGCGCCTGACCGGCAATCGCCAGTCGTGGGCGGCCATGGAAGAGACGATGGAAGTAGACGTCTCGGACATGTTCCAGGGCACGCCCTTGGAGGTCGCCGGCCGGCGGCTGTTGGACGAGATCCTTGCCATCTGCAATGGGCGCATGACCAAGGCCGAGGCACTGCGCGAATGGAACGGCTTCGCCATCAATCGCTGTGGACCGAGCGTGTGAATGAACTTGCGTGATTCTGGGAGCGTCGAACGTGTGCCACTGCTTGCTCGCTGCCGCCAAGGCGTCATTCCTTCGTCCAAACCGCCTGCGGGCAGCGGGCAAGCAGTGCCACGCCCCCGAATCGCAGATACTGGCCCAAATGGCGGCGGCCGAGCGCGACGCCGGCTGGCTGGCTGCCTGCGAGGAGGCGGGCCGCCACCTGCTCGTGACCGACGAGCTCGCCGAGGCGGTGGCGCGGCTGCTGCAGGCCCTGGCCCCGGGCAACGTGCTCGAGCTTTGTGCCGGTCGCGGCGAACTGGCCGCGGCGGTGCGCCGGCACGGCATCGAGGTAGCGGCCACCGACGCCGATCCTCCCACGGGGTCCGAGGTGCTGCGACTCGACGCGGCCGCGGCGCTGGCGCATCTCCGACCGCGCACGGTGATCGGTTGTTTCGTCCCGGTGGACAGCCGCGTCGACCGGGCAGTGCTCGCGGCGCCTCCCGTGGACAACTACCTGGTGATCGCCGCCCGTATCAATGGCCAACTTGGTTCGTCGGGATTGTGGTCTGCGGCAGCGTGGGAGGCCCGTCCGCTGCCGCAGCTCACGGGATGCGTAATCACGCGGCACGACACGTGGCTTGGCGAGGGCCGCGGCGTACTGCGGCGCGGTGAGGCTTGGCTTTTTCAGCGGAAACGTCCTACCGAATGATTGCCGGTTTTCAGCAAGTTGACCTGCCCTACGGCGACGGCGCGGTGCGACTGGGGTTGCCCAGCGACCGAGCGGTAGTGGTTGTGGAGCCCAACGATCTGCCGGGCGTGTCGCACGATGAGGCCGAGGTTCGCCGGGCCATGGGCGAGCCGATCGGAACTCCTCCCCTGTCGGCCCTGGCCGAGGCGCGCCGCAGCGCCGCGATTGTCGTCGACGACGCAACGCGGTCGCTGCCGACTGCCGCCATGTTGCGCCCGATCGTGGATCAGTTGCGCGGCGCCGGCATGGGCGAAGAGAGGATCACGGTGGTCGTCGCGACGGGGCTGCACCGTCCGCTGAGCGACGACGAGGCACGCCGCGTGCTCGGCGGCCTGCCCCTTCGGCTCATCAATCACGACCCGCACGACCCGGCGCAACTGGTCGACCTCGGCAAAACGTCACGGGGCACGCCGCTCCGCGTCAATCGCACGGTGGCCCAGGCCGAGCTGCGCATTCTGACCGGCGACGTCGAGCTGCACCAGTTCGTCGGTTACGGGGGCGGGGCCAAGTCGGTGTTGCCCGGCGTCTGCGATGCAGAAGGAATTCGCCTCACCCATGCCAGGATGGATTCCCCGGGCGCCGGACCCGGACGAATCGACGACAATCCGGTGCGGCTGGACATCGAGGAAGCGGCCGACCTGCTGGGAGTCGACTTCCTCGTGAACCTCGTGCTCAACAGCCGCCGCGAGGTGGTTCGCGCCGTTGCCGGGGACGTTCACACGGCGTTTCGCAGCGGCGTGGAAATCGTGGACCGCATGTACAAAGTCCGCGTCGCCGCACCCAGAGGGTACCCGGCCGACGTGGTGATCTGCTCGCCGGGCGGCTATCCCAAGGACATCGATCTGTATCAATCCCAGAAGGCGATTCGTTCCGCCCGGCGAATCGTGAGGGCAGGGGGCGCCATCATCGCGCTGGCCGAATGCCGCGAAGGGCACGGCAGCGATCTGGCCTACGCCTGGGCCCGCCAAGCCCGTTGCCCGCAGGACATTATCGACCGCCATCGCCGGCAGTTCGTCATGGGCGGCCACAAGGCCTACCAGTTGGCCGCCGACGTGCAGCAGGCCACGGTCTACTTGTATTCGTCGATGCCCGACGAGATCGTCGAGGCGTTCTTCCTGAAGCCGCTGATGGATTTGCGCCGGGCCGAGGCGATTGCTGCCGGAGCCGGTTCGATTGTCGTTCTCCCCCAGGCCACCCTGACTTTGCCCCTGCTTCCGGGACAGGAGCATGTGGATTTCTCATCGGTTCGCACTCCCCTCGAGACAAGGCGCCCGCCATGAACTCCGACGACGCTTCAAAAGCGAGGTGGTACGAAGGCGTAACGCCCTACATGTGGCTGGTGCTGATCATCGCCTCGCTGGGCTGGATCTTCGACGTTTTCGAAGGGCAGATCTTCGTGGCCAGCATGAAGGAGGCCATGCCCTCGCTGCTGCCGGAAGGCACGTCTGGAGGGGCCGTCGACTTCTACAGCAACATCGCGCTGGGGGCGTACCTCGTCGGCGGAGCGTTGGGCGGCGTGCTGTTCGGCATGATCAGCGACCAGATCGGCCGCACGCGCACGATGATCCTCACGATTCTCGTCTACTCGCTGTTCACCTGCGTCACGGCCCTGGCGCAGAATTGGTGGCAAATGACGCTGCTGCGATTCCTCGTGGCCACGGGCACCGGCGGCGAATGGGCCGTGGCCAGCGCCATGGTGGCCGAGGTCTTTCCGCAGCGCGCCCGGGCGTGGTCGCTGGGGATCTTTCACGCCTCCAGCGTCCTGGGCACCTCTCTGGCCGCGCTCGCCGGCGCCTTGGTCGTGGGCAATCCGCACCTTGGCTGGCGGTGGGGCTTCGTTCTCGGGGCCCTCCCCGCCCTGCTGACGCTCTGGATCCGCTGGAGGCTCCGCGAACCCCAGCAGTGGGAGCAGGCCCGTGATCGGGCGAAGGCCGACTCCGCCGCAAAGACCGGACGCATCCTCGACCTGTTCGCGCGGGGCTTGGTGCGCAACACGCTGGTCGGCCTGATCCTGGCAACCGCCGGCCTGGCGACGTTCTGGGGCGTGCACATTTACGGCCGCGAACTGCTGCGGACCATCGTCGAACGGCCGTACCTCGCCGCGGCCGGCGTCGCGACCAGCGCCAGCCCCGGCGAAATCCTGGCCGCCTTGCCCGACGTCGACAAGCAGACGGTCAAGCACTGGGAAATGCTGGGCATGTTCCTGGTGACCGCGGGCGGCGGGCTGGGGCTGCTCGCGTTTGGTCCGATCTCCGAGCGGGTCGGTCGCCGCGGCGCGTTCCTGCTGTTTCAATTGGGCGGGCTGGCCGTCGCCCTGGTCGTGTTCCTGGGGATGTCCCGTGCATCGCCTACCGCGTTGTGCTGGGTGTTGCCCGTCTTCGGATTCCTCACCCTCGGCATGCACGCCGGATATGCGATCTACTTCCCCGAGCTGTTTCCCACCCGTCTGCGCGGAACCGGCGGCGGGTTCTGCTTCAACGGGGGGAGATTCCTGGCCGCGTCGATCCTCATCGTGCGCGGGTGGATGCGGAGCGAGCGGGGCCTGGGGTTGTCGCTGGAACACACCGCCGCGATCCTCAGCCTCCTGCTGCTCCTCGGCGCGCTCGTGCTGCTGGCGGCGCCTGAAACGAAAGGACGCGAGTTGCCCCCATGACCGAGCCCCACTGAACTCGGAGGATTTGCCGACAGGAGGAACTCATGCCGCCATCTGCGATTCGCTTCGGCCTGATTGGCTGCGGGGCCTGGGGGCGCTGCCATGCCGCGGCCATCGAGAAGACCGAGGGGGCCTGCCTGGCCGCCATCGCCGAGAAATCCGCCGAGGCGCAGGCCGCGGCCCGGGAGGCCTTCCCCAAGGCCGAGGTCGTCCACGATTACCGTCGGCTCATCGCCCGCAACGACCTCGACGCCGTGGACGTCGTGCTGCCCAGCCACCTGCACCACGAGGTTGCCGCCGCCGTGCTCTCCTCGGGCAAGCACCTGTTCCTGGAGAAACCCATGTGTCTTTCGATCGAGGACTGCGACGATTTGATCCGGTTGGCGCGGCAGCACGACCGGCGCCTGGCCGTCAATCACGAGTTTCGACTTTCCTCGCTTTGGGGAAAGGTCAAGGAAATGGTCGCCAGCGGCTTCGTGGGCGAACCGCAGTACGTGCTCGTCGAATTATCGCGCAATCCCTATCGTTTGGGCAGCGACGGCTGGCGTTTCGACATCCGTCGGGTCGGCAACTGGGTCCTGGAGGAACCGATCCATTTCTTCGACCTGGCCCGATGGTACCTGGAGCCGGTCGGCCGGCCCGAGACGATCTACGCCGCGGCCAACTCCCGCCAGCCCGGGCACCCGGAGTTGCAGGACAACTTCAGTGCCATCGTCCGCTTCACCGGCGGCGCGTACGCCGTGGTGTCGCAGACCTTGAGCGCCTTCGAGCACCATCAGACCGTCAAACTCACCGGCACGAAAGGCGCCTTGTGGGCAAGCTGGAGCGGCGCCATGGACCGCACGCGCCATCCCACCTACTCTCTGAAGGCTTTCAACGGCCAGAAGTTGGAGGAGATACCGATCACCAAACCCACCGGGGAGCTTTTCGAACTGGAAGGCCACGTGGCGATGCTCATCGCGGCGATTCGCGACGGCGGCGAGTTGCCGTGCAGCGGGGAAGACGGCCGCTGGTCGGTGGCGATGTGCATGGCGGCGGCACGGTCGGTGGAGAGCGGGGGAGTCGTTTCGATCTAGGGAGCCCACAATGACTGCCCGAGCCGTGCACCCGTCGGTGGCGGTCGTGGACGATGCCACGCTGCGCACGGCGATCGATGAGTTCCAACGGCCTGGTGGGCTATCATGCTCCCGGCTTCGTCGCCATGCACGCCGATCAGCCGATCACCATCGCCAGGCTGTGGCGATGCGACGGCTGTTACCACCTCACGGCGTTCGACGCTCGCACGGCCGCTCCTCGTCGCAGGCTGCTGGTCGCTCATGGCATGGCAGTTGTGGACGGGCCGTCGGTACCCGCCCGGTTTGAACGCCTCTGCCACGCCGGCATGCCGCACCACGTGACAGTCTTTCCAGGCAGTCACGTCGACCTGCTGCGACGTCTGGCCCGGCCAATCGATCTCCAGTGGCTGGAGATCGAACCCTGATCCGGTGGTTCGTTGGGGTTCAGGAGATTACGTGCCTCTGTTGCCGTCCTTTCCAAGCCCCAACCGTTTCCTGGCAATCCCGAAATACCACCCATATTCGAGACGCAAGTCCGGCGCCACGAACGTCGCCCGAAGCCCCCAGGCGGAGAGTATCTTGGACGGCCAGCGGTCGTATCTACTCCAGACCTCAATGCTGCTGTCGTTTGCGGCGGCCGTCCCATAGAATGAACGGTTGCCGAGGCGGCCCTTCAACAACCCGTACGCGGTGGATTTTGCGGCCCGAGGCGAGGGGCGGTTGATCGCTGACCCTGCAAAGAAAGGCTGCCGATTTGTCCGCATCAAGGGGACTGCTGGGAAACAGGTGGCGGGCGGGCTGCGTCGCATGGGCACTCTGCTGGGGCGCGGGTGACTCGGCGGGCGGGGGCGAGGTCTTCCTTCGTGCCAGTCAATTGGGTTACCGCCTCGGCGAGCCCAAGAGCGCCGTGGCCTTCGCCAGCGACGGCTTCGACGCCCCCTTCCGCGTGGTCGAAGCCGACTCGGGCAGGACCGTCTTTGAGGCGAAGGCTGGAGTCTTGCCGGGGGCTGCGTGGGCGAAGTTCACGCGGCACGTGGAGATCGACTTTTCTCCGCTGCGCCGGCCCGGCCGGTTCCGTCTCGCCGCCGGGCAAAGCCGTTCGGCTGCTTTCCGCATCGGCGACGACGTCTTCCGGCCCTTGCCTGACGTGCTCGTCGAATTCATGCGCCAGCAGCGCTGCGGTTACAATCCCTGGCTGGATGCGGAGTGTCATCCGCACGACGGGCGCACGGCGTACGGGCCGGAGCCGAGCGGAACGCACGTCGACGCCCGCGGGGGCTGGCACGACGCGGCGGACCTGCTCAAATACCTCCTCACCTCCAGCAACGCCACCGCCCAGTTGCTCCTGGCGTGGCAACTCCAGAAGGAGGCCGCTGCCATGGGCGCGTCGGGCCCTGGGAAGGGCCTTTTCGCCGATCGCGTCGACGCGCGAGGAAGACCGCGGGCCAACGGAACGCCCGACCTGCTCGACGAGGCCCAATGGGGAATCGAGTGGATGCTCAAGCTCCACCCGGCCCCCGATCAGCTCTACCACCAGGTGGCCGACGACCGCGATCACATCGGGTGGCGGCTGCCCCAGCGCGACGTGGCCGACTACGGTTGGGGGAAAGGCGGTTCTCGGGTGGTATACTTCGCCGACGGCCGGCCTCAAGGGCTCAAGTCCTGCCAAAGCCAATCGACCGGGGTCGCGAACCTCGCCGGCCGCTACGCCGCGGCCATGGCACTGGCCTATCAGTCCTGGAAGGACGATGCCCAGCGGCGTCCTCTCGCCCGGCAATGCCTTCAAGCGGGCATCGAGGTGTACCGACTTGGGCGGGCCAAGGAAGGAGTCCAACAGGGCAACTCCTACAGCGCCCCGTACCGCTACGAGGAGACGACCTGGGCCGACGACATGGAATGGGGCGCGGCCGAGTTGTATCGTGCCACGGGCGACCGCGGTTATCTCGAAGACGCGCAGCGCTATGCCCGGCTTGCCGCGGCCGAATCGTGGATGGGCCGAGCTGAGACAAGACACTATCAGTTCTACCCCTTCATGAACTTCGGCCACTTCCGCCTGCATGACCTTGTCGATGCGCCGACCAAAGCGGCCTTGGCTGCGTACTATCGTGAGGGGATTGGGCGATGCGTGCGCGTGGGCCAGGAGAACCCGTACCGGATGGGCGTCCCGTTCATCTGGTGCTCGAACAACCTGGTCGTTGCCCTGGTGACGCAATGCCTGTGTTACGAGCGCATGACCGGCGACACGCAGTTCTGCGCCTTCGCCGCCAAGCAGCGCGACTGGCTGCTGGGGCGCAATCCCTGGGGTTACACGATGTTCGCGGGAATCGGCGAGCGATTTCCCCAGGATGTCCACCTGATGACCACGCGGCTCAGCAAGCGGCCGGTCCGCGGCGGCCTGGTGGATGGGCCGGTCTACGAGCGAATCTTCCGCAGCCTCCGCGGCGTCTCGATCCGAGAGCCCGATCCGCTGGCCGCGTTCCAGGACTCTCGGGCCGTGTACCACGACGACGTCGGCGACTATGCCACCAACGAGCCGACCATGGACGGAACCGCCTCCGCCATCCTTATGTTTGCCCTTGGCGCGAGGTGACGGCGAAAGGCAGCCTAGATGCCCGCACGTCTGGCTTTCAGAGTCGTCTTATAATACCACCGTATTCTCGGGCGCGGGCTCGGCCTCCGTGGCTGCCCCTATCGGCGGAATGTCGGTGTCGGACTCCGGGTCAATCCGCCCGAGCCGACTCGGGGGCGACTCTGCACGCCGAGAAGGGAAAGAATTCCGGGACACCCCGCGCACACCCGCTAGATTGAGGGGCCACCAGGGCCGTCAGCCGCGGCCCGAGCAGTCCTCCCCGCCGCACCTCCTCAGGCAACGCCGCGGCCAACACCTGGCCGGTGCGGAGGTTCCGGTAGAGCCGGGCGTGATGCTCGGTCACCCGATACGGTTTCTCCACCAACTTGATTTGCTGGACCACGCGAAACCGAGAGAGCGGCCTCCAGCCGGCAGGCACCGTCGTCCACTCGTAGACGCACGTCTTATCGACCTGTTCCGGCGGAAAAGGCGGTCGGCTATGACGCTTGTGCCCCGGCTGGCCGCCGCCACGCCGCTTCCGCCGTTTGCCGCCGCCGGTGGCCTGCCGCGGCGGCTTGACGATGTCACTCGACGGTGGCTTCGAGGAAGTGGTGGAGTTGTTCTTGAGTCGGGCAACCTCGGCCTCCAACTCCGCGATCCGCGCCCTCAGCGGCGCAACCGCCTTGGCTACCGCCTCCTCGACCATCCGATACACTTCTTCTTCCGTGAACCATCGCGCCATGCCTTCTTCATAACCGATCACGCCCCATGGCGCAATACCAATTTCTGCGAGAACCGTGACCGGTTAGACTTCTTTTCCACCAGATCATACACCCGCACGTAGTCCACCAGGAACCTGTCGGGCAGCTTCGCCTTGGCGATGTCCCCGCCCCAGTTGCCCACTTCGTCGCTCAACTTGACGTACAGCGGCACCTGGCAGACCCCGCCCGCTTTGGTCCGCCACGTTTCCTGCCCATCGACGTAGAAGACGTACTGGTCGGGAAGCCAGAGGAGTGCGAAGGTGTGGAAGCCCTCCATCACTCCGGGCACTTTGACTACCTTTCCCTCGGACTTGTGGGCCTTGCCGTACCCGTCCCAGTGCAATGCGTAGTTGATTCGGTCGTCGAGCCACGGCTTCTCCATAATGTCGATCTCGGTTCCATCCCGCCCTTCGTCGCCGACCTTGCCGACGCTGGCGTTGTAGAGCCAAAACGCCGACCAGTGGCCCGGTTGCTTCTGAAGCCGGATACGGGCGACGTAGTAGCCGAAAGCGTGCTCGAACTTGCCTCGGGTCCGCACACATCCGTCGATGTACTTGCCCCCCTCCTTGAGCGTGCTGATGGCCAAGTGGCCCTCGCCGTCCAGGGAGACCGCTTTTCGCATCCACCATGCGTCTCGGCGTCTCCCATCGGGCGGGGTTTCCCACTTGCTCTCGTCCAGCTTCGTGCCTTCGAACTCGTCGTGCCAGACCAGTTTCCATGCCTTGCCCTGGGGAGCGGGCGGCAAATCGTCCCTGGGAGGAGGTTGTTGGGCGAGGGCTGCCGAAGCCGGGAACGATACGACAAACGACAGGACGATTGCTGGGAAGCGATTCATGGGTCGATGCTCCGATGTGTGGGTATGGCTTGCACCTCCTCCAATTGCCGGTGCGGCTCTCAGGAGCTTACAATACCCGCTTCGGACAGGGAAGTGGGGTGATGCCGATTGTCCGAGAGGCGCCCGAAATGCTGACGCGACCCGTCGTAATGAATGAAAGGCAGGAGAACCGTGGAACTCAGAGAATACTTCGAGCGAGCACGAGGCGTCGGCGTTCTTGCCACGGCCGACGCCCAAGGCAAGGTGAATGCCGCCATCTATGCCCGTCCGCATTTCCTCGACGAGCACGACGACAGCACTTGCGCCTTCATCATGAGCGACCGGGTGAGCCACGACAACGTGAAGGCCAACCCCCATGCGGCGTACCTGTTCGTTGAAGAAGGCGAAGACTATCTGGGCAAGAGGCTCTCGCTGACCATGGTTCGGGAGGAGACGGACATCGAGAAGATCCATTCGATCCGCCGACGTAGAGTCCCGCCCGTCAGCGAGGAAGGAATGAAGTACCTCGTCCACTTCCGCATCGACGGGGTGCGTCCGCTGATCGGTGCCGAGTAGCGGATCAAGAGACGAAGAACCCCGCCTCCCGAGGAAACGGGCTTCTTCAGGGAGCTGAGGTGCCCTACGCCTGGCGGACAGGCGGGGATTGGAAATCAGGCCGCTTGTTGGGTGGCGTTCTTGGAGGTATTGCTCCTCGAAGGCCGCAGGGCTGAGGTAGCCCGGGGCGGCGGATTGACATCCCGCCGTCCTCCGCCGTACCTTGAGCGTTTGGGGCTGGCCCGGCAACTGCCGGGCGGCAGTCGGTTGCGGGAACCTCGTGTTACGGAGGTACTGGTCATGCAGTACGACGGAAAGCGGCGGAATCTTGGGGAGACGCGGCGGACGTTCCTGCAATCGAGCGGGGCGCTGGCCGCCGGTTTGTGCCTTCAGGCAGGGTCCACGGCCTCGGCCGGCGAGATCGCCGGGCCGGCCAAGGAGACCTTGGCCGTCCACGGTGGTCCGAAGGCGGTGACCCATCCCCGCCCCGGCGCTTGGCACTGGCCGCGGTGGGGGCCGGCCGAAGAGAAGGCGGTTCTCGACCTGGTCCGCAATCCAAGCTACCAGCCGCTGGACGCCTTGGAGCGGGAGTGGAAGTCCCTGTTCCAGTTCCCCTACGTGAAGGCCCAGTGCAACGGCACCAGTGCGCTGGCGTCGATGTTCTTCGCCCTCAATCTCCCGCCGGGCAGCGAGATCATGGTGCCCAGCTACACGTTCTTTGCCACGATCGTGCCGATGCGGCTTTTCGGGTTGGTGCCGGTGTTCGTCGACGTCAACCCGCGAACGCTCAACTTCGACGTCGAGGACGCCAAGCGGCGGCTCACGAAGAACACCCGCGCCGTGCTCCCGGTGCACTGGATCGGGCTCCCCTGCGAGATGGACCACATCGGCGAATTGGCCAAGGAAAAAGGGCTGATCGTGCTGGAAGACGCCTGCCATGCCCACGGGGCGTCGCTCCAAGGAAAGTACATGGGCAACTGGGGCGCGATGGGAGCCTTCAGCTTCCAGCTCAGCAAGCCGATCCCGGGGATCGAGGGCGGCATGGCCGTCTATCAGAACCGCGAGCACTTCGAGCGGGGAACGGCCTTCGGACATTACGACGTGCCGGACCGTTTCCCGGCCGAGAGCAGGTACCGGCAGTACCAGGGGTCGGGCCTGGGCCTGAAACTCCGCATGCACCCGATGGCCGCGGCCCTGGTCCGCTCTCAGCTTCCCACGCTCTTGAAACGGAACGAGGAAGGGGCGGCCCAGGTCCGCAGCCTCAACGACCGCCTGCTCCACCTGCCGGGTCTCTACGACCAGGCCGCACGGCCCGACATGAAACGGCTCCACTACGCCTGGAACATGCTCTTCATCGACGAGAAGAAGGCCGGCATGTCCCGCCAGGCGTGCGTCAAGGCGCTTCAGGCGGAGGGGGTCGCCGCCTCGGCCCACTCCTACCGCCTCCAGCACAAGCTGCCGCTTTATCGGGACAAGGACTATTGGCACCACCTGCCGGCGATCCCCGAGCTGCCCGGCTCCGACGAGGCCAATGCCACGGCGATCGCCCTGCCCTACTTCACCGCGCCGGTCCCGGAACTGATCGACCAATACGTAAAGGCTTTTGAGAAGGTCTGGGCCCACCGCCGCGAGCTGGCAAAGGCCTGAGAGGCGACGCCGGCCATGCAAAGTCGGGTCGAGCGCGCCACGGAACTCGGCCCTGGGGATCGCCCAGGATCCATGGCACGCGAAGAGCCATACGAAGTCATCACGAAAACCCGAAAGGGCGAAAGCACGAAAAGAAGAGAGAAGGAAGAGCGTGACGGCGCGACCGCCCGTCAGCGACCCCGCATCTTCTGGTTTCGTGCTTTCGCGTTTTCGTGATCCCTGGATGAATGGCGGCCGTCCGCAAGCGGCTGGCCGGCCAGATCGCACAGCGGCACCATCGCCCTGGAGACCCATCCCGACCTGGGCACCAACGGCGACGTCCTCCTCGAGACCATGAAGCGGATCGACCACCCCAACGTCCGCGTCAACTTCGACACCGGCAACGTCACCTTCTACAACCGAAACGCCGACGCGGTGAGCGAGCTCAAGGAGCACAACTACCGCGGCCCGATCACCCTGGGGGTCGAGGGCGCCTCCGGAACCGAATTGGACGAGGCCGAAACCAAGAAGTACGTCACCGACTCGGTCGCCGACTTGAGATCGCTGGCCGAGTTCCGTTGATTCTGTCTGAGTCCGTTTTCTAAGGCTCCAGAGGAAGGTCCCATGAAAGCGCATCCCCTCGGCACGACGTTTCTCCTGGTGGGCTTGCTCGCGGCTCCTGGCCGGGTCTTGGCTGCCGAAAACCCGACCGGCCCGCCTCCCGACCCGGGCACCAAGATGCTCGTCGCCCGGACGTTCAACTCCGGCTTCCCCCAGGCCCACGACACCTACAACGGCCTCTCGCCGGCCAGTGACGGGAAGATCTACTACGTCTTGAGCTCGGAGAAGTACGACGTCGGGGCGCGGATGTACTGCTACGACCCGGCCGCCGACCGCATCCGCTTCCTGGGCGACATCACCGAGGCCTGCGGCGAGAAGGACCTCAAGACCATCGTCCAGGGGAAGAGCCACGTCTGCTTCGTCGAGTCGCAGGGGAAGCTCTATTCCTCGACGCACATCGGCTACTACAGCATCATCGACGGGATGGAGAAGATGGGCATCCCGCCGCCCGGCTGGAAGCCCTATCCCGGCGGGCACCTCTTGGCTTACGACGTGGCCACGGGGAAGTTCGAAGACTTAGGCATCGCGCCCCAGCGCGAGGGCGTGCTCTCGATGAACATGGACGGCCGCCGCGGCCGGATCTTCGGCCTCACCTGGCCCACCGGCCGCTTCTTCCGCTACGACCTGGCCAAGAGAGAGATGAAAGATTTCGGGCCGCTCTCCGAGCAGGGCGAAAACGGCAAGGGGCCGACCTACCGGACGATCTGCCGGGCGATCGCCGTCGACCCGGGCGACGGCTCCGCCTACTTCACCCTCTCCACCGGGGCGATCCTCCGCTACCGCGCCGACACGGACGCCCTGGAGACGGTGGCCGGCGAGGACCTGAAGAAGGACTACTTCGGCCTCTACGACCCGACCTCGCCCGGGCACATGGGCTACAACTGGCGGCAGGTCGTGTGGTATCCGGCCGAGAAGCGGATCTACGGGGTCCACGGCAACTCGGGCTACCTCTTCCGCTTCGATCCCCGCGCGGTCCGCGTCGACGTCTTGGAGCGGCTCACCTCGGAACCGTCCAAGCTCAGCGGGATGTTCGACCAGTTCAGCTACGGCTACCTGGGCTTCTCGCTTGGGCCCGACGGCCGCACCCTGCACTACCTCACCGGCGGGCCGATCTACGTCAAGGGGAAGCGGCTCAAGGGAAAAGAGAGCACGGCGATGGGCGAGGCCAAGGGGCTGGAGGACCTCCACCTCGTGACCTACGACATCCCCAAGGCCAAGTACACCGACCACGGAGCGATCTTCTTCGCCAACGGCCAGCGGCCGCTGTACGTCAACTCGATCGCCGTGGGCCGCGAGGGGGACGTCTACACGCTGTCGCGGATCACCGAGTCGGGCCGCACGCGGACCGACCTGGTCCGCATCCGCGCCCCGATCAAGCCTGGCAAGGCGGGGCGGAGCCCCAAAGGAAGGTAAATTCGGATCCAACGTGACGGCCGATCCAACCGGCTCCGAGCTTACGCGTTCTCTTCCACCAATTCCAGCCGCAGGCCGAGCGCCTTGGCCACCGCTTGGACATTGGACAACCGGACATCACGGCCGTATTCGATGTCGCGCACCGTGCTGGGATTGGGAATCCCGGCCAGCTTGGCCACGGCGTACCACGTCAAGCCTTGGGCTTCCCTTGCCCGCCGAAGCTCGGACGGTATGCCCGGGGGCGACTGCTTGGGGCCGGCATGCTCCGCCGGCGGGAACTCCCGCATCACTTTCCGTCGGATTTCGGCATGCCGCGCCCGTTCCTCGGACGTTGCGGGCCGCACGATGCGGCGGAATTGCCGTTTAGTCATGACCTGGGTTCTGGGGGACCCACCACCGCGAAAAGCCCCGCAAGGGGCGACAGAACGGCGGCGGGGCAAAGTCTTTCGCCCCTGCCGGGGCTGAAAAGAGATGACGCAACCCCTCCCCAGGGCTCGCGCCCTGGGCTATTGTCTCTCGCCGCTACGCGGCTCACGAGTGCAGGCGCAATCCCCGCTTCTCGACAGAGCGGATTTCCGGACACCCTCAACCAACTCGAAAACCACGATCATATACGTTCCCGCCGGGCTCCTCGTTCCAGATGACTTGACGCCACGTGGACCGTTGCTTGCGCCTTGAGCTATTATCGCAGAATTCTGCGATATGGCAATAGGTTGCAATAGCCGGCCAATTCCCGCACGGGGCCTGTGACACGTCGCGACGAGCGCGACGGGCTTAAAGCCACTTCTTCCGCTGCGGGCGGTGGACCAGCGGGTCGGCCTCGGGCACGCCTTTGACCTTCAGCGCTTCGCTGTCCCACTCGATCGGCTTGCCCAAGCGCAAGGCGACGATGCCGGTCATCGCGATCTCGGCGACGTCGGCGGCGGTGGCGAAGCCCTGGAAGGTCGTCGTCTTGCCCTTGCAGGCGTCGAGCCATTCCTGCATGTGGTTCTGGCCCTTCGCGCGCGGGAGCGTGACGGGAATCGGCTTGGCGGCCTCGTGGTCGAGCACGCCGCGGCACTTGGCCTCGCCCTTGAGCTTGACCACGCCGCCGACGCCCCAGGCGTTGGAGAAGAGGATGCCCTTTTCGCCGGCGAACAAGACGCCGTCGGTCGGCACGCGGTTGTAGGTGGAGAGCAACTGTTTGCCCAGCTCCTCCGGCGGCCCGGCCTTCGCGCCGTCGTGCCACCAGAGGGTGACCGGCGGGAGGTCTCCGCGGGCAGCGAACTCCCAACGGAACTTCGTCGCCGAAGGATAGCTGTCCTGGAGCGGCTCGGGAATTTCGACCGAGGCCCGCTGGACCGCGCCGAGCGCTAGTGCCCGCCACGGCAGATTGAGCCCGTGCGCCCCCATGTCCGCCAGGTGACCGTCGCCAAACTCCAGCCACCGGCCCCACGCCAGGCAGCCGCCGAGATAGTAGCGCTTGAAGGGCAGGAGCCGCGACGGGCCGCACCAGAAATCCCAGTTCAACCCTTCGGGAATCGGGTCGGCGTCCGTGGCCACCGCCGCGCTGGGCGGAAAACCGCGGTTGATCCAGCAGTGCACCTCGCGGATCGGGCCGAGCAATCCGGCCTGGATGACTTCCATGCTCCGCCGGAAGGTGTCGGTCGCGCCCCCCTGCGCGCCGACCTGGGTGGCCAGCTTCGAGCCGCGGGCGAGCTGGCGAATCTCGCGGGCCTCGGCCACGCTGTGCGCAAGCGGCTTCTCGCAGAACACGTGCCTGCCCGCCAGCATGCTCGCCTTGCTCAGCGGCACGTGCCACCGCTGCCCCGCCGCGACCACCACCGCGTCGACCGATTTCTCCGAGTCCAGCAGCTTGCGGTAGTCTTCGTAGACCTTGGCCTTTTCCACCGCCGCGCCCGCGTCCCCGCGTCGGGCGGCTTCCTTCTTCAACTGCGCGATCTGCCGGGCATTGACGTCGCAGAGCGCCACGACGTTCTCGCCCAGGATCGAGGGCAACAGTTGCCGGGTGCGGCTGCCGCAGCTCAACAGCGCGATGTTCAGTTTGTCGTTCGCCCCGCCCGCGCCGAGCGCGCGCGACGACACAATCTGCGGCAGGGCCCAGGCCCCCGCGCCCGCCACGCCGAGTCGTTTGAGCAGCCAGCGCCGAGTGATCTGCGAGTGGTGTTGCATGATGGTTGGCTCCCGTTGACGTTGAGGAAATTGCGACCGTTGACGTTCATGTGTGGCGAGGGAGACAGTCCCATTTTCGCTCCGCCAATCGCGGCGAAGGGGACAGTCCCATTTTCGCTCCGCGAAAATTGGGACAGTCCCCAGGTCGTCGTCCCCCGCCCGGCACGTGACTCTAACGCGCGGGGGAGCGAGGGTCAAGCGCCTGATCCCCGGTTTCTCACAGCGATAGCACGAACTCGCTCAAGTCGTCGATGTCTTGCTCGCTCAGCTCCTCGCCGCGGCCGCCATGCAGGCCGTGCTTCCCCTCGACCAGCAGTTCCTTGACCGTGGCGCAGCGGCCGTCGTGCAAGTAGGGGGCAGTCCGCCAGACTTCGACCAGCGTGGGCGTGTCAAAGCGATCGGTGTCCTCGTTCGGACTCCGCGAGCCGACGTTGTGCGACCGCAGGTCGGTGTAGAGCGGCGCGGGATGGCACGCGGAGCAGCCCACGCGGGCGCTCTGGAACAGCTCCCGGCCTCGCTCGGCCGCCGGGCTGAGCCGGCCGCCGACCAGGTGCGGACTGGGCACCGGCTGGAGCGACTTGAGATACGCGTCGATGGCGGCGGCCTCCTCTTCGGGCCGATCGGCAAACAGGACGTGCCGGATCCCCGCCCGCACGGCCTCCTCGGCCGACATGCGGACGCCTTCGGCCATGGCCGGCGGGGTCTGGTGGGCCAGGAGCATGCTCTTGGTGTTCTTGGGGTTGCCAACGCCGTCGTTCATCAGGTCCCAGTTCAGGCCGTCCGCGCGGCCGTCCGGGTGACAACTGGCGCAGCTCTGCCAGTGCTGGTAGCAGATCGTCGCGTCGTGGAAGAGCAACTGGCCGCGTCGCCGCTGGGTCAGTTGCGGCGCGGGACCCAGGGCGATGGTGCCGATGGAGGCCCCGCCCCCGGCCCGCGGGTCGGCCACCGCCACGCTGTCGCTGAAGTATTGGGCGACGTAGACTTTCGACCCGGCGGCGGCCAGCCCGCGCGGGCCTTTGCCCGGCAGCGCGATCCGCCGCCATTGGCTGCTCCCCAGGCTGATGTAGACGGGCCAGACGCCCATCATCGGCGACATGGTCCTGGCGGACTCGCTCAGCAAGGTGGAGCTGTCGATGACGCACAATTCGTGCGTGCCGGCGAGACTGACGCAGACCGATTCTCCGTCGGCCGTAAAGGCCACGTTCCAGGGATTCCCCGCGCCCAGGTCCTGCTCGTCCATCCCGATCGTGCGGACCCACTTCCGCCGGCGGACGTCGAGGATGCTGACCACGTTCACGTTGATCCAGCCCATGTCCACGCGAAAAGGGACCTTCTGGAAGTTGGAGAGGAGGTGAGCCACCAGGGCATGCTCTCCGTCGGGCGAGAGGCACAGACCTCGGACGCCGTTGGCCCCGTGGGGCAGCTCGATCGCGCTGGTTTCGTGCGTCCGCGTGTCGATGAGCGTGACGACGGGCGACACGTCGCCGCGGAACGCGTCGTCGGTGCGGGAGTTCGGCAGGTGATTGGCCACGAGCACCGTGTGGCCGTCGGGGGTGACGGCCGCCGCGATCGGCTCTCGAGCGGCCGGGACGCGCGCCGCTTCCCTGCCCGCCGCCAGATCGATCACCGAGACGTCGTTGCCAAACCGGTTGCAGACGTAGAGCCGCTTGCCGTCCGGGCCGATTGCGGGACCCGTGGCCGTGTGCCCGGCCCGGATCGCGGCGATCCGCTCGCCCGAAGCCGTCGCGAACACGGCCACCGTGCTTCTTGGCGCCGCGCAGGTGACGATCAGCTTCGTCCCGTCGGGGCTGAGCGCCAGGCCGGTCGGCTCGGCGGGCAGGGCGATCCGCCGGGTGAGTTGGCCGCCGGGCAGCTCGACCCACGCCACCTCGCGGGCGTCCGCGCTGGCCACGTACAGGGCCCCGCCGTCCCGGGCGACGACCAGCGCACACGGTCCCTGGTACTGGCCGGACTCCTCGGCACCGCCCGCAGCCGGAGAGACCCCGACGGCGACGGCCCAGGCGACAACCAGCAGGCCGATCGCCGGGGCGATCTTGCCGCGGCGCTTTCCCCTGTCCGGTGCGTGGAGAGCAGTTGCGATCATCGTCCCGGACCGCTCCGATTGCCGGGCTCGACAATCTGGTAGCAGGCGACCCATTTCGAGCCCCGGAGGTACATCCTGCCATTGGCGATGGTCGGTTGTTGCTGCCTCCCCAATTCGATGCCCGGGCGGAAGCGGCCGAGCTCGCGGTATCGCTCCCGGCTGGCCTCGGCCATCACCAGCTCGTCGCTGCGAGTGAGCGCGAAGAGCAGGCCGTCGGCAATGACCAGGTTCTGGTCTTTCGTCCAGTCCTTGCCCTCTTCTTTCCACAACAGGCGTCCGTCTTCGAGACGGGTGCAGTGGAGGAAGCCGGCCTTGCTGCCGCCGCCGAAGCCGAACACGGCGCCTTCGTGGACGGCCGGCGTGTTGAACATGTTCGTCTGCAGCTCGGTGCTGACGTAGAGTTCGCGGTGGGTGATCTTTCCGCCCGCGGCCTGCATCTCCAGGCACGCCGAGAAATTGCGGCCCTTTCCCTCTCCGCCGCTGAGGAACAGGCGCGATCCCACGGCGACGGGCGTGCTCACCAGGCCGATGACGATGCCGGCCGGATAGGGATAACGCCACATGATCTCGCCGGTGGCGGCGTGCACCCCCAGGACCTCGCGGGTCCCGTAGGTCGCCACGATCACCTGCGGAATTCCCCCGACGACCTGGTAGGTCAGCGAGGCCGGCGCGCCCAGCTCCCGGTCCTTCTCCGACTTCGCAGCCGTCGCCCAGCGCAGCGCGCCGGTCACCTTGTCGAGCGCCACCAGCACGACGCGCTGCGGGTTGTCCGCGCCCACGTACAGCGTGTCTCCGACCACCAGCGGGGTCGAAGCCTCGGTTCCCCAGAACTCCTTGTCGGCGCGCCACAGCTCCGTGCCGTCGGTCTTCAGGCACACGATGGGGCAGCGCATCTCCCACACGTCGCTCCCGAAGATGGCATACGGGATGAAGTACACGCGATCGCCGTCGATGACCGGCGAAGAGACCGGTCCCCGCTCGAAATGACGGTTTGGTTTGGCCAGGAGCAGGTGCTTCCACCTGATGGCGCCGGTGAGCGGATCGAGGCAGAGGGCCCACTGCTTGTCGTCGCTCTCCGCGGCGGTCAGCGCCAGGCCGCCCGCCTCCACGACCGCGCTCTTGCCCCAACCGACTTCCACGCGCCACAGCTCCTTCGGACCCCCGGGAGGCCACTGGCGCAGGAGGCCCTTGGCGCTGTACACGCTATTGCCGTCGTTGGGGAGGAATCGCGGGAGGTCGGCGTTCCCCGCCTCGCCGGCGTGCGCGAGCGATTTCGTATCGGCGCAGGGACCTGTCCACGGTGCCGCCATGAATCCCACCACGAGGACGCACCAGCGAGCTGACTGCGTCATGTCCGCTGCACTCCATAACTCGAGGGGTCCAACAAGTCGGTCGCCCCGGAAGTTCCTGCTAGTCTACAGGGGA